>VMBT01000477.1_pt1 | contig 25656 bp, 30 predicted proteins | sample 4404301 | NCBI WGS metagenome assembly VMBT01 (sample SAMN12238535, study PRJNA552566) | marine metagenome | isolation source: Coastal seawater | place: USA: coastal Georgia, Sapelo Island | collected 2008-08/2009-08
CAGGAATGCTAGGATCATAATCTCTAAAAAGTTTTATATTTTGAACTTTTTCAGCCTCTGATAAAGCAAAGACTTTCTCAAGGGCTGAGTGAATATTGAAGTAAGCTAAATTTGGTTTAGATGGAGGGGTTAAAATTTTAGTTACAATATCATTTAATCTTTCAGTTTCATCTGAGATAATTTTTAAAAATTTCTTAGAGTGCTCATCAGTTAATTTATTATTAAGTATTTGAGCGCTCCCTTTAATTCCAGCAAGCGGATTTTTAACTTCATGAGCAAGTGTTCGGGCAAGATTTGCTGCTATTTTTTGTGTTGAAAAAACTTTTGTTGAATCTATTATCTTGTTAAGACTGTCTACACAATTATTTTATTATTTAAGCCATTAATAATTTTTAAGTCACGCTTTGTCGATGCTCCTGATTCATTTAAAGATTTTATTAAAAGTTCATATAACTCTAAATTGCTTTGCTCAGGAAAATATGAAGAAATACTCTCTTGCTTAGAAGAGTTATACTTCCAACCGCTATTAGTGGCAGATTCGTTAGCCCAGATAATTTGAAGATTGTTATTAAGAAGAATTATCTCTGAAGCGAGATGATTTAAAAGTGAATTATTAAGTTCTTTTACAATTTCCATTCATAAAATCGGCTTCCTTAAAGGAAGCCGATATAGTTTTTATACAATTACTTAGTTAGCGTTCCTACAATATGTGCAAGAATTTTATATGGATCAGCATTAGATGCTGGTCTTCTATCTTCTAAGTAACCATTCCAGTTATGCTCAACTGTGTAAACAGGGATTCTAATACTAGCTCCTCTATCACTAACGCCATATGAAAACTTATCAATACTTTGAGTTTCATGTAAGCCTGTTAGCCTCATATCATTATCTGATCCATAGGAAGCAATACCTTCTTCATGAACTTCACCAAGTTTGTCACAGTAAGAATTAAATAATTCTTCAGAACCATTTGTTCTCATAGCTTCATTTGAAAAGTTAGTATGCATACCAGATCCATTCCAATCTCCAGTCTTAGGTTTTGGATGAATGTTTACACCAACACCAAACTCTTCTGCAATTTTAAATAACAGATATCTACTTACCCATAGGTCATCTGCTGCTTTAATACCTTTACCAAAACATTGATATTCCCATTGACCAAGAGCAACTTCAGCATTTGTACCAGTAAGTGTAATACCTAAATCTAGACATGCTTGAAGGTGGGCATCAGAGATTTCTCTTCCTACAACGTTTCCTGCACCAACTCCACAATAGTATTCACCTTGTTCTTTTGGTGTTCCAGCTTCCCAGCCTAAAGGCTCACCAGTTTCTGGATCAGTAAAGAAAAACTCTTGCTCAAACCCAAACCACCACTCATCTGAAACCACAGCTTCCGCAGCAGCTCTATAATTTGATGGATGTGTTGTATGGTCAGCTGCTTGTACTTGCGTCATTACAATATCGTGACCATTTGGATTAGCATATGTTTGCACTGGTAATAATAAACAATCAGAACTTCCACCTTCTGCTTGCTGTGTTGAAGATCCGTCAAAGGACCAATCTGGAGGCGTATCAGCATCAGTAGCTTTTACTTTACTCCTCATATTAGCTTCAGGTGTATAACCATCAAGCCATATATATTCATAAGTTTTATACGTCGACATTATTTCTCCTCGAAAAAATTATATAATTTGCATTATTAAGTAAGCAATTATAATGCCAATGTATTTTCATTAAATGCACTTTATTTAATCAAAATTTGCACTAATTATAAACAAATATATTATTTTTGCATTAAAAATAAGCTTTATTATGAATTAATAAACTTTTTTATTTTTTCAAGTTTTAGCTCAAATGACGAATACGAATGATCGCCACCAAGAAATATATCAATATTTGCACCCCTAAAGTAATTTATTGTCATTTTGTAATCTAAAATCTCATCTCCAGATTCAAGTAAAACTAATATTTTATGAGGATTTTTTATTTTTTTTGGTGCCAAAGATCTAAGTAACTTTATATCATCTTTAGTTATATTAAATTTATTACCGGTATCATAATTCTCATTTTCACCTAGATATACTTCAAAATTTTCAAGAGGGTGAATTGCTGGGTTTATCATTATCGATTTTGCATTATATTTGTCAGCAAAATGAGTAGCATAGTAACCGCCAAGAGAGCTGCCCATAAATATATTGTTATCTTCAGAATTTATTACCGAATTCATTTGCTCAATCGCATCAGATATATCATCCTTTATATCTAAAATATTAATATCAATATTCTTAGTATTTTGAGTTATAAAACTTTCAATAGCTTTTGCTTTGGTTGAGTCCCCAGATGATTTAAAACCATGATAATAGTGAATAGTAAAACTCATTTGTTAAGAATTTTACTTAGATCAAAACCTTCTGGCACGCTAGTTGAAAATATATTTTCTAACCACTCAGATAAAAAGTTATTTTGTTGTTTTTTTTCATCATATGATTGCATCTCAGATTTTTTAAAAAAGAAGGGCAGAGGCTTTTCACCCTGGTACGAAACCACCTCCGCTAATTTAGCATCTAAGCTTATTTGTATACGAATAGTAAAATTAAAAAAACTATCTTTATTTTTATTTTTCTGTTTTGCTTCAAGTAAGACAGTATGTTTAGATTTTTCTAGAGTTATAAATAAAATTTCTTCAAAATTATTTTCATCACTAATTGATTTAAATTTATATTTTTGCTCATCAAAATTATTTAGTAATTTTGTTAACTTAAGAAAGTTTTTTTCACATGTAGCCAAATGATAAGAAGTGGATGGCAGTGTTTTAATCATTTAATGATTCTATCGGTTTTTTTAAAGGGAGTATATTTTTTACAAGATTCTATATAGTTTCTTATCTCAATCGCTTCTTGGCTGCAGAAGCTTTTAATAGCTTCTCTAAAATCATCGGATTTTATAAAATGAAAAGAATTACATTCAATAGGTTCAAATCCTCTTCTTATTTTATATTCTCCTTGAATACCTGGATCAAAGATTTCTATGCCTTTTTGAATACAATATTCGATTCCTTGGTAATAACATGTTTCAAAATGAAGGTTTTTAATATGCGAAGTTGATCCCCAATGTCTTCCATATAAGGTTTTTGCTGATTCAAAGCATAAAGAGGCAGCAATTATTTCATTATTCTTTTTTGCAAAAAACAAAACAGGCTTTAGGTTTTTCTTTTTTGCATGAACAAGATCAAAAAAATTTCTAGTTAAGTAAGGGTTTTGCATTCTTTCATGATAAGTAACGCAATAGAATCTATAAAATAGATCCCAATCAGAATTCTTTATATCATCATAATCTTTATAAAAAAATTCTATTTTTTCTTTTGATAATGATCTTCTTTCATTATTGATATTCTTTCTTTGTCGTGATGTAAATTTTGATAAAAAGTCATCAAAATCAGCATAACCTTTATTTTGCCAAACAAATCTATAGCCAGATCTCTTAATAAAATTTTTTTCCTTAAATATTTTTTTAGATTCTTCATCTGGAAAGAGAATGTGCCATGTCTCGATATTTTCTTGCTCCATCATATCTAGAGTCATATCTATCAATTTATTTTTTAAAGAATGTGAGTCAGAGAAGAGCTTATTTGTTATACAAGGCGTAAAAGGAGTGGCAGTAATTAATTTTGGAAAGTAATTTCTATTTGCTCTTTGAAGAGCATATGCCCATTGCTGATCAAAGACAAACTCACCATAACTATTATCTTTGATATAAATTGGTATAAAGCCATTAATATTATTTTTTTCTTTTGAATAGATATGTTTTGGAGTCCACCCTGTTTCTTTGCAGGCAGACTTGCTCTGCTCAAGAGCATAAAAATAGTCTAAAAATTCAAAAGGATTGGTGCTCTTTAATTCATTCTTATATTCTCTAACCTCAGATATGCTGGAAGCAAATTCAAAAGATATAGGCATTTTTAATTTATTGTTAGTTGAATAATAAATGAAATCATAATTGAAAAACCTAGCCAATGATTTAGCTTAAAAGCCTTTAGATAATCTTTGTTTTTTAGAAGAACATTTACCTTGATTTCAAATATAACAAAAGCTATAACTTGGGCAATAATTATAAATAATTTAAATTCTTCAATAATCAATACTAATACAATTGAAATGTAAAAAAGCAATTGGAGTAATTTGGAGTAATAAATAGAATTTTCTCCCCATGCTAAGGGAGTAGAGTTAATACCAATAATCATATCGTCACCAACATCTTCCATTGCGTATATGGTGTCAAAACTAATAATCCAGAGAAGAATACCAAGATACAAAATCAATATTGAAATATTGAATTCACTTTATTGAAGAGAATAAGCAATAATAGATCCTGCACCAAAAGTAATACCCAATATAAGTTGAGGTAATTTAAAAAATCTTTTTGATAAAGGGTAAACCAAAATCAATATTGCAAAGCATAATGATATTATTTGAGTTAAAACAGGCGTTAAGAGTAATAGGGATAAGGAAAGACCCCCTAATATGATAAAAAATATCCAACCCTCTAATAAACTAAGTTCACCATTTGCAAGAGGCCTGTCTTTAGTCCTGTCAACAAGCCTATCAAACTTATAATCACTGATATCATTAATTACACATCCGCACGACCTGACCAAGATCGCACCTATAACTACTATTAATAAATTGCTAAATACAAGCTCGTTGTTAATTGAACCCAGAAGTAAACCTACCAGTGATGGCCATAGTAATAGATAAATACCAATTGGTTTATCAAGTCTGGCTAGAGAAATATAGCTTTTAAGCTTTCCTAAAACTAAAATAAGAATACCTCCATTACAGAAAAAGGGTAGTTTTTAACGGTATATCTAGCCTTTCGTCCCCAAAAGGTATTTTTATTAATTTTAAAGCTTGCATATTGCGTATGCTCTTTTTTAAATATGTTCTTATTAAATAAAATATCTCCAAGAGGCTTGTTGCCTAGCTCACCAAGCTTTCTGAATCCATTTTCTATAGTCTCATTTGGTATTACAGACCTTGCAAATACTCTAGGAGTATTATTCCCATGCAACAAAACTTCTCTTAATCTATTTTTCTTGCTTTTAAACTTTAAGAATTTTAATTCAGAGTCAGGCACTTCTTTTTCTTCATCACAAATAATTTGAAGTTTAAATTCTTCAGTTAATTTAATTCTATGAGTAATGGGACCTTTTTCTATAACCATGATCGAATTTCAATTGAAACCTTCTGAGCAATAGGGTCAATATTTGTCCAATTAGAAATTTGCTCTAGGTTCATTAATTTACTCTTTTAAATCTGATATTATACGCGCAACTTATTTCATATTTATAAATCTAAAAAATTGAGGTGCATGTTATGGATTTCAAAAAATGGGAATGTATTGTTTGTGGTTGGATCTATGATGAGGAGCTTGGTTGGCCTGAAGATGGAATTGAGCCTGGAACCCGCTGGGAAGATATTCCAGAGGACTGGGTTTGTCCAGAGTGTGGTGTAGGTAAGGAAGATTTTGATATGATAGAAATCTAATGATTGAAACGCCTAAGAACCTTACAAGAAATATTCTATTCGGAATGCTGTTAGGTTTTGCTGTTGGCTCAATTATTTATTACACAAACATTTTTGGCGACACTTTAAGCAATATAGTTGAAGTTTATGCCTTTAAACTTGGCAGTGACATATTTATCAATCTTTTGAAGATGCTGATAGTGCCATTGGTATTTTTTTCACTTGTTTCTGGAATATCCTCTCTTGGAAATTTAAAAAGTATTGGAAATATTTCTTTAAAGACGATTACTTTATACCTAATTACAACAGCTATAGCTGTTAGTTTATCTTTGTTTATTGGAGCTATTTTTCAACCAGGATCAGGTGTAAATACCGCTAATTTAATTAGTCCCGATAAATTACCTCAAGGACAAGGAATCTATCAAACAATTCTTGATATTTTTCCAGCCAATATCATTGAAGCGATGGCAAATAATCAAATGCTAGCAATTGTTTTTTTCAGTATTATTTTTGGGCTTGCTCTAAATAAAACAAACCATTTAACTAACAACCTAAGTGAATCTTTTGAAAAATTAAATACTGTTTTTATGCAGTTAGTTGTAATGATAATAGCTTTTGCTCCAATTGGTGTTTTTTGTTTGATTGGTAAATTTGTTATTGCAGATGGTTTAAATGTATTTGGGGAAGCTCTTAAATATGTAATTTTATTAATTGCTACCTTATTTTTACATATGTTTATTACATACTCTGTATTGATTAAGTTTTTTACAAGGCTCAGCCTAAAGACATTTTTTTTAAAGATGAAAGATGTTGCAGTTTTTGCTTTCTCAACCTCTTCAAGTGCAGCCACAATACCAGTAACACTAAAAACTGTTGAAAATGAACTTGGTGTCAATAAAAATGTTGCGGCTTTTGTAGTTCCTGTTGGAGCAACAATTAATATGGATGGAACTGCAATTATGCAAGGCATGGCTACGATTTTCATTGCTCAAATGTCAGGAATTGATTTAAGTTTAATTCAATATGTTCAAGTTGTTTTGTTGGCTGTAGCAACGTCAATTGGAACAGCGGCAGTCCCATCTGCTGGAACTATTACGTTGGTTATTATTCTTCAACAATTCGGTCTTCCTCTTGAGGCAATAGGTATTATCTTGGCTGTTGATAGGATTTTAGATATGACAAGAACAGCCATCAATGTAACTGGAGATGCCGCAGTTGCCTGTGTTGTTGCTGAATCAGAAGGTATGCTTGAAAAGAGCAAAGTTTAGTTATCAAAAGGTATATTTCTACTAGCTTTTTTTGGTAGAATGCACCATTCGTTTTTAAGAGGAAACATATGAATATTTCAATATTACCACCATTACTAGGATTATTAGGGCTTGTAGCTGCATTTGTAGTTTATTTGCTAGTTATGAAGTATCCAGATGGTGAAGACAAAGTTAAGAAAATTGGAGATCAGATTCATACAGGGGCATTAGCTTTTATGAAGACTGAGTATAAATACTTACTAATTTTTATAAGTGTTTTAGTGGTTCTTGTATGGTTTGCACTAGGTGTCTACTCTGCAATTGCTGTTGTTGTTGGTGCTGCATGCTCTTCTTTAGCTGGTTTCATAGGAATGTATGCTGCAACTAAAGCAAATGTAAGAACTGCAACAGCTGCTCAAAAAGATGGCCCAGCTGCAGCATTATCTGTTTCATTCTATGGTGGATCTGTAATGGGTTTATGTGTTGCTGCTTTAGGTTTAATTGGCCTAGGCGCTCTTTATTACTTTTTTGTACCAGCAAACCATGTTCATGCTTTAGAAGGCTTTGGTATGGGAGCTTCTGTTGTTGCACTTTTCTCAAGAGTTGGTGGCGGCATATTTACCAAAAGTGCTGATGTGGGAGCAGACTTAGTTGGTAAGATTGAGGCCGGTATACCTGAAGATGATCCAAGAAATCCTGGTGTTATTGCAGATAATGTTGGTGACAATGTTGGCGATGTAGCGGGTATGGGATCTGATATATTTGAATCATATTGCGGTTCTATGATCGCATCAATTGCAATAGCTTATACATTAGGATCTCAGGATATGATGATGCTTCCTTTAGTTTTAGCATCAACTGGTTTAATCGCTTCTATTATTGGAATTTTTATCGTAAAACTTCAATCTGCTAAAGCGCCAGCAAGCGCACTTAGATCTGGAACATTATTAGCACCAGTTATATTTGTAGTAATGGCATATTTTGTTATTGACTCTTTTGAAGGTGTTAGTACAAATGTTTGGTGGTGTGTTATTGCAGGAGCAGTTGGAGGAGTTTTAATAGGACTAATAACTGAATATTATACTGGTGGCAAACCAGTTCAAAAAATTGCTGCATCAGGTGAAACAGGATCAGCAACAGTAATGATTTCTGGTTTATCAGTAGGAATGCAATCAGTTGTTATTCCAATTCTAATACTTGCCGCAATTATATTTGTCTCAACTCAGTTAGCTGATGTTTATGGTGTTGGTATTGCTGCAGTTGGTATGTTAGCAACTGTCGGTATAACTATGGCAATTGATGCATATGGACCTGTTGCCGATAATGCTGGAGGCATAGCTGAAATGTCTGGCATGGGTGAAGAGGTTAGAGAGATAACTGATTCCTTAGATGAGCTTGGAAATACAACCGCAGCCATTGGAAAGGGTTTTGCAATTGGAGCTGCTGCATTGGCTGCATTGGCAATAATTTCAGCTTTTTCTGCAGTTGTTACAGCAAATAATCCTGATTTTTCATTGGCTCTAACTAATCCAATTGTGCTAGTAGGAATGTTTATAGGAGCCTGTATACCATTCTTAGTCTCATCAATAACTATGACTGCTGTTGGTGACGCAGCTTTTGAGATGATAAATGAAATAAGAAGACAGTTTAGAGAAATTCAAGGTTTAATGGAGGGTCAAGCTGACCCTGATTCAGAGAAATGCGTCGAAATTGCAACAACCGCAGCATTGAAAAAAATGATGCTACCAGGTGTAATTGCAGTTTCAATGCCAGCAATAGTTGGATTTGGACTTGGGGCTCAAGCTTTAGGTGGAATGTTAGCTGGCGGACTATTAGGCTGTGTATCTCTTGCATTAATGATGGCGAATGCTGGAGGAGCTTGGGACAATGCCAAAAAATTTGTTGAAAAAGGTAACTTTGGTGGCAAGGGTTCTGAAACTCATGCCGCAGCAGTAGTAGGTGATACAGTTGGGGATCCTTTTAAAGATACTTCAGGACCATCAATGAACATTTTGATAAATGTTATGGCTATTGTAAGTTTAGTTATCGCACCACTTCTAAGTATTTAAGCATCAGCATAATCAATTGATCCAGAGAGCCATCTCTGGATCAATTTATCCGTCAATTTTTTATCATCAGAAATAATCTGCTTAGCTAAATCTGTCGATTCCTCAATAAATTTACTATCCCTCACTAAATCAACATATTTAAAAGGAACAACACCGGTTTGTTCCTGTCCCATAATTTCACCTGGTCCTCTTATTTCAAGGTCTTGTTCAGCAATTTCAAAACCATCATTTGTACCTTTTAAAACCTCAATTCTTTTTGCAGCATTTTCTCCAATATTTTCATTATGCAATAAAACGCAATTGCTTTGCTTATCACCTCTTCCCACTCTTCCTCTAAGTTGATGAAGTTGTGCAAGACCAAACCTCTCACAGTTTTCAATTACAATAATATCCGCATTAGGCACATCAACTCCAACCTCAATAACTGTAGTTGCAATTAGGAGCTTGGTAATACCATTTTTGAAATTATTAATTATTTTATTTTTTTGATCTGCTTTCATGCTGCCATGGATATATTCACAAGCTAAATTAGGATAATTTTTATTAATTTCATTAAATGTTTCTTCGATAGGATTGGCATTAATAACATCAGATTCTTCAACTAATGCACATACCCAATATGCTTGTGAGCCTTGAGCACATGCTTCATTTAGTCTTTTAATTAACTCATTTTTTTTGTTCATACCCATCGAGGTTGTTGTAATCTCTTTTCTTCCAGGTGGTAATTCATCAATTATAGATATACTCATATTTGCATAAATACTCATGGATAGAGTTCTTGGGATTGGTGTTGCTGTTAAGGTTAAATGATGAGGAATATATTTTTTATTAGAATTTTGAGACTTTAGTGCAAGTCTTTGATTGACTCCAAACCTATGCTGCTCATCTATAATAATTAAACCTAAATCAGCATACTCAACATCTTTTTGAAATAATGCATGGGTTCCAATAATAATTTTAATTTCGTTTAAAAAAAGTTTATTTAAAATCTTATCTCTTTCTTTGCTTGGTGTTGAGCTCGTTAATAGTGCTATTTGAGATTCTTTTCCTTTAAAAAAATTTAAAGTGCTTAAATAATGCTGTTCGGCGAGAATTGTTGTTGGCGCCATCAAAGCCACTTGATCTGATTTGTCAGCTACAAGACTTGCAGCCATAAGAGCAACAGCAGTTTTACCAGAACCAACATCACCTTGAACTAATCTCATCATTGGAGAAGTCTCTGTTAGATCTTTTTTAATTTCATTAATAACCTTAAGCTGCGATCCTGTTAGGTTAAAAGGCATATTGGTTTCAATATTTTTAGTCCATTCACCAATAGACTTATATGACCTAGCTTTTGATTTTTTTCTTCTTTCTTTTAAAGAAAGCATACCTAATTGAAATGCTAAAAGTTCCTCTTTAATCAATCTTCTCCTTGCTGGATGATTGCCTCCTGGCAATATATCTTCCTTTTTTATTGATTTATCTGGAAAATGAATTTGTTTAAGGGATTCCGATAAATTTATTTCATCAAAACCATATTTCTTAAGGTTTATATCATTGTCCTCGTCTCCAATATTCTGAACTGAAAACTTTATAAAGCCCCTTAACTTATTTTGACTAATACCTTTTACAGTTCTGTATATTGAAGTTAATGTGTTGCTGATCTTAGTATTTTTATTAACGACTTCACACTCAGGGTGAATCATTTCTTTACCATAAAGCCCATTTTTAATTTGCCCATATAGCCTAACAAAGTTTTTTTCTTTAAAGATTTTAATCATGCCAGGATTAAAATAGAAAAATTTTATAGATATTTTTTCTCCGTTGGATATAGCATTTATGATCATGATTTTTCTTGGTTTATAGAGTATTTTTTTGTTCAATATTTCGCATTCAATATACCCAAAATCATCGTAATTAAGTTGAGAAATATTTTGTAATTTTGTTTTATCCTGATATGAAACAGGCAGATGAAAGCATAAATCTCTAGAATTAGAGATACCAAGTTTCAAAAGTTTATTCTTTGTATTTAAACCAATACCAGGAATATTTTCTAAATCAAATGTAGCCACCCTTTGATATTAGTTTAATATTATTGTTTATTAAATAAATTATGAGCAAAAAGGTATTAATTTTAGGGTACGGAGATATAGCCAATAGGCTATCTAAATTATTATCTAAAAAAGATTTTGACTTATACGCAGTTTCAAAATCAATCAAAAAAATTGAAAATTTTTATATGCATGATTGGCTTAGCGATGATCAATTTAAGCTTGATCAAAAAGATTTTGACTCAGTAATATTTTTTCCTAAACCATTTGATATGAGTGAGGCAGGATACAAAAGGGGCTTTATTGATGGCTCTAGAAGTATCTTAAATATTCTAGAAAAAATTAATTTTAGGAAACTAATTTTAATCTCGTCTACAAGGGTATACGGGAGAGAACAAATTGGACTTCTAGATGAATCAACTAAACCACAACCATCAGATTATAGAGGAAAGTTAGTTTATGATTATGAGAATTTATTTATAAAAAAATATCACAAGCAAACCTTTGTATTAAGATTTGCAGGGCTTTATACAAACAAATCAGAGGTTACTTTTCTTAATAACTTACATAGAGACTCAGCGGCTGAAATCATATATTTTATTTTAAGCAATCAAAACTTTGAAACTAAAAGTTATATAATTAATTGTGTTAATAGTGTTAATGCAGTTCCAGGTGAAAGGTTAATATCAAATAAGAAATTAATTGATCTAGGGTTTAAATTCAGAGATATATAAATATGATTAATAGCATGACAGGTTTTGGATCCGCAGAATTAAATGATGGTGACATCAATATTTCATGTGAAATTAAATCAGTTAATCATAAGTTTCTTGATCTCAATCTTAAAGGATATGAATTAAGCCCAAAATTAGATAAAAAAGTTAGGAATACTTTTAATAAAAGTATAAAAAGGGGGTCAGTAGATATTAAATTTAAGCTAACCAATGCATTTACTTATGACTATCAAATTAATATCCAATCTTTGAATAAATTTAAAAAAAAATTAAACGAGAATGGTTTCCATAATGATATTTCGATTTCAGAATTAAAGGATATTCCAGGAGTACTTTCTAGCAAAGCAAAAAGCATTGTAAAAGAAAAGATGGTTTTTGATGTTTTTAAAACCGCATTAGATAATTTTTTACATGATAAGCAAAAAGAAGGGATGAAAATTAATAAGATTTTCACAGCTAAAATTAAAAAGCTTCAAAATTTACATTCCTCAATCATAAAGCTTGTAAAAATATCAAGTAAGACAAGAAAAGAAAAAATTAAGGATAAAATTTTGAATTTAGTGAAAGATATTGAACTAAAGAGGGTTGATGAAGAGATCGCTATTATGGCAATGAAGTATGACGTTGCCGAAGAATTAGAAAGAATTAAGTTTCATACGGACAGTATCTTGCAAACAATTAATAAAAGTGGTCCTAATGGAAAAAAAATAGATTTTATACTCCAAGAGCTCTTTAGGGAGTCTAATACCCTTTTAGTAAAAATAGATGATTCTGAAATAAAATCAAAAGCTCTAAACATGAAAGTTTTAATTGAAGAAATGAGAGAGCAAACACAAAATATAGAATGAGCATAAAACCTGGAAACCTTTTTATTATTACTGCACCTTCAGGAGCCGGCAAGTCTTCACTTATTAAATCAATTATTGAGGAAGGAAAAATTGAACTTTCGGTCTCTGCAACAACAAGAGAGCCAAGAATTAATGAGGTTCATGAGCGGGATTATTCTTTTTTAAGTATTAATGAATTTCAAAAACTAATTGATCAGAATTCTTTCTTGGAATATGCAAAGGTTCATGAACATTTTTATGGGACTTTAATTTCTCACGTATCTAAAAAATTAGATACAGGTATAGATATTATTTTGGATATAGATGTTCAGGGGTTTTATCAGCTTCAAGAAAAAAATATTGAATATACATCGATATTTATATTACCGCCCTCATTAGATATTTTAAGAGAAAGGCTAAAAGATAGAGCGACAGAATCAACTAGCTCTATAGACATAAGACTGCTCAATGCAAAGAAAGAAATTAAAGCAGCACCACATTTTGATTACTTGGTTTTGAATGATAATTTTGAAGACGCACTATCAAAACTTAGAGGTATTTTCGAAGCTAATAATCAAATTGACCAACAAATAGAGCAAAACATCTTAAATGAATTGTTGAATTCATAGGCCAATAAGACTTAAAATACGCCCCTAGGAGATAAATATGGCAAGAATAACTGTAGAAGACTGTTTAGAAAAGATTCCAAGTAGATTTGATTTAATTTTAATGGCATCAAAAAGAGCTAGGCAGCTTGCAACAACAAGTAGAGAGCCGCTTGTTGAATGGGATAATGATAAGCCAACATTAGTGGCACTAAGAGAAATAGAGGAAGGTCTTATCGACAAGGAAACCCTTGATAGAACATTAGAAGAAGATCTATTACTAGATGAATTTTCGGCCCCAAAAGAACAGGAGTCTGATCTAATTGGCTAAACTTTATATGGGAGTCTATTTTGAGTGAAAGTATTCTCCCAAACCAAGTTCTTAGTAATTTTTCTAATTCTAAAACTTTAAGATTACCAAACCATTTATATAAGGCTTTAAAAGACTATCTTAAGCCGAAAGACATCAATAAAATTCAAAAAGCATATACATTTGCTTATTATGCTCATGATGGCCAAACAAGGAAGGATGGCTCTGCGTATGTTTCACACCCAGTAGAGGTTGCTAAAATCTTAGCAGATTTAAAAATGGATCCAGATACTATCTGCTCCGCGCTTCTTCATGATGTTCTTGAAGATTGCGGGGTCCAAAAAAATAGCCTGCTTCAAATATTTGGTAAAGACGTTGCAAATATCGTCGATGGCGTTAGTAAGCTTGGAAAGATAGAGATGCAAGATAAAGCTGAAAGAGATGCAAATAACTTTCAAAAAATGGCTTTAGCAATGGCAAAAGATGTCAGAGTTATCTTGGTTAAATTATGCGATAGACTTCACAATATGAGAACGATTGAGTGGATGCCTAGACATAAGCAAATCATTAAATCAAAAGAGACGCTGGAAATGTATGGACCTTTGGCGTTAAGAGTTGGAATGGAGTCTATTCGATCAGAACTAGAGGAGCTAGCTTTCAAATGCATTCATCCTCTACGTGCAAAAATGATAGAAAGTGCAGTACTTAAATCATCTGGTGGAAGAAAAAAAATTGTTAATAAGATAAGAAAAGAACTCAAAAGTCATCTTAAACAAAACAATGTAGAGGGAGCAGCAGTAAAAGGGAGAGAAAAGGGTGTTTATAGTATCTATAAAAAGATTAAAACAAAAAGAAAGCCTTTTTCAGAGATTCTTGATGTTTATGGTTTTAGAGTTCTTGTTGATTCTGTAGATGATTGCTATAGGGCATTAGGTATTATTCATAATTATTTTAAGCCTATTGAAAACCGCTTTAAAGATTATATTGCCATTCCTAAATCAAATGGATATCAGGCGCTTCACACTAGTTTACTGGCTCTTAATGCATTTCCAATCGAGGTCCAGGTTCAGACACGGTCCATGTTTAATTCAGCAAATATAGGAATTGCAGCTCATTGGGGCTACAAAACTTCAGAATCCTCAACAGGGCTAGATATTAAAGCTACTAAATGGCTTTCAAGTATTGTTGATATACATAAAAGATCAGATTCAAGCAGCGAGTTCGTTGAATCAATTAAAACAGACCTTGATCCCAATGAAGTATATTTATTTTCTCCAAAAGGAAATATTTTTCCATTAAAGGTAGGAGCAACTCCAATTGATTTTGCTTATGAGGTTCATACAGATTTAGGAGAAAAAATTGTTGGATGTCGCGTTAACAGAAAAGAAGTACCGCTTAATATAGAGCTTGAGACAGGCCAGACAGTTGAAATTATTACTTCAGATACACCTCCACCCGCAGACCCTAGCTGGTTAAACTTTGTAGTAACTAGTAAAGCAAGAAAAGGGATAACCGCTCTTCTTAGAAATCAAAAAATATCGGCTGCAAGGAAAGCTGGTAAATTATTGCTTGAATCTGAACTTAAAAGAACCGGTCATGATTTAAATGAGTTTAGAGGCTCATCACTGAAAAGAATTTTAAAATCTATTGGAACACCATCTTTAGATAAATTACTTGTAGATTTAGGTCTTGGCAAAAAAACAGGAAATATTATCGCTGAAAGATTTTATTCAGGACTAAAGATTAGAAAAATTGAAGAAGACAATAATGTTGACCCTCTGAAGATAGATGATAATCATATTGAAGGGGTTCCAATAGTATTTGCAAGATGCTGTCATCCAATTCTTGGTGATCAGGTAATTACTCATTCCGATACAGAAAGAGGATTGGTTATTCATAACAAGCAATGCAAACAAATTGAAAAAAGAATTGGTAGAGATCCTAGGCTATTAGAAACAATATGGTTAGATACTAATAAAAAACATGAGTATATAGCATGCATCAATGTAATTACTGAAAATAGGGTTGGTGTTTTGGCTGACATGCTATCAATTTTTACAAAAGAAGGAATAAATGTAGTCAATTTAAATACTAAAGAAATAGACAAAAGGTTTACTGGGTTCTTAATTGAACTTGAAGTAAGTGACAAAGATTATCTTTCCAGCATAATGGCAAAGATTAGAGCGAAAAAATTTACATCGAGTTGCAAAAGAGTTATCAATAAACAGTAAGAGGATCAAGTACAAATGAAAAATGAAATCAATACTGATAAGGCACCCAAAGCAATTGGACCATATTCTCAAGCAATAAAAACTGGAAATTTATTATTTATTTCTGGCCAAATCCCCATTGATCCAGTAACAGCCTCTCTTGTTGAGGGCTCATTTAAAGACAAGGTTAAACAGGTTTTTAAAAATCTAGAGAATATTTGTATTGCCGGCGGTACAAAACTTAATAATGCAGTAAAGTTAAATATATTTCTTACAGATCTTGCTAAATTTTCTCAGGTAAACGAGGTAATGGAATCAATATTTACTAAGCCTTATCCAGCAAGAGCAACTATAGAAATATCAGCATTACCATTAGATGTTGAAGTTGAAATTGATGCGGTGGTGGTAAGTGAATAAAAATTTAATAAACATTTCTGAATTATCAAAAAATGATATTGATGAATTAATCGCATTTGCTGAGCAATTCTTTGATGGTGATGGCGGTTGCAAAAGAGAAAATATTTTTCCAGACAAAACAATTGCAAATGTCTTTTTCGAACCAAGCACAAGAACCAAACTTTCATTTGAGATAGCGGCAAAAAACTTGGGTTGCCAGACAATAAATTTTGATATTAAAAACTCATCAATGAAAAAGGGCGAGTCTGTCTTTGAGACTATAGATACAGTGAGTCTGATGGGTGTTGATATGTTCATTATTAGATCATCTGAACCAATATTAGCTGAACTTGCAAATATGATGCCTGGTGTTAAATTTATAAATGCAGGAGAGGGCACTGAATCTCATCCAACTCAAACATTAACTGACTTTTTAACTATTAAGCAAACTAAAGATACTCTTAATAATCTTAAAATCGTAATAGTCGGTGATCTCGATCATTCTAGGGTTGCAAGATCTTTTTTAAATGGCATATCAAATTATGAAGAAAATGAGATAGTGTTAACTGGTCATCCCGATTTATGCTCCAATTTTATCAATAATGATAAATATCATTATGTAGAAAATTTAGATGATGCATTAAAAGATGCTGATATTGTAATGGCATTAAGAATTCAGCATGAAAGAATACAATCAAGTACAGAAATAGATATTGATGAATATAAGGCTTTATATCAAGTAAATTCAGAAAGAATGGAGCTTGCAAAAGGAGATGCTATCTTGATGCATCCAGGACCAGTAAATATGGATATCGAGGTATCTGAATCTCTCTATCACTCAGACAAATCTGTTATCCGCGATCAGGTATCAAATGGAGTTGCCATAAGAATGGCTGTGCTATCAAGATTTCTTAGCTAGCATATTTTTTACAGTATCTACTATAGTTACTGTATTTTGATCTAATTCAAGATTAACCAAAGAGCCAACTCTAAGCTTACTTAAATTTGTCATTTTCAGTGTTTCAGGAATCAAATTGACATAGAAATTAGCTTTATTTTTTTTCGAAATTGTGAGGCTGCAACCATTTATTCCAACATAGCCTTTTTCAGTTATATAATCTTTATGCTTAGAACCAATTGAGAACTTAATCATTGCAGTATCATGCGATCTCTTAATCTGAATAACTTTTGATGTAGTCTGTATGTGTCCTGACATAAGATGGCCGCCGATCTCAGATGAAAATTTTAATGATCTCTCCAAGTTCACAACGCTACCTTTTCTAAGTTTAGAAAGATTAGTTATTTTTAATGTTTCATTAATAACATCAAATGTTAGATATTTTTTTGATTCCCCAGTATATGTTAGACAAACCCCATTAACACTTACACTTGCTCCCTTACTTAATTTTGAATTAAATTTATTAGGTGATTTAATGCATAGATTCCAATAGTCTTTATTCTTCTTAATATCTTGAATTTCTGAGGTATGACTTACAATTCCTGAAAACAAACTAAGCCCCCCATTTACTTCTATAATCTTCTAGATCTTTAATATATTTCTCAAAGTTAGGATCACTTTTTGAAAATTGAATTAATAAATTTAAATCAATTATTGATTTAATTTTTATACCATAATTTAATTCTAGTTCATTGCTTGCAGGAATATCACCTGAACCTTTTTCTTTTCTATCTAATCCAATCAATAACATAACTGGCTCTGCACCAACATCTTTTATTAGATCTATAGACTCTTTTGCAGCAGTTCCTGCAGATAAGACATCATCAATAATTAATGTTTTACCTTTAGGATTATCTCCAATTATATTACCACCCTCGCCATGATCTTTAATTTCTTTTCTATTAAAAGATAAGGGAATAGCTTTATTATTTTTTGAGAGTAGCAAAGACAATATTGATCCTAAAAATATGCCTTTATATGCTGGCCCAAAAATTGAATGAATATCAATATCTTCTTCAGAAAAAGCTTCGAAATAACATTCACCTAGAAGATCTAATTTACCAGAGTTTAAAAGATTTGCAGCGTTAAAAAAGTAAGGACTTAATCGACCAGATTTAAGAGTGAATGATCCAAACTGCAGTGCCTTGGATTCAATCGCTAATTCTATAAAAGTTTTTTGATATTCTTTCACTTATTTGAGACATGCTTTTTGTATTTCAATGATATCAGAAATAGCGTCACTTCCAATTGTGATAATTTCATTTAATTGATCTATAGAAAATGGCGCTTCTTCACCAGTTCCTTGTATTTCAATTATTCCACCATCTTCGGTCATAACTAAATTGAGGTCAGTCTCTGCTTTACTATCTTCTTTATAATCTAGATCTAAAATCACTTGATTATTTAGCACTCCCAATGAAACTGCTGCAACATAACTTCTTATAGCTCTTTGATCATCATGGTGATTTTTTATTGCTTGAAATAATGCAACGCAACCACCCGTAATTGATGCTGTTCTAGTGCCACCATCAGCTTGGATAACATCACAGTCAACATGAATAGTTTTGCCTTTTAAGTATTTTAAGTTTACAGACTGCCTAAGTGATCTGCCTATTAGTCTTTGGATCTCTTGTGTTCTTCCAGACTGTTTTCCTCTAGCTGCTTCTCTTCCCATTCTTTCATTGGTTGACCTAGGAAGCATCCCGTATTCTGCGGTTACCCATCCGTTATCATGATTTTTCATCCATCTTGGTACGTTATTTTCTATAGATGCATTACAAATAACTTTTGTATTACCAAAGGATACTTCAACAGAGCCTTCTGCATGAATATTAATGTCTTTTTTAATTGAAATAGATCTTAACTCAGAATTACCCCTATGATCTTTTCTTGACATTATGAACTTAGACTTTCTTTAACAATTTTACTAACCAAACCCATATCTGCCTTACCTGCTAATTTTGGTTTAAGTAATCCCATTACTTTACCCATATCTTGCATAGAATTTGCATTGAGATCATTAATTGCATCATCAACATAAGATTTAACTTTATCTTCACTTAATTGCTCAGGCTTATAGGCTGATAGTATCTTTAACTCTAACTCCTCTTGCTTTGCAAGATCTTCTCTACCACCATCCATAAATTGTGTTATAGAGTCGTTACGCTGTTTAATCATTTTATTGATAATATTGATTGCCAAAGCATCATCAGCTTCAACCTTATTATCAATTTCATATCTTTGGAGTTCAGCAAGAAACATTCTAATTGTATCTCTGACATCATGATTTTTATCAAGCATAGCTTGCTTTAAATCATTTTTAATATCAGTTAATAAACTCAATGTTATCTTCGGGATCTTTGTCTAGAGAAAGAGAATTTCTTATTTGTTTTTTTTGCTCTTTTTACAGCAGCTGCCATTAATCTTTTTCTTTTTTCAGTTGGCTTTTCGTAGAATTCTCTAGCCCTAATTTCAGGAACAATAGCAGCTTTTTCGCAAGCGCGCTTAAACTTCCTGAGTCCAATATCAAAATGTTCTGTATCTTTTATTATAATAGAAGGCATAATTAGTCGCGTAGTTTAAAATTAATTTAAGATATTTGCAAAACTTTTTTATGAAAACTTTAGGAATTGAAACCTCATGTGATGAAACAGCAATAGCTGTATATGATTCAAAAAATGGTTTAGAGGGGGAATCTGTTTTTAGTCAAATAGATTTACATGCTTCATATGGAGGAGTAGTACCAGAGCTTGCTTCACGTGATCATTGTCAGAAGATTATTACGGTGCTCGAAGAAGCTACATCAAAGATAGATTTGGAGTCTATTGATCAGATAGCATATACCGCTGGCCCTGGACTAACTGGAGCATTATTAATAGGAGAAAATTTTGCACAAGGACTTTCTTTTTCACTAGGAGTTCCTCTAATACCAGTCAATCATCTTGAGGGTCACTTAATGGCAACAAAAATTGAGTTTCCAAATATAGGATATCCTTTTTTGTGCCTTCTAGTGTCCGGAGGGCACAGCATGATTATAGATGTAAAAGATTTTGAATCTTATTCATTATTGGGTCAATCCGTTGATGATGCTATAGGTGAAGCATTTGATAAGGTTGGAAAATTATTAGGATTACCATATCCAGGAGGGCCTCATATTGAGAAGCTTGCATTAAAAGGTTCAAAAAATAAATATAATTTTCCGAGGCCCATGTTGAATAGTGGCGATCTTAATTTAAGTTTTAGCGGTCTTAAGACAGCTGTTTTATATCAGGTTCAGAAAATTCAAGATCTTAATGATGAGGTTAAGGCAGATATTGCGGCCTCATTTCAGAATGCAGCAATAGAAATCCTCGTTGCTAAAATAAAAAAAGCAATAATTCAAACAGGTCATAAATCAATAGTTATTTCTGGTGGCGTAGCCGCAAATAATGCATTAAGAAATCAAATAAAAAGTCTTGAAGACGAGTTTAACTGCAAAGTATTCTATCCAAGCATGAAGCATTGTACAGATAATGCCGCAATGATAGCTTATCTAGGCTCATTAAAATCAGTTGATAAAAATCAAACAAAAAAATCATGTGTTCGAGCTAGATGGCCACTAACAGAGGTATAAATGAAAGATAAAATTTACATTAAGAACTTGGTAATCGAAACAATTATTGGAATATTTGATTGGGAAAGAGAAGTAAAGCAAAAAGTTTCAATAGACATGGAGTTCGAATTTGACTGCGCAAAAGCTGCAAAAAATGATTCTATTGAGGATACTTTAAATTATAAGGATATTACGAAACGAGTTATTAAGTTTGTTGAAGAATCTCAATTTCAACTGATTGAAACACTCGCCGAGAACATAGCAAATATAATCAAATCTGAATTTGGTGTTGAGAGAGTTAAGTTAAGAGTATCTAAACCAGGCGCATTAAGATTTAGTGATGATGTTGGCATAATCATTGAAAGATGAAATATTACCTTTCAATAGGCAGCAACATTGAGCCCGTTAAAAATATCATTTTTAGCATTAAAGAACTTAAAGAAATTCTTACTGATATTAATATATCTAATACCTACGTCACACCATCTATAGGATTTGAAGGGCCTGAGTTTCTTAACCTAATTATTTCAGGTAATACTGAGCTATCTCTAGAACAACTGAATGCCTTATTAAAGGTTATAGAAGATAATGCAGGGCGTGATAGAACTGTTAAAAAATTCGATTCAAGAACTCTTGATATAGATATTGTGCTAGCTGTTGAAGAGGGGGCTATTATTTATAAAAGTGATGAGATTAAAAAATATAGTTTTGTTAATGTGCCTTTACATGATATCTACGAAGAGGAGGCCTCAATATTAATGATAGAAAAGGATTCACTAGTAATCTCCGAGGATAATCAAGAGATTCTTAAATGTATTTAAAGAAGGTTATTTTTTACTATATCCCATGCAGCTTCTGAAAGCGGATAAACTGCCATACCTCTTTCTTTAGCATGTTCATTTGAAGCGGTACCGTCTCTAACTCTTCCCAAGATTCCTTGACATATTGCAGCAATTTTAAAAGTGTTAAATGCCATATAAAACTCCCATCTTGATGAAAGGTCTTTACCGGTTACTTCAGAATACATTTGCTTGTATTCTTCTTCATTAGGTATACCAAGATCATTTAATTTATTCACATCTAATAAATCAGGGTTAGTTCGCCATGTTAAACAGTGGTAGCTAAAATCTGCTATAGGATGCCCAAGTGTTGATAGTTCCCAATCTAAAATTCCAATAACTTCATCATTTTTGTAAATCATGTTATCGAGCCTAAAATCACCATGAACAATACATGTCTCATCATCATTAGGTATGTTATTTGGTAACCACTCAATTAAGTTCTGCATTTCTTTGATATCATCAGTTTGAGATGCGAGGTATTGCTTTGTCCAAATTGATATTTGTCTAGCAACATAGTTGCCCTGTTTTCCATAGTCACTTAAACCGATTTTTTCATAATCGACATTATGCAAGAGAGCTAAAGTTTTATTTTTATTTTTATATATAAGCTCTCTTTGCTCTTTAGTCTTATCTGGCAAGAGATGGTCCCATAAAACCGTACCATCTAGGAATTCCATTACAAAAAAAGTCGTTCCTATAACACTAGGGTCTTCACATAATCCATAGGTTTTTGGAACAGGCACATCTGTATTATTTAAGGCAGTTATAACCTTATACTCTCTTTCAACAGCATGAGCTGAAGGCAGAAGCTTTCCAGGAGGTTTTCTTCTCAGAACAAAAGCATTTTTTGACGTATGTATTTTGTATGTTGGGTTTGATTGACCGCCTTTGAATTGTTCAATTAGTTCAATATTTCCAGCATCTTCAATATTTTTGTTGAACCAATTTTGAAGATTATTTTTATCAATTAATAAGGCCTCATCAACTTCTTTAGTTCCAGAAAAAACATCTGCTTTAAAAAATTCTTTTAACTCATCATCATTCATTGTAATGATTTACCCCCGTCTACTCTGATTGTTTGACCTGTAATATATTTTGCACAAACCAAAAACCTTACTGCATTTGCAATATCTTTTTCATTCCCCATCCTATTAAGAGGAATATTCTTTATTACTTCTTTAATTTTATCATCATCCCAGGTTACACCGGGTGGTTCTAATATAGCTCCAGGAGCAACGGCATTAACAGTTATGTTTGGTGCTAACTCTTTAGCAAGAGACTTGGTTATTGCTGCTAGACCGCCTTTTGCAGCAGTATAAATTGAATAATTAGGCGAGCCCATATCAATATTTACATCAGTAATATTAATAACTGAACCAGAGGCACTCATTAATATATCTTTTAAACCATTGATTAGAAAAAGAGGTGCCTTTAGATTATTTCCAACTAGATCATCCCAATTAGCATTGGTTAAATTCCCTATTTCTGTATTGTAAAAAGAAGAAGCATTGTTTACCAAAGCATCAAGATTTTTATAATTCTTATTAACAATATCTATTAAATTTTGGACATCTTCATCTACATTAAGATCACCTTGGACCAAGAAAATTTCAGTTTCATACAAATCTTCAAGGTTTTTTTTAATTTTTTTGGCTTCTTCAGATGAATTTCTATAGTGTAATATTATGTCCCAACCCATTTTTGCAAAAGAGGTTACTATCTCACTTCCTATTCTTAAAGCTCCGCCAGTAACTAAAATTGTTTTATTCATCTTTCTTGCAAAATATTTTTTAGATAATTAATCTTTTCTTTATCTATTTTATCTTTTGGAACAGAATTTAAAAATGAAAAATCCGCAGAAGATACTTTGCGAATTATCTCATTAAGGTATTTTTTGTCTTTATTAAAGAAATCTAAAGTTAATATTTTCTCAATTTTATCTAGATTTCTATGAACATTTACACTTATTAGATTTATAACCATTTCTTTAGGCTTGCTAATTATCAACATTAATTTTTTTAGAATAACCTCATATTCAATATAAACAGATGGCACATTTATTTTTTCTGAAATATTAAAATTATTTTGAAATGATAATTCTAACCAGTTAAGAATAGGATCGTTGTAATTTTTTATATCTGTTTTTACTAGATTCTCAAAAAAAGGCTTCATTATTTTATATTCAATTATCTTTTTAAAAAAATTTGAAGGTAAATCTGAGTTTAGGGCTTTATATGTTTCCATCCAAATTCGTTCCTTGGATAAAGCATGTATTTCCTTGTTTGCTACAATTTTTTTTAAAAGCATGTGTGTTTCATTATCAAGTTCAAAATCAGAAAGATGCTTATAGGAGTGAAATCTAGCCAGTCTGAATGCTCTTAATGGATCTTCTTCAAATGCATCTGAAGTATGACGAAATCTTTTTAATTTTAAATCCTCAAGCCCGTTAAATGGATCTATATATTCTCCATTTTCAGCTTTAGCTATTGAATTTATTGTTAAATCTCTCCTCTTAAGATCCTCTTCAAGGGTAACATTTTTATCAGCATAAATTTTAAAACCCTTATAGCCCTTACCATGTTTTCTTTCAGTTCTTGCAAGAGCATATTCTTCTTTAGTATCTGGATGTAAAAAAACAGGAAAATCTTTACCTACAGGCTGAAATCCTTTTTCAATCATTTCCTCTGGTGATGAGCCTACAACAACCCAGTCTTTGTCAGATGGCTTGCAACCAAGCAATTCATCCCTGATAGATCCGCCAACTTGATATATTTTCATTTTTTTTGAACAGAAAAAATTTTCATATCCTCTAATCTTAAAGCAGTAAGGCTTCCGCCCCAAACGCAACCCGTATCCAATCCAATAATATTTTTTATATTAGTTTGGCCATTAAGTGATGCCCAATGTCCAAATACAATATACTCATTTGGAGCCAAAGAATCTTCTTCTAGTAAGTTAAACCATGGTGATAATTCCTTGCTTGGCAATAGATCTTTTTTTTTAAGATTCAGAGAGTTATTATTATTGAGATATCTCATTCTTGTTAGGTGATTAATAATACATCTATAACGCTCAAGTCCCTGGTGAGAGTCCTGCCATGAGCTTGGATGATCCCCCCAAATATTTTCAAGCAGTTCTTTTGAATTATTTTTTAATTGGTCTTCTATTTCTTGAGAATATTGATATGCAATACTTGGCTTCCAAAATGGAGGAATGCCTGCATGCACAATCCAAAAGATATTATTTTTAATTTCAATAATTTTAATTAATGGCAGGGCGGTTAACCAATTAAAGTATTCTTTTGCTCTTGGTGAATTTATTATTTTATTTAATGAGGTGTCTTTACCACCATGTTGGAGTAAATACATCAAATAAAAGTCATGATTCCCAAGCACACCAGAAACAGAATTCTTATTTTTTAGACAAAAGTCTAACACCTCTAATGATTGCGGCCCTCTATTGACTAAGTCTCCTGCAAAAATAAGCTTATCATTTATAGAAGAAAATTTTATTAATTTAGTTAAATCTAATAGTTCCTCGAAGCATCCTTGAACATCACCAATTACATAATGCGACATACTAGCTCAATGACCTAAATAACCTAATCAAAGTCTCTAAATTTAGTTCTTCAGTTCTTGATGCTGGATTTATATTTAGTTTATCCCAATCAATATTATATTTTTTTAGATTATTTTTTATTGTTTTTCTTTTTGTTATTAAAGCATCATCAACAAATTTAAAAAAACTTTCAATTTCATTCTCTTTTATTAATGATTTTGGTTTCAATGTAAGCCTGATAAAAGTTGAATCAACTTTTGGTTTAATATCAAAGGATTCTGGATAAACATTAAACAGCATTTCAGATTCAAAAAAACATGAAATTTTGATGGCTAGCTTGCTCCAGTTTTTAGTTTTAATTTTCCCATTTATTTTTATTGCTACCTCTTTTTGAACTAAAAAATGCATATCTTTAATTTTTTTATGATAGCTCAATAAGTTCATAATAATTTGAGTAGATACATTATATGGGAGATTTCCAACAATCCTTATTGATGAACAGTCTAGCTTTTCAAGATCATACTTTAAAAAATCTTCATGAATAAACTCAGCATGCTTGTATGAGGAAAATTTTTTTTTTAAGAAATCTATATTAAGTTTGTCTATATCTATTGCTTTTAATGTTAAAGAAGATTCTTTTAGTAAGTAGTTTGTTAAGGCTCCTTGCCCAGGACCTATCTCTATAAAAAAATCATTTCTTTTTGGGTTGATGCATTCATACATTTTAGATAACACAAGTATATCTTTTAGATA
>VMBT01000479.1_pt1 | contig 25601 bp, 20 predicted proteins | sample 4404301 | NCBI WGS metagenome assembly VMBT01 (sample SAMN12238535, study PRJNA552566) | marine metagenome | isolation source: Coastal seawater | place: USA: coastal Georgia, Sapelo Island | collected 2008-08/2009-08
CACACCCCCGGCCGCGAAATAGCCTTCACCCAGGAATTCACCGGCAGGTTGGCAATTTACGATTAATGGCAGGTCATACCCGTGGTCTTCCCAATCTTGGATTGTAAGATCAACACCTGCATGGCGTGCTATTGCGTTCAAATGGATTGGGCAATTGGTAGACCCACCAATAAGCGTGTTTACAGCTATCGCATTTAAAAATGCTTCTCGGGTCAATATTTGAGAAGGTTTGAGATCCTCCCAGACCATTTCTACAATCCGCTTACCGGTTAAGTAAGCAGCCTGACCGCGTTCTTTATAAGGAGCGGGAATTGCAGCTGTACCTGGCAGTGTCATCCCCAATGCTTCAATGAGTGAATTGGTTGATAGTGCAGTGCCCATCGTGTTGCAGTGCCCAGGTGAGCGGGCAGAAGCAGCAACCATCTCGATAAATTCTTCCCATTCGATTTCACCCGCAGCAAGCATTTCGCGTGCTTTCCAAACGATGGTGCCTGAGCCAGCGCGTTGACCTTTGTACCATCCGTCCAGCATTGGGCCTGAGTTCAATAGAATTGCTGGGATATCGACAGTTGCAGCGGCCATGACAAGGAACGGGGTTGTTTTATCGCAGCCTCCGGTGAGGATGACGCCATCTAATGGGTAGCCTTGCAGTACTTCAACTAAACTCAGATACGCGAGATTTCTATCGAGTGCCGCCGTTGGCCGCTTTCCAGTTTCCTGAATTGGGTGGGTTGGAAATACGAAAGGAATGCCCCCTTTGTCTCGAATTCCAGCCTTATACCGATCCGCCAATTCAACGTGACTTCTATTGCAAGGAGAGAGGTCCGACCCTGTCATTGCAATGCCAATTATAGGTTTACCCGATTGCAATTCTTCCCTTGTAACACCCCAATTCATGTAACGCTCAATGTATAGAGCCGTCATCCCCGGATCAGTAGTGTCATTAAACCATTCTTGGGAACGAAGTTTTTTCTTGCTGGAATCTGAAGTGCTCATTGCTTGGCATCCCTTGCCTGAACTGTGAATTGTAAAGTTACTCGTAAGTGCTCTCTGTAAGCTATCTTAAATCTTCCGGTTAAGCAGTTACTTTCTGCAGTTCAGAGAACGCCGTGTAATTCTTGTTTAACGTCCCTTCCAGTTAGGCGAACGTTTTTCTGCAAAAGCCTTTGGACCTTCAATGTAGTCTTCCGAGCCTAGCATGGCACGCACTGCTGGATAGGTTGCTTCTATAGCATCTTGAAGTGTGGGCATTGCGAGCCCTCTCATCGATGCTTGCTTAGTCGCTCGGATCGACATGGGACTGCATTCCATAATTTTGGCTGCCCAGCGTTTGGCTCCTTCTAACGCTTCGCCAACAGGGGTAACCTCGTTCACAAAGCCAAGCATATGGCCTTCGGATGCTGAAACACGTCCACCAGTCAACATCATGCCCATAGCGCGTTTAATAGGTATCGCACGTGGCAGACGATGGACGCCACCTGCAAGGGCAGCTAGCCCGACTCTGGGCTCGGGTAGAGCAAAGATAGCATTCTCGGAGGCGACTATGATGTCAGTTGCGAGTGCTATCTCGAACCCACCACCCATTGCAAAGCCATTAACAGCAGCTATGACTGGCTTATCTAAGTCATATCTAAATGTAAGGCCTGCAAAGCCCGTTGCAGGTCTATTTCGAGGGCCTTTTGCCTCGGCTTGATACTTCAGGTCGTTTCCAGCCGAGAAAGCTTTGTCTCCCGCTCCCGTGATAATCGCTATCCATTGGTTAGGGTCGTCACGAAAATCATTGAAAACTTTGTCAAATTCCCAATGAGCAGGGGGATGCAGGGCATTGTAAACTTCAGGGCGATTTATTGTTACGATTGTAATTGGACCTTCACGATCAAGTGATAGGAATTCATATTCGGCCATGGCTAAGTCCTCAATTAGGCGTGCGTTCAGCAGATCCTAGCAAGCGCTCCCACTTCATGGCTAGCGTCACGCCTCTAAGCGCCATAAAGATGATAACAGCGATCCAGAGACCATCTAATCCAAGCCAGCGGGGTAAGGTAAATAAACAGACAAGATAGACTGCCATAGTTTGAAGCATTGCATTTCTGCAAACAGCTGTCAGAGCAGCACCTAAAAACATTCCATCAAAAAGATAGCACCAGACCGCTATGAATGGGAGGATGGCGGCATAGTGATAGTAGTCTTGAGCAAGAGCTACTACTTCGGGAATGATAGTAAAAAATGAGATAATTTCTGGGCCTAAGATGAACAGTGCTAACGACATGACAAACGCTAGAATTCCACCCGCTTGAAGAGCAGCAATAGCGGCCTCACGAAGTGCACCGCGGTCTTTGCGGCCGATAGCATCCCCAGTCATGGGTTCTACAGCGTGGCTAACCCCATCCAGGGCATAGGCTGTTACTGTCAAAAACTGATAAAGGGGCTCTATGCTCGCTGCGGCGACCGCACCAAATCTATTGGCTTCCAAACGAAATAACAAAAGTCCAAGAACGACACAGACTGTGCGAATGAAGATATCTCTGTTGACAAGAAGCATTCCGCGAACACGGTCCCAAGCAAATATACCTGGTGATACTTTCCAGCGATCAACGCCGAGCCTTTGCCAGATGATCAGACACCCTAAAGATGCGCCACAGAAATGGGCAAAAACACTCGCGATAGCTGCTCCTTCAACGCCCCAATTCAGGCCGAGAACAAACCAAATATCCAGGGCGATATTCACCAAATTTGTCATTAGCTGGATGTATAAGGCGCTTCGAGTATCCTGCAGTGCCCAAAGCCAACCTACTAGAACCATCTCGATTAGGGCCATAGGCGCGCCGATAAGGCGTATTTGAAGATAGGTTGCCGCTGCTTGCTCCACTGTTGGCTCTGCCGGAGCAGCAAAATTCATCGCTTGAATAATCAGCGGGCGCATCAAAATCAGCAGGATGCCAACCAAAACAGCGAGAACTGTTGCGCGATACAATATCGCGCGCGCCTCCAGCATATTACCGGCACCTACGGCCTGCGACGTGGGGCCTGTTGTGCCCATTCGCAGAAAATTGAAGGAAAACAGGGATAAACTAAATGCCGCCGTTCCAAGGCCTAATCCAGCAAGAAGTGCTGGATTAGGCTGATGCCCTAGCACAAAGACATCTGTAGCCCCCACTAAAGGCACAGTGACGTTAGAGATCATTATTGGCCACGCCAGCCGTAACAGGCGCGAACGCTGGCTGTTCAGAGCCATGATTGATCCTTAACGACTAGTCGTTGCTCTCGTTTTGAGCATCGTCCTCTTTTTCTGTGGGCTCTGAAGCTTCACTGATCGATTTTGCCACGCCAACCATCGCGGGTCTAATGAGACGGTCATGAAGCATGTAACCTTTTTGCATCACCTGAGCGATGTGGCCTGCAGGAATATCTGCTGATTCCATTTCAAAAACGGCTTGGCAGGTATTTGGATCGAAATGATCCCCGATCTCACCAACAGCCTTAACGCCATGTTTAGATAAGGCTTGAGCTAGCTCTTTTTCCACCATTTCGACACCAGAAGCTAAATTCTTTACCGCTTCAGATTCTGTGTCTGTGGGCATCGCTGCGAGAGCACGAGCAAGATTGTCGGCTACGCTGACAACATCACGAGCTAGACCAGATGCACCGTAACGATTCGCCTCTTCACGGTCTTTCTGGGCTCTTCGTCGTGCATTTTCAGCCTCAGCCAGTGCTCGAAGTCTCTCATCTCTTGCTTCACTGAGTTCGTTCTCAAGCTCGTTTACGCGCTCAGCTAATGCAATTGCTGCAGCCTGGGCATCTGGTGCGGGGGCTTCAGTTTCGGCTTCAGCTTCAACTGTTTCCTCTACCTCTTCGGGCTCCTGTGTATTTCCGGATTTGCCGGCTTCACTCAACTTCCTTGCTCCGATTTTCCGTTCAACATGCGCCCAATAACACGGGCAGTGTAATCCACCATGGGAATTATACGGGCATAATTCAATCTTGTTGGTCCTACAACGCCAATTGCACCAAGAACTTTTGCATTGGGGCCCCCATAAGGGGCCAGTACCATGGACCAACCAGAGTGATTGAATAAAGCATTCTCTGCCCCGATAAATATTTGCACGCCATCTCCATCGTCTGCCGCATCCATCAGACGAAGCATGGTTTCCTTGCGTTCTAATGCATCGAAAAGGCCCCGAATCCTATCAAGATCTTGTACCGCGGCAACATCATCAAGAAGCCTGGCTTGTCCTTTAACAATAAGGGAGCCCTTTTCTCCTCCAGACCAAACGGCCAGTCCGCCTTCGATAACGCTGCTAGTCAATTCATCAAGTTGAGCCCGATGGTCGGCTAGTTCTTGGATAATGTCTTTACGGGCGTGGTCTAAAGTTTTTCCAGCTAATCTAGCACGCAGATAATTAGATGCTTCCGTCAGAGCGGATGCTGGTAAACCCATTGGGAGATCGATAACTCTATTCTCAACTTGTCCTGTGGCATCAACCATAACCACCAAGGCGCGACCATCGCCTAATGGTACAAATTCGAGATGTGTGACAGCAGAATTTGTTTTAGGAGCAAGTACTAGACCGACATGACTAGATAGACCTGCAAGTGCGGTGCTGGCTTGCTCTAGAGCTTGATTCATAGTCAAGCCAGAGCCACCAATGTGACCTTCGATCTCTGATCTTTCCTGTTCGCTTATATCTCCAACTTGCATTAAGCCGTCGACAAACAATCTCAAGCCAGCGTCAGTGGGTAATCGGCCTGCTGAGTTATGAGGAGCGTGCAGAAGTCCTAATTCCTGCAGGTCGGCCATGACGTTTCGGATAGTCGCAGGCGAAAGCTGAGTTTCGAGACGGCGCGAGATAGTGCGCGAGCCGACTGGTTCACCCTGTTCTAAAAAAGCATCTACAATTGTCCGAAATATATCTCGGGAACGAGCATTTAATTCGGCGATGCTGACTGACTTCGATAGGCTCATTCAAAGTTATCGCTGTATCGTGGTTCAATGGTGGCAGATTTGCTTGCCAGGTGTGGTTCTTGTGTATATATCACACCGGAGTGTCTTTACGACAAGCAAATCGACATCGGTTTTGGATGGCGGTGGGCCCTTGAGCCCGCCGTTTTTGTTATCCGGGTCTGTTTTTTAGTTGGGAAGTGCATGGTTGCGAATTGCCGTATAACATCTGCTATTGAACCCACAGTTGAAGATATGGGTTTTCGATTGGTGCGTGTCCAGATGACAGGCACGGTCCGACCTGTGCTGCAGGTAATGGCGGAACCTTCTGAGGGTGGGGCAATGACGGTGGAGCACTGCGCCAACTTGAGTAGGGCAATCTCAGCCGTTCTTGATGTGGCAGATCCAGTTGGTGGAGCTTACACCCTGGAAGTTTCGTCACCTGGGGTAGATCGTCCTTTAGTGCGGTTAGAGGATTTTGAGAAGTTTAGTGGATTCGATGCGCGGATTGAGCTTTCCGAACCTCAGCAGGGTCAACGCCGGTTCAAAGGAAAGCTCGGTGGTTTAGATGCTGACGGACATATTGTAATTGGTGAGGGAACCGAGCAATTTCATTTGCCGTTTTCTTACGTTCGAAGGGCAAAATTGTTGTTGACGGACGCACTTCTAGCTGACCATGCAAAGAAGTCTGCGGCTGCGGCGGCGAATAGCGACAAAGGTTAAAACGACATGGCTCATTTGTTTGGTGGGGAATTGTTGCAAGTCGCCGACACGGCGGCACGTGAAAAAGGTATCAATCGAGAAGAAGTTTTCGATGCGATGGAGCAGGCTATTCAAAAAGCTGGTCGCACCAAGTATGGGATGGAGCATGACATCCGGGCAGAGGTAGATCGGAAGACGGGGGAAGTTACCCTGGCTCGCTATAGAGAGGTCGTAGCTGACGATGCGGAAATCGATAACGAGTTTGCTCAGATTCCAGTAAAAGCCGCTCAGCGCTTTAAGGCTGGGGCAGTTGTCGGTGATGTTTTGATTGATGAGTTGCCACCGATTGATTTTGGCCGCGTCTCTGCCCAAACAGCAAAGCAGGTTATAGTCCAGCGTGTTCGTGAAGCCGAACGAGCAGTGCAGTATGCGGAATATTCGGGTCGTGTTGGTGAAGTTGTTAATGGTGTCGTCAAAAGACTTGAATTCGGAAACGTTATTGTCGATTTGGGGCGTGCTGAGGCTATTATTCGTCGAGATGAATTGTTGCCGCGTGAACATTTTCGCCGAAACGACCGGGTGCGTGCGATAATTTATGACGTGCGCGAAGAGACCCGTGGCCCGCAGATCTTTTTATCTCGGACCCGTCCAGAATTTTTAGTATCGCTATTCGCTCAAGAGGTTCCAGAAATTTATGATGGAATCATTGAAATACGCGCTGCGGCCCGGGATCCAGGAAGCCGGGCGAAGATAGGTGTTATTAGTAATGATGCTTCCATCGACCCTGTTGGAGCGTGCGTTGGAATGCGGGGCAGCCGGGTGCAGGCGGTTGTTGCTGAGCTTCAGGGAGAGCGTATCGATATCATTCCTTGGTCAGAGGAGCCTGCCACTTTTGTTGTCAACGCCCTGGCCCCTGCTGAGGTCGCGAAGATCGTTATCGATGAAGATGCGGGTCGAATAGACGTTGTTGTGCCTGACGACCAATTGTCCCTCGCTATTGGGCGTAGAGGCCAAAATGTGCGTCTCGCGAGTCAGCTTAGTGGCTGGTCGATCGACATCTTGACTGAGGAAGAAGAGTCAGCGCGCAGGCAAGAGGAAGCGCGGCTGCGCTCCAAGACCTTCATCGAAGCTTTGGACGTGGATGAGATGATTGCAAATCTTCTGGTGGTTGAGGGATTCACTACCATCGAAGAGGTCGCTTACGTTCCGATCGAAGAGCTTCAGGCAATTGAAGGTTTTGATGGTGATATTGCCGAGGAATTGCGAAGCCGCGCCGAAGAGTTTGTTAAAACCGAGCAAGAGCGGTTGGAAAAGAGCAGAGCCGAACTGGGTATTTCCGACGATATGGACCAAATTGAAGGATTGGAGCTTTCTCAGCTAGTAAGACTTGGTGAATGTGGGGTCCTCTGTCTTGATGATTTGGCAGACCTCGCCAGCGATGAGTTCCGTTATATGACTAACCCTGATGTTGCAGTGGCAACGGTAGATGACATTGCTACCTTGGATGAAGAAGCTCTCAAAACAGGTATCGAAGGAAGCCCATTCTCTGCAGAAGAAGCAGATGGTTTGATTATGGCGCTGCGGGCGGAGTGGTTTGATGACTCAGAAGGTGAAGCTTCTGAGGATAAGGATGTGCCGGCGTGAGCCGGCCAATTCGGACTGGGGATGCGGAGCCGAAATGGCTGAAGCGGTTGAAAACATCATTGGCGATGGACTAGCCCATCGGCCGACTCGAGACGATGGATTGCGTCGTTGCGTTGTCACGCGTTCCAAGCGCCCACGTGCAGAACTTCTTCGATATGTGCTCGACCCAGAAGGTCGAGTTACTCCAGATGTAGCTGAACGTCTTCCGGGACGGGGTGTATGGGTAACGCCAGATCATACAATTTTTTGCAAAGCAGTTGCTGGACGCTTTAAGGCTGGCTTCAAAGCTGATATCAACATTCCATCAAGTTTGCTGAATGATACGATTTGCCTGTTGGATGACCGTATCACAGGGCTGCTTGGGATGGCGCGTGGAGCTGGTCAGGTTGGCATTGGCTGGGAGCAGGCTCGTGAGTTTGCTCGTAACCGTGTTATAGGAGCAGTGGTTGTAGCTTCTGATGCTGCACCAGCATCGCGTATAAGGCTCGAGCGGTTAGCTAGAGGTGTGCCAGTGATAGATATTTTGTCGGGGAGCAGCTTGGGTCGTGCTTTTGGGCGTGATCAGGTTGTGAATGCACTCGTAACGCGAGGTAAATTCTCCGACATGTTATTGCGGGAGGCGGCGCGGCGCCGCGGCCTTTCCGTACCGATAGATGACGGTGCCGCGACGACCCCGAAGGGTGAGGGCTCAAAAACATGAGCGAAGATGAAACTGTCGAACGTAAACCAGGCAAACTTCGCCTGCAGCCAAAAGGTACTCTAGGTCTCAAAAAGACCGTAGATGCTGGCCAGGTGCAGCAGAAATTTACGCGTGGTCGAACCAAAACCGTTACGGTAGAGGTAAAAAAGACGCGTGCACCTTCGAGAGATAGCGGCAACCAGGAAGCTGCCGGTGGCCTAAGTGAAGCGGAAAAGGCAGCGCGTCTCAAAGCTCTGCAAGCTTTGCAATCGGGGGCGTCTCGTCCTGCCGCTCCCCCTGCACCGCCACCTCGTCCACGCCCCGCGCCAAAGCCAGTTGCTGTTGAGCAATCTGAGCCTGAAGCAGATGAAGCAGAGGCCGTCATGGCCACAGCTGACGATAGTGGGGTAGTTCAGGAGCCAATGCAGGTAGAGGTGCCTGAACCATCTCCACCTCCCGAGCCTGAGAAACCCCCAGAACCTGAGTTAACCCCTGAGGAACGAGAACTTCTTGAGCTCAAGCGAGCAGAGGAAGAGGAGCGAGAAAAACTCGCTACTGCCCAGCGTGAGGCTGCAGAACGAGCTCAGGCCACAGCGCCTTCTCGGCGCCCTGAAGGACGTCGTTCTGGGGGGCAAGGTGAAGGTCGCCGTTCTGGTGCTGCGCCTGGCCGTCCTGGTGCTGCTGGTCCAGGTCGCGGTGGTGCGGCACCCGCCCGTGGCGGACAAAATCGTCCACCTCCTCGTCGCCAAAGCGACGTTGATCCTGTCATTCCTTTAGATCTGCCTGGTGAAGGTAAGCCTTCCCGGGACGATGACCGTCGTCGTGCTCGGCCAGTTGAAGAAGAGCGTCGTACCCCTCGTCGTGAACGTGGCGGTGATCCCCGACGCCGAACAGGCAAGCTTACAATTTCGCAAGCGCTCGATGATGAGGTGGCGGAAGAGAGAACGCGCAGTCTAGCTTCTGTCCGCCGCGCGCGCGAACGTGAGCGTCAACAGCGTCAAGATCGATCGACTAATGATGGTGGCTCAATAGTTCGCGAAGTGGTGTTGCCGGAAGTCATTGTTGTTAGCGAGCTGGCAAACAGAATGGCTGTGCGTACTGTAGAAGTCGTCAAAAAGATGATGCAGCTTGGTGTCATGGCAACCGCCAATCAGACAATAGACGCTGACACAGCTGAGCTTGTGATTGGTGAATTTGGCCACCGTGTACGACGAGTTTCCGAGTCGGACGTTGAGATAGGACTAGATGCAGCTACAGATTCTGATGAGGATCTGGTGGGACGTCCCCCAGTCATTACAATCATGGGGCATGTTGATCACGGCAAAACCTCTCTATTGGACGCAATCCGCAAGACGAAGGTAACTGAAGGAGAAGCAGGGGGCATCACGCAACACATCGGTGCCTATCAAGTCGATGTAAATGGCGCGATACTAACCTTCCTCGATACTCCGGGTCACGCAGCGTTCTCGTCTATGCGGCAGCGTGGTGCCAAGGTTACAGATATCGTTGTGTTGGTCGTAGCCGCCGATGATGGGGTGCAGCCACAGACAGTTGAGGCCATCAATCATGCAAAGGCTGCGGAAGCGCCGATGATTGTGGCAATAAACAAAATAGACAAACCTGATGCCGATCCCAATATTGCAAAACAGGGATTGCTGACCCACGAGATTGTCGCTGAGGACTTTGGTGGCGATGTTCAAATGGTGCCAGTATCCGCATTAACTGGGCAAGGTCTTGATGATCTGCTTGAGGCCATTGCACTCCAGGCTGAGGTTATGGAGCTTAAAGCTAATCCAGCTCGTGAGGCTCGCGGTGCTGTAATTGAAGCCCAGCTTGACCGCGGGCGTGGTTCTGTTGCCACGGTATTAGTGCAGTCCGGAACTCTCCGACGGGGAGATGTAATGGTTGCAGGCGCGGAATGGGGTCGTGTTCGCGCAATGCTAAATGAGCGTGGCGAGCAAGTGGATGAAGCTGGACCGTCGACACCTGTGGAAGTTCTTGGACTCTCAGGTGTTCCGATGGCGGGTGACGAAGTTGTTGTCGTGGATAACGATGCTCGAGCCCGTGAAGTCAGCGAGTATCGACAAAGGACTGAACGAAACAAGCGCACTGCAACTGCGCCTCGTGGAACAATTAACGAAATGTTCGGTCGGATTGCCTCTGGGGAGAGCAAAGAGCTTCCTGTGGTCGTTAAAGCAGATGTTCAGGGTAGTTTGGAGGCGATTGTTGCTTCTCTTGAAAAATTCCAGAACGATGAAGTTTCAATTCGCGTTCTGCACTCGGGCGTCGGTGCAATCAGTGAATCCGATGTAACACTTGCTTCGTCATCCGGTGGCTTCCTGGTTGGTTTCAATGTTCGTGCGGCAGCATCAGCTAGGAATCAAGCTCAGCAAGATGGTGTAGATATTCGCTACTACTCAATCATCTATGAACTTCTGGATGACATGAAAGCGGCTGTCGAAGGCTTATTGGCACCAGAACAGCGAGAGAAATTTATCGGTAACGCAGAGATCCGCGAAGTATTTAATATTACGAAAGTCGGCAAGGTAGCAGGCTGTAGGATTATAGACGGTATCGTTAAGCGCGGGGCAGGTGTTCGATTGCTTCGAGATAACGTGGTCATACACGAAGGAAAACTTGGGACTCTGAAGCGCTTCAAGGAGGAAGTCCGAGAAGTTCGAGAAGGCTTCGAGTGTGGAATGGGCTTCGAAAACTATCAGGACATCAAAGAAGGTGACGTGATAGAATGTTACGAGGTTGAAGAAGTCGCCCGAGTTCTTTAATCGACTGGTCTCATGTCAGCACGGTCTCAAACTAGGCGCGGGAGCGCCCCTACTCAGCGCGCATTAAGAATGGGCGAGGTGGTGCGCCACGCTCTCTCTGAAATTATCGCCCGTGGCGATCTTCGTGATCCTGCGCTGTCAGGGCAGGCAATCACTGTGACCGAGGTAAGGCCTAGCCCAGATCTTCGGAGTGCCACTGTTTTTGTAACACCTCTAGGGGGGGGTGAAGCTGATGATATCGTTGCAGCGCTGAAACGCGCGCGTGGATATTTGCGCGCTGAGCTTGGTCGGATGATTGAGGCTAAATTTACCCCTGATTTGCGTTTTGTAGCTGATAAAGCTTTTGATCAAAGTCAGCGTATTAGCCATGTGTTGAGAAAACTATCGAACGATGATGTGAGTGAGGTTAATCCTGATGGCGCGTAGAAGGCGGAAGCCCGCGCCAGATGCTCCCAATGGGTGGTTAGTCATTGATAAACCTTCCGGTATGACGTCTACAGCGGTTTCAAATGCGATAAAGCGTATAAGTTTAGGCGCGAAATGCGGACATGGTGGCACGCTAGACCCGCTTGCTACTGGTGTTTTGCCCATTGCGCTTGGCTCTGCGACCAAAACCGTGCCCTATGCTATGGATGGCAGGAAATCATACCGTTTCACTGTGCGATGGGGTATCGCAACGACAACAGACGATGCAGAAGGCGATCAAGTTGAAACCTCCGACTTAAGGCCATCTCGTGAAGAGATACTAAAGGTTTTGGAGCAATTTCGTGGTGCTATCATGCAAATCCCTCCGCGTTATTCAGCCATAAAGGTTGAGGGGGCCCGTGCTTATGATCTTGCCCGTGGAAATGAAAATTTCGAATTAAAGGCTCGCGAAATTCAAATTTATAAATTTGATTTAGTAGACATGTTAGATGCTGACTCCGCTGTATTTGATGTTGAAAGCGGAAAGGGAGCATATATGCGCGGTCTAGCTCGCGACTTGGGCGCTGCTCTAGGGTGTCTTGGTCATATAGCGGCTTTGCGTCGCACGCGCGTTGGTCCATTTAACCTCGACCAAGCGCATGAACTCGAATACTTGACTTCCCTCGGGCGCATCGACGATGTTTGCCCGGCGGTGCTGCCGGTTAAGACCGCGCTGGACGACATCCCGGCGCTGGCCGTTTCCGACAGTGAAGCAACGGACATTCGCAATGGGCGATCTGTCCGTCTTTTACGCAAAGGAGATCTCGATCGTGTTGCGGCCCTACCAAAGGGTTGCCAACTTCGCGTCGAAGCACATGGTGAACTAGTAGCTATTGCGCGAATTGAGGCGAACGAATTGAAACCAGAGCGTGTTCTTAACCCTTAACGAATAGGAATGGATCGATGTCGATCACCAAAGAAAGAACTGAAGAATTAGTTAAAGAATATGGAAAAAGCGAAGGTGACACAGGTGCACCAGAAGTGCAGGTTGCTATCCTGACGGAGCGGATCCGTAATCTTACAGATCACATGCAAGACCATAAAAAGGACCTGCATTCTCGCAGGGGCTTATTAGTTATGGTTGGCCAACGTCGACGGTTGCTTGATTATCTCCGTCGGAAAGATGATGCCCGCTATCAAGATGTGATTAAGCGTTTGGGCCTCCGCCGCTAGTGATTTCAGGCTGCGATGATCGCACCTGGAAGGGCCTATAAATGGCCTAAACCGATCGTTGGTGCCACGGGTGCCATACAAATTCCGAAGTGCATAAATGGCCAGGGGTCGTGCTTCGTGGGAAGGATGTTGAGTTATGTTTAATATTGTCCGCAAAGAAATTGATTGGGACGGGCGTAAGCTTGTTCTGGAAACTGGGCGTATGGCGCGTCAGGCTAACGGAGCTGTGTTGGCTACGCTTGGCGAAACTGCAGTATTATGCGCAGTAACAGCTGAGCGTGCACCTCGGCCAGGTTTGGACTTTTTTCCTCTCACGGTTCATTACCAAGAAAAGACATATGCAGCTGGGAGAATCCCAGGTGGGTTTTTCAAGCGTGAAGCGCGGCCGTCTGAGAAAGAGACACTGACATCTAGACTAATTGATCGTCCAATTAGACCTCTTTTTGCTCCTGGCTTTAAGTGCGAGACACAGGTCCTTGCAACGGTGCTGTCTCATGACATGGAAAATGATCCAGATATCCTTGCTATGATTGCGGCTTCAGCTGCTCTCACGATTTCCGGTGTGCCATTTATGGGGCCAATAGGTGGTGCCCGCGTAGGTGAGATCGACGGTAATCTGGTGTTGAATCCAACTTTAGAGCAGATGGAAGTCTCAACTCTTGATCTGGTGGTTGCTGGAACTCAAGAGGGTGTCTTAATGGTTGAATCAGAAGCTCAAGAGCTGTCTGAAGAACGTATGCTTGAAGCTGTGATGTTTGGACATAGAGGTTTCCAGCCCGTTATTGACCTTATTATTGACTTAGCAGAAGCCGCAGCCAAAGAGGCGTGGCCAGAGCCTCAGAAGCCAGATGGTGAGGAAGCAATGCGCTCCAAGCTTGAGGGTCTCGTCGGAGACGATTTGAAATCGGCCTATGCGATAGTTGCTAAACAAGACCGTCAGAGTGCAGTGGGTGAAGCTAAGGATAAGGCTATTGCCGCAATCGTAGCCGAAGAGGGTGACGAAGGACTTGCTAAGAACGTCTTAAAGGACCTTGAAAAAGACATCGTTCGTGGGGCTATTCTTGATACAAAGTTAAGAATTGATGGTCGCGACACCGCTACTGTCCGTCCAATTGTGGCTGAGGTTGGCGTCTTGCCACGCAGCCACGGCTCAGCATTATTTACCCGAGGCGAAACGCAAGGTCTGATTGTTTGTACTTTGGGAACGGGGTCTGACGAACAGATACTCGACCGTCTAGAGGGTGAAACCCGAGAACGTTTCATGCTGCATTACAACTTCCCACCGTTTTCTGTTGGTGAGACTGGCCGCATTGGTCCTCCCGGCCGCCGCGAAATTGGCCATGGAAAACTGGCCTGGCGCGCACTCCGGCCGATGTTGCCGAAGCATGAGGATTTTCCTTACACAATTAGGTGTGTTTCAGAAATTCTTGAGTCCAATGGTTCCTCCTCCATGGCCACAGTCTGTGGTGGCAGCCTGGCTATGATGGACGCCGGTGTGCCTCTTAAGAAGCCGGTTGCTGGTATCGCTATGGGATTGATTAAAGAAGGCGATCGGTTCGCAGTTCTCTCAGATATTTTGGGTGATGAAGATCATCTTGGGGATATGGATTTCAAAGTTGCGGGCACCGCAGATGGTATCACCAGTCTTCAGATGGACATCAAAATCACTTCCATCACTGAGGAAATCATGCAGGTAGCTTTGGCCCAAGCAAAAGATGGCCGGAAGCATATTTTGGGTGAAATGGATAAGGGTTTAGGCCAAGCTCGGGCGGAAGTTTCGAGTAATGCTCCCCGGATAACTACCATGACTGTGCCCAAAGAAAAGATCCGGGAAGTAATTGGCTCGGGCGGCAAGGTTATTCGTGAAATTGTTGAGGTCTCAGGTGCAAAAGTCGATATTGAAGATGACGGCACCATCAAGATAGCGTCAGTGGACTCTTCAGCTGCAGATAAAGCACGACAAATGATCGAGGCGATTGTTGCTGAACCAGAAGCCGGTAGAATTTATGAAGGTAAAGTAGTCAAGGTTCTCGATTTTGGCGCCTTTGTGAATTTCCTAGGCCCACGTGACGGCTTGGTTCATATCTCTGAGTTGCGTCCAGAGAGGGTGAGGTCAGTCACAGATATCGTTAATGAGGGCGATATTGTAAAAGTTAAGTGCCTGGGCTTCGATGATCGTGGCAAGGTTAGGCTATCGATGAAGAATATAGATCAGGAGACCGGCGAGGAGATCGTGATCGAGGAAGCTGAAGACTGATCAATATGAGGGCTCTGAAGGAAGGTATCAGGGCCCTCTCTTTTCAATAGTTGAAAAAAGTCCCCGCTGTATTCTTGATTTTGGCAGTAAGGGGACTGTACTGGAAAAAGTTGTGGGGAAAATGGCTTAGGCCATGATGTGATCCACACTGCGCTTGGGAGACGATATCGCGCATGATTGTACAGGCGAGGAATATGTCGGGCGCTGAAGTATTGCCTCTTGTCGAAGGCGGGAAAGGTGTTTCTGCCACTAATGGCGCTAGTGCTGGTGCCTGGGCAAGGGCAGGGGGGATTGGTACCTTTTCAGGTGTAAACGCCGATAGCTTTTCTCCTAACGGAGAACTTATCCCCCAAACTTACCATGGGCGAACCAGAAAAGATCGTCATGAAGAACTGGTTGCATACGGCATTCGTGGAGCAATCCATCAAGCACGCGTTGCCTGGGAAACGGCAGGAGGTAACGGCCGTATCCATATAAATGTTCTCTGGGAGATGGGTGGAGCCGAGCAAGTTCTCCAAGGTGCTCTTGAAGGAGCGAAAGGCCTAATCCACGGCGTAACCTGCGGCGCTGGTATGCCCTACAGACTTGCAGAAATTGCATCATCATTCGGGGTTTACTACTACCCGATTGTCTCATCAGCACGAGCCTTCAGGGCACTTTGGAAGAGATCTTACCATCGCCATTCTGAGTGGCTCGGTGGCGTTGTGTATGAGGACCCTTGGCTTGCTGGTGGTCATAATGGCCTTTCAAACAGCGAGGATCCAACCGATCCAGAGTCTCCGAAAGGCAGAGTTGCGGAACTTCGAAAGACCATGAATGCGGTGGGACTAAATGATGTGCCCGTGGTTATGGCTGGAGGTGTGTGGCGGTTAGATGAGTGGGAGGACTGGATTGAAGATCCAGATATTGCGCCAGTAGCGTTTCAATTTGGAACACGACCTCTTCTTACCCAGGAAAGCCCAATTCCAGATGTTTGGAAGCAGAAGCTGCCAACTCTTGAACCAGGAGATGTCCTTCTGCAAAGATTTAGTCCGACTGGATTCTACTCTTCTGCAGTAAGAAATTCATTTCTTGAAGGGTTGGAAGCTAGATCTGAACGGCAGATTAGCTATGCACTAAATCCCGAGGGTAATCTTGTCGCCGAGCTGGCGGTAGGGCCGCGTGGCCGAAAGGTATTCGTTGCCCCGGCAGATAAACAGCGGGCGGAAGCTTGGATGGCATCTGGATATAGCGAGGGTCTGCGTACGCCAGACTCTACAATGGTGTTCACCACGTCTGATGAGGCGAGACAAATTCATAAAGACCAAGTGGGGTGTATGGGATGTTTATCTCAATGCCGGTTTTCGAATTGGTCCCAGACAGAAGCAGGTTCTACAGGTCGGAAGCCTGATCCTAGGTCTTTCTGTATTCAAAAAACACTTCAAGCTATAGCTCATGGAGATCCTCCCGAGGATCACCTAATGTTTGCAGGCCATAACGCTTATCGATTTGGTCAAGATGATTGGTATGCGAACGGTTTTATCCCTACTGTCAAACAGCTTGTCGATCGCATCGTTTCTGGTCAGTGACCGAGCCTCTAAAAAGAATAGTTTGATATTTGGATCAAGCGCGTTATCTCTAGAGAAGATGGTGTCAGTTATCTCAGGGAGAACTATCAACAATGGGCAATAAAATGGTCATTGCTGATAAGAACGTAGAACTAAAAATCCGTGCGGTTGGTCTTAAGCCAACACGGCAGAGGATAGGGCTCGCCAGATTATTATTTATTGGCTGTGCAAGACATGTCACTGCAGACGAGCTTTTTGCAGAAGCCTCTGAATCCGGTGTGCCGGTATCACTGGCGACCGTATATAATACTCTTCGGCAATTTGTTGATGTTGGTCTACTCCGCGAGGTCTTGGCAGGTCCCGAGCGTTCGTATTTTGATACCGACGTTTCTCACCATCACCACTTCTTTCACGTTGATGAAAATCGACTAGAAGATTTGCCTCCAGGATCCATATCAATCGATGACCTGCCGAATGCACCTGCAGGTTCTAAAATCGAGAGAGTAGATGTGGTCGTCAGGTTGACGCGTAAATAAAGATTAAAAACTGCTATAAGCAAGAAATTTTAATTTAGAATGCTTCTAATCCATTGACTTCCACCCATTTGCCTACCACTTACTGGTGGTAGGTCGACAATGGTGTCGATAGACCTGCTGGAACCAGCGGGTCGTTAAAACAAACATGTTTGAGGGAGAAGTCGATGTCGCTCAAAGGAAGTAAAACTGAAGACAATCTAAAAGAAGCGTTTGCTGGTGAAAGCCAGGCTAACCGCAGATATCTATATTTCGCACAGAAGGCAGATATCGAAGGCTATAACGACGTAGCAGCTGTTTTCCGGTCAACTGCTGAAGGCGAAACTGGCCATGCGCATGGTCACCTTGAGTATCTTGAAGAGGTAGGGGACCCTGCAACTGGTCTGGCCATGGGCGCAACAGAAGATAACTTAAAGGCCTCTGTTGCTGGTGAAACCCATGAGTACACAGATATGTACCCTGGTATGGCTCGTACAGCCCGTGAAGAGGGCTTTGACGAGATCGCTGACTGGTTTGAAACCCTAGCAAAGGCTGAACGTAGCCATGCTGGACGTTTCCAAAAGGCGTTAGACGATCTCGGCTAAATTTTAGTCGTGGGGGTTTGGGGGAGCACAACTTGAGTGCCCCCCAATATCCTCTACTAAATACAGATATTTGGGAAACTCACCGATGAGCGAAGGAAGCTTAGGAGCTCCAATCCGGCACCCGATTGATTTCAATCATCCGGATTTTACTGATCCAGCAAAGTTGGATGAAGAGATGCGTCGCATCTTTGACATCTGCCATGGGTGTCGTCGCTGTTTTAACCTGTGCGATAGTTTCCCACGCCTCTTTGATTTGATTGATGCAGCCCCATCGGAAGAGTTAGACACAGTCGATAGTGCAGATTTCAAGGGGGTTGTGGACGCCTGTACCCTTTGTGATCTCTGCTTCATGACAAAGTGTCCATACGTACCGCCGCACGAATTCGATTTAGATTTCCCGCATCTTATGCTGCGTTACAGACATATGGAATTCAAGCAGGGTCGTCGCAGCAAGATTGAGTCTCAGCTAACAGAGACTGATCGGAATGGTCGCCTTGGCAGCCTGGTTTCTGGAGTTGCTAACTGGGCCAGTGATACAGGCAATAAAATCACAAGGCCAATCATGGAAAAGACAGTCCATGTGCATCGTGATGCAGCCTTACCAAAATTTGCTGGACAAACACTTGTTAAAAAGGCGGCAGAAAATCCGGCGCAGGTTAATGCGGCAGCGCCTGCTTCTGGGCGAAAGGCCGTTATCTATGCCACATGTTTTGGTAACTACAATGAGCCCGATTTAGGTCTGGCTGCAAGAGCCGTGTTGGCTAAGAACGGTGTGCAGACCGAAGTTACTTATGCAGGCTGTTGTGGAATGCCACAAATGGAGCAGGGGAACGTAGAGCGTGTTGCGGAGCGCGCACGATCTGTTGCTGCTGAAATGATGAAATGGGTGGATGACGGCTTCGACGTCATCGCTTTGGTTCCATCTTGTGCCTTGATGCTGAAATTCGAGTGGCCATTGCTGGTGCCGGATGATGAAAATGTAAAGCGTCTTGCGAATGCAACTCATGATGTCGCTGAGTATGTCGTAGATATTGCCAAGAAAGAGGGGCTCGCTGAAGGTCTCGGTCCTTTAGATGGTGACATAACAGTGCATCTCGCCTGTCACGCACGTGCGCAGAACATGGGGCCAAAAGCGGCCGAGATGTTGCGTCTCATTCCAGATACACGGGTCGCAATTATTGAGCGCTGTTCGGGCCATGGTGGATCATGGGGTGCAATGAAGGAAAATTTCGAAGTTGCACTGAAGGTTGGTAAACCGGTAGCTCGTCAAGCCGCTAAGGCAATCAACGACGCAGCTGTAAAAGGCAAGACAAGATTTATTGCCTCAGAGTGTCCTTTGGCGGGCCATCATATCGTGCAGGGCATAGAGCGCGAGGACCCAGAGGCAAAAATATCTGAAGCCCCACATCCAATTAAATTATTCGCCGAAGCATACGGTCTTAAATACTAAGAGGATCGAACACAGCTATGTCAAATCGCCAAATAAATCCAGACGACATCATGGATCTTGAAGCTTATCTTTCAATTAGAAAGGATAAGCGAAGAGAGATGTCACTCATAAAAAAAGATCGACGGGTAGAGGTTGGACCTTTTGCGACCTTTTATTTTGAGAGTTACGAAACCATGTGGCACCAAGTCCACGAGATGCTCGCCATTGAAAAAGGCGGCGCTGAGCAAGTTCCGGATGAACTTGAAGCATATAACCCTCTCATACCGCAGGGTAGAGAGCTAATTGCAACAGTGATGTTTGAAATCGATGATCCATTGCGACGCAAGACCGTTCTAAGTCGCATGGGTGGTGTCGAAGAGAATATGTACCTTGAGGTTAACGGCGAGCGAGTGAGTGGTAAGGCTGAAGAAGATGTTGATCGTACTGCGGCGGATGGCAAAGCCTCCAGTGTGCAATTCGTTCACTTTCCATTATCAGATGCTCAGGCAGATGTGCTGAAGAATTCGGGTGCCCGAGTGATCGTAGGAATAGATCATGAAAACTATTCCCACATGGCAGTTATGTCAGAGCCAACCCGGAACGCTTTGGCGGGGGATTTAGACTGAATTATCTCTGTTGGTTATGCGCAGGATAAGGTTGCCATAATCATCCACAACAGCAGCCCAATCTGGTGGTAAGACAGTTGTTGCTGTCTTTTCTATTATGATCGCTGGTCCATAAATCTTATGACCTGGCCCAGTGGATGATCGGTCATAAATACTGGTCTCAATAAGAGTTTCTCCGTCGAAACACACCTTCCGTGTTCCTATTGACTGGATTTCTTTGTCGGAGGGGAGAACAACCTTAGGGCCTGTTTTGAAGCCAGTGGCTGTTGCGGTTAAACGGCAATTAACGATCTCAATTTGCCGGGAACGTATATCGTAACCGTGCTCTTGTGCGTGGATTTTGTGAAAGCGTTCAGTAAAAGTATATAAGGTATCGTGAGGTAATACCATTGTCGTTGCTTCGAAGCCTTGCCCTAGATAGCGCGCTTCGATAATCCATTTTTTTTGATGCCGTGTGTTGTCGGGTGTTTGTTTATTTAGCCAAATATCCCCTAAAGAAGTCATCCGCCCGAATGCATCTTTCGCCATCTGCCAGCCTTCAGCATCAGCTGACCTTAGAATCGTTTCCACAAAACTAGTTGTGGGATCTGACATTAGGATCCCACGAGCGCATAATGTGCCAGGAGCTGGTGGAACGATTACTACTGGACATCCAGACTCAAGAGCGACATCAGCGGCGACGAGGGGGCCTGCACCGCCATATGCAATTAGAGCCATGTCTCGAAGGTCATGGCCTCGCTCTGATGATGCGGAACGTATAGCCCTAGCGATGTTTGCAGCCGCTACGGACAAAACCCCGGCGGCAGCTCTCTCCAGTGTAATCTCTAGAGGTTTTGCTACTTGCTCGGTCATAGCGTTTTCTGCTGCCCCCAAATCAAGTTTTGTAGAGCCATCAACTAAGCCAGTATCTGCATCTAGTCTTCCGAGAATTAGGTTAGCATCTGTTAACGTCGCTCCTTTGCCGCCATTTCCGTAAGCTGCTGGGCCTGGGATTGCCCCGGCACTTTGTGGGCCAACGGATAACCCCCCAGCGGCGTCAACTACTGCTAGTGAACCACCACCGGCTCCTATGACTGAAATATCAAGGCTGGGTGTTCTTACTGGATAACCTGCTACATCACGTTCGGCGGAAATACGAATTTCACCATTAATGATAAGACCAATATCGGTTGATGTGCCGCCAACATCAAAAGTTGCAACATTTGGAAACCCGGCTTTGAGAGCTATTACTGCAGCGGCTGCCACCCCTGCCGATGGGCCAGAAAGGCAAGTGCTCACTGGTATTTGCTCGGCTGTTTCAAGTGTCATGAGACCGCCGCCGGAGTGAACTATGTATGGCTCAGCTGTAATGCCAAGTTTGATAACCCGATTTCGGAGGTCTCCAAAATATGTTGCCATTTTTGGACCAACAAATGCATTTAGGACCGTTGTTGATGTTCTTTCGAATTCGCGAAACTCAGGCGAAACCTTGATGGAACAACTAACAAACGCCTTCGGAAGTAAAGATTTCAAAATTTCTTCAGCTTGCTGTTCATGGATTGGGTTTCGATAACTGTGGAGAAAAACAACAGCTATCGCCTCTATCCCCGCATCTAAAAAGTTTTTACCAGCATCTGTTACAGCCTTTGTATCCAAAGGGATTAGGATAGAGCCGTCCTGGTCAAGTCGTTCCGCAACCTCTACTCGATTCCGCCGGGGAGCTAGAGCAGGTGGGCGAGTGACGCGGTAGTCATAGAGATTGGGGCGTGTTTGTCTTGCAATTTCTAAGACATCACGAAAGCCCTTGGTCGTTACTAATGCCGTTTTGGCACCATTTCTCTCGATGGCCATGTTGGTGGCGACAGTCGTTCCATGACCGATCCAATTGACTTGATCAGGAGTAACAGAGGCAAGTTGTAGAATTTCTCGTAAACCGGTCTCAATAGCCCGCGCGGGTTCCTTTGGTGTCGAAGGCGTCTTGTGGTGGATGGCGTTGGTACCCTGCAGTAACGTCAGGTCAGTAAATGTTCCACCAACATCAATTCCTATTCTGATCATTTGGTCCTTCGACTATTAAACAACGCAAGTATAAATTCGGTTAAATTACTTTAGATCGTTTTTTGATCACTCTCTGATGCATGTTTTATAGCCTGCCAGACGCGTTCTGGCGTTGCAGGCATCTCTATGTGTTTAATTCCATAATCTCTCAAAGCATTTACTATTGCAGATATCACAACCGCTAGAGCTGGTGTTGTTCCACCTTCACCGCCGGGTCTAATTCCAAAAGGATGTGAGCTAGCTGGAATTTCTGAAATTAATGTTTGCATAGGCGGGGTTACATCCGCCCGCGGAACAGCGTAGTCCATGAAGGAGCCTGCAAGCAGTTGGCCTGTTTGATCATCATATTTGCAATGTTCAAAAAGTGCCTGGCCCAACCCTTGGGCAATAGCACCGTGAGCCTGTCCATGTAGAACCATTGGATTAATTGCGTTGCCGACATCGTCAACTCCAGTCCACTTCAGGATTTCAACAACGCCGGTCTCAGGGTCAACCTCAACCTCGCAGACATGTGAGCCATAGGGATATCCGCCAACGCGATTTACAATATCTCCTATACCCTCGAAATGTCCTTTGAGGTTGCTAGGCAGACTATTTAAAGTTTCAGCGGCATCCCTGACCTGCCAAAGATCCATACTTTGCCCGTTTGGGCCTACGAAGGATCCCTCTTCATAAGAAATCTCGTTGTCGGGAAGATTGGTTATATGAGCAAAAATAGCCTTGCCGCGAGCTATAAGCGCTTCAATGGCTTGATTTAATGCAATTGTCACAAGTCGCATAGAACGTCCGGAGTGAGAACCTCCGCCAACACTTACTCTTGCGGTGTCATTTGCGATAAAACGAATTTTATCGAATGGTACTCCTAGCCACTCGCTAGCAACTTGAGGGAAGGTGGTCTCATGACTTTGGCCACTCGACATGGTTCCTACAACGAATTCAACCATTCCATCATGGGTAACCCTCAGTTCAACACGTTCGCGTGGAATACCACTGGTGACTTCAATGTAATTAGCAATCGCTATTCCGCGTTTCTTTCCTAAGGTTTCGGATTGGGCTCTTCTCTCTGGAAAGGTTATCCAGTTAGCAGCCTCTAAAACTTCCTTCATGGAGGCTGGATAATCGCCGCTGTCGTATGTCACACCAACGGGTGTGGTGAAAGGCATGGATTGGGGTTGGATTAGATTGCGAGAACGAAGTTCTACTGGGTCAATATCCATTTCCTCTGCGGCCATATCGATTAACCGTTCCACAATGAAAATTGCTTCAGGTCGACCTGCACTTCGGTAAACAGCCGTCGGAGGCAAATTGGTGAAAACGGCTTCTCCGCGGAAATGAATGGCAGGGATGTTGTATACACCCTGCATCATCGATAATCCCTTGCGCAGAGGCCAGAAATAGACCGAATAAGCTCCAAGATTCATGGTATTGTGGCCCCGAAGGCCCAAAAACTTTCCGTCTGCCGATAGAGCAAGTTCTGCGGTAGAACGCAGATCTCTCCCCTGATAATCAGATAGAAAGCACTCGCTTCGTGTCCCTACCCATTTTACCGGACAACCAACCCGTCTGGCTGCCCATGGGATTAAAGCAAATTCTGGAGAGAACGCATTGCGCGTTCCGAAGTTTCCTCCCATATCACCAAAAACAGCGCGACACTTTGTTAGAGGTACGCCCAGTACAGTAGCAAGTCGTTCCCTTGTTTGTACCGCGCCTCTCCCAGATGCTGCATAAAGAGTGTAGGAATCTTCTGTTTGACTATAGTCACCAACGACGGTCCGTGGCTCCATAGGCACGCCATTTATCCGATTAATCCATGTTTCTAATCGAACAACATGAGCTGCTTTATTAAAAGCATCTGACGCATCCGCAGCACTGCCTACTTCCGCTTGGAGAGCTATATTTCCAGCACAGCCTGGCCAAATTTCATACGCACCCGGTGCAGTGGATTCTTTTGAATCCGTGTAGGCTGGAAGAACCTCAAAGGTAACTTCTATGGCCTCTATGGCATCCTGGGCCTCAGCAGCAGTTTTAGCGACTGCCATTGCTATGGGTTCGCCAACATAACGCACAATGATAGGCGGCATAGGCATATTTTCAGACGTAAAAACGTCAAACCCCAACGGTAGTCTGAGTTCAGCATCAGGTGGGCCTTGCCAATCAGGATTGTGAGGAATGGGTTTCATTCCATCATTGATGGCATCTGCTCCGGTGAGGACACCTAAGACGTTTGGCATAGATGCAGCGATAGATGTGTCTATTTCAACAATTCGAGCGTGTGGGTGGGGTGATCGAAGAAAAGCGGCATACGCCATAGAGTCAAGCTTGACGTCGCTTGCATAGAGACCACGACCTCTTGTTAATCGTAAGTCTTCGACGCGCTTCACAGATACACCAATACCATTTGGTCTCGGTGGACTTTGGTTCACCACTATCTTCCTGCCCTTAAAGATTGCTTGGGAAAAGTTACTTGCAGTTCCAACTAATTGCTATGGTGTGGCAGCTAATGTCGAAAAAAACATTGGCCAGTTTTTCTTAAATTTTGAAAGGGTTGTGTCTCAGAACGAAGAGGTGATCATCTCATAACTGCTCAACACCGATTTTCAAAACGCCAAGGTCAGTGAGATAACAACAGAGTTACTTTAATTTTGGTCTAAAAACGCTTCATTCAGTATTACTTGGATTTAGACGGTCTCGTAATTCTTTACCTGTTTTGAAGTAAGGCGTGTTTTTACTATCAACATCGACTGCTTCACCGGTCCTGGGATTGCGACCCGTTCGAGATTCTCGGCGCTTAACTGAAAAAGCACCAAATCCTCTGAGCTCTACGCGATCTCCGCGAGATAAGGCATCGGAAATTTCATCAAAAACGGTGTTAACCACTTTTTCAATGTCGTGACTGGTTAAATGAGGATTGCGCTCTATCAGACGAGCGATCAGCTGTGAGCGGGTCATAAAGGACGCCTCCAGGTCTTTTGCTTTAAGAAGTTTAGCTCAAGCATACCGAAAGCCACAATATTTTTTAATTTTGAGAATCACCCAACAGAATATAGCGAAAATTGCGGGCTATCTGCGTTATTTAAACGGACGCGGCAGATCACGTTTATAAATAATTATCGGCCAGCTTAAGAGCTGGCCGATAATAAGCCATGGTTATAAGACTAATCTTGAAAAGATTAGAAGCTGATTATGCTTCATCCTCTTCTTGTTGGCGGTTCCGCAACGCTGCGCCCAGAATGTCACCAAGGCTGGCACCCGAGTCGGATGAACCGAATTGTGCCATAGCCTCCTTTTCATCCGCGATCTCACTTGCCTTAATTGACAAGGTGATCCGGCGGTTATTGCGATCTATCTGCATTACCATCGCATCTACCCGCTCACCTACGGCAAAACGGTCAGTCCGTTGTTCACTCCGCTGACGAGCAAGATCTGATTTGCGAATAAATCCAGTTAGCTCGTTGCCAAGATCCAGCTCTAAACCATTTTCAGTGACAGATGAGATGGTGCCAGTGACAACTGCGCCACGACGCATTTGCTCACCTTCACCCAGGGCTGCTTCAAATGGATCTTCAACGAGCTGCTTTATACCAAGGCTGATACGCTCTTTCTCTGGATCAACATCTAGCACCTGTGCCTTAAGAGTTTGCCCACGCTCATAATCTTTGATTGCTTCATCGCCTGAGCGTTCCCAATCAAGATCTGATAAGTGGACCATACCATCAATGTCACCAGGAAGGCCTAAGAAAAGGCCAAACTCAGTGATGTTCCGCACTTCGCCTTCAATTTCAGAGCCAACGGGGTGACCTTCCAAGAAGACCTCCCATGGGTTGCGCTGAGTCTGCTTGATGCCAAGGCTTATGCGGCGTTTATCTGAGTCTACCTCTAAGACCTGTACCTCGACTTCTTGGCTAGTAGAAACAATCTTTCCAGGATGCACGTTTTTCTTGGTCCAACTCATTTCAGAGACATGGACTAGTCCTTCAACGCCAGGCTCTAATTCAACAAAAGCGCCGTAGTCTGTGATGTTGGTCACTCTACCTGAGAACTGAGCATCAATTGGATACTTGGCCAGCGCTCCTTCCCACGGATCAGTTTCCAACTGTTTCATTCCGAGGCTAATACGCTGAGTTTCAGAGTTGAAGCGAATGACCTGTACAGTCACGCTTTGACCAATTTGCAGTGCGTCAGATGGATGATTTACCCGGCGCC
>VMBT01000480.1_pt1 | contig 25596 bp, 23 predicted proteins | sample 4404301 | NCBI WGS metagenome assembly VMBT01 (sample SAMN12238535, study PRJNA552566) | marine metagenome | isolation source: Coastal seawater | place: USA: coastal Georgia, Sapelo Island | collected 2008-08/2009-08
TAAAATTAACTTTTTTTCTAGCTGTTTCAATTCTCACACACATAAGCTGAGATGTGTCTGAATTAATCATGGTTACTATTTCTTTATCAAAATTACAGTAACTTTGGATTATTTCAGATAAATAAACTTTGCTTGTATCCAGTTCAAGGAAGCTAGTAACAGCAATTATGTCATGTATTTTGCACTGACTTATTTTATTTAAAGCTTGCTGAAAAGCATCTTGATTAGATTGCAGTCTCTTTGTAATAACTGCATTACATACTTCACTTGTACTCAGTTTTAGCTCTTCACCTGAAAGGTTAAAAGATAGGAGAAATGTAGCTAAAATAAATCTCATTAATAATGTTCTTTTAGTTAATTTCTGTATCTTTTCGTAACTTAATTTTTTTTAGACTCATCTCATCTTTGAGGCTAATTATGTATGCTGCAACTGATAAGAGTAAGATACCTCCAGCCTCGTAGATTATATTTATTGCGTCAAGGTCTTTGCTTTGGAGTATGATCATCCTAGTTAAAGCGGTAATAGCAATAATTATTGGAAGCGTCACAGGTATTCTATTATCTCTATAAAATACCCCAACCATTCCTAAGACTTCTGCATAAATAAATAATAAAAATAAATCACTTAGAGTCACAATATTGGTGCTTATTAGTCTTACTATTTCTAGTCCTGTTGCATAAATAGTAGCGACAGCGATGATTAATAAAATCGCTCTTTCAGATATCCATATAAAAGATTGAAGAGGGTTATTATTTTTACTCATTCTTTATTATATACATTAAACCTTATTTAAATAAATTAATTCAGGGTTAAAAAGAATAACTAAAATTAAAAAAATAAATAGAATAATTTGTAAGATTAACCTAAATTTTTTTGAATAGTCCTCAGTAGTAACCCAAATTGCATACATAAATAATCCAATCATCAAAAAAGGTATTAATCCATATAAATTAGAGAGGTCCATTAATTTACTATAACAATAAAAATAAGGTAAGCGCCACTAATTTAGCGGCGCTTTGGAGTCAATTATTTTTTAAACCATATTGGATAAAGAATAATTAAGAATGCAGTAACAAAAAATACCACTGCAACTGGGTTATTTAGAAGAGAAGGCTCTACTAAATATGTATTTGCAAACTCAGTAGCACCAGGGCTAACATCCATACCATTTTCTTTCATTCTGGTAAAAGCTCTAGCTATTGCATAGTAATTACCTTGAGCGAATAGATTTATTTGGATTCCCCACAAAATAACACTTCCACCAAATGCTGTAAGTAATATTTTGCCGAAGAGAGTTTTATTTTCCTCAGACTGTTCTGAGGCGACACTTGAGAATCTAGCTGCAACCCAGACTGCAATGATCACAGTCAAACCACCAATTGCACCTGGTATTCTATTAGTTGCCCAGATATTCCATAATTCCATTTCCATAATTTTCCCCCTTATATGAATTAGATCATTTATTAATATATGATATTGAATATATTTTTAGTAAATTAATTTATACATATTTTATTTATAATAATTACATTCATATACTGGCTTTAATTAAATCTTAATATGCGTATACTTTGTCAAAATGGAATATCTTAAGTATCTAAATAAAGGAATTGAATCAATAAAACCCTATGAACCAGGAAGAAATATTGATGAGGTTTTAAATGAATTTGGTTTAAGCAAGATTGTAAAGCTTGCTAGTAATGAAAATAATTTTGGTCCATCACCAAAGGTTCTAGATATATTATCTAATTTTAGTGATTTTCATCTATACCCAGATGGCGATGGTGTTGAACTAAAGAAATCTATACAAAAAAATGAAGGATATGATTTTGATCAGATCATTTTAGGTAATGGTTCGAACGAAATATTGGAGCTTATTGCTAAAGCTTTCTTATCGCCATCAACTGAATCTATTTTTTCTCAACATGCATTTGTGGTCTATAAGCTTGCTTCATTGGTTAATGGATCTAATTTTCATGAAGTGCCCGCAGAGAATTACGGCCATTCTCTAAATAATTTTCATAATTATATTAATGAAAAAACTAGGTTAATTTTTATTGCTAATCCAAATAATCCAACTGGAACATATAATTCACATTCTGAAATAATTGATTTCCTAGACAAAGTTCCTAATGATATTTTGGTTGTAATTGATCTTGCTTATTATGAATATGTCTTAGCAGAAGACTATATTGATCACAAAGAAATTCTTAATTCTTATTCTAATGTTATTTTTACAAGATCTTTTTCTAAAATTCATGGCATACCTGCACTTAGAATAGGCTATGGTGTTGCGAACCAGAAACTAATTGAAGTTCTAAATAGAATAAGACAGCCATTTAATGTCAATACAATTGCGCAAAAAGCTGCAATAGCTTCACTAGAAGATAAAAACCATCTAGAAAATAGTATAAGTAAAAACTATAAAAACAAATTGGAGCTTTATAGTATGCTAGATGAATTGGGTGTTGAATATATAAAATCTGAGGGTAACTTTATTGCTATTAAGACTAATGTTGATAATAGAAATTTATTTCAAAATCTTATGAAGGATGGAGTCATTATCAGGCCTATAGATTTATATGAAATGCCTGAATTTATAAGAGTAACTATTGGAACATCTGAAGAAAATAGATTTTTTATTGAAGCGTTAAAAAAATATATATAAGTTATTTTTGTCTTTTTTCTAAAACTTCTACAACATCATTTAAAGATTTATCATAAAAATTTAACAATACTAGATAGTGATACATTAAATCAGCAGCCTCATCAAGCAATCTTCCATCATTTGTAACAGCACTGATAGATAGTTCTCCGGCTTCTTCAGTAAGTTTTTTAGCAATTTCCTTGATTCCTTTTTGATTTAATTTTGCAGTATATGAATTTTGATTATCTTCTTTAGATTTAATTGAAATTACTTTTTCTAATTTATTTAATGAAAAGCTCTCATCTCCAAAACAGGAATATTGCTCAAGATGGCATGTTGGACCCAAATTCGTAGCTTGAATTAAAATCGTGTCATTATCGCAATCAATATCATGTGATACATAGTTAAGGAAATTTCCTGAAGTCTCTCCTTTAGTCCATAATTTATTTTGTGATCTGCTAAAAAAAGTAACCTTTTTGGTATCAAGAGTTATTTGAAATGATTTTTCATTCATGTATCCAAGCATCAAAATTTCTCTAGATTCATAATCTTGAATTATTGCAGGAATCAACCCATCGTTATTAAGTTTAAATTTCATATTCTTACCTGTATTTTTTTATTTGATAAATATTTTTTTAAATCATTAATTAATATTTTATTGTCATGAAAGACTGATGCAGCTAGAGCTCCATCAACACCAATATCAAAAACATCTTTAAAATGATTCATTTGACCAGCACCTCCAGAAGCAATAAGAGGGACATAACACGCCTCAAGTGCAAATGCTAATTGTTCTAGGTCATAGCCATTCTTAACACCATCTTCATTCATGCAATTAAGAACAATTTCACCTGCACCTCTATCTTGAACTTCTTTAATCCAATCTATTGTATTTATTTTGGTTGCATATATTGATTTTTCTGAACCTGTCTTTGCATACACACTATAAATATTGTTATCAAATAAGCTATCTATTCCAATAACAACGCATTGACTTCCAAATCTTTTTGCAAATTCATTAATTAGATTTGGGTTTTCTAGAGCAGGGGTGTTAATCGATATTTTATCCGCACCTTGAGAAAGTATATTTTCTGCATCTTTTATAGTTTTAATCCCACCAGCAACACAGAATGGAATATCAATTTTTTTTGAAATTTCTAAAACCCATTGAGATTTAACAGTATTAGATTTTGTACTTGCTCCAATATCATAAAATACAAGCTCATCAGCATTTTGATCTGAATAATTTTTTGCTAAATTTATTGGATCACCAATAATTCTATGATTCTTAAATTTAATGCCTTTAACAACATTACCATCTCTTACATCAAGACATGGAATTATTCTTTTTGTTAGCATGCTTTTAGATCCTTAAGTGATATTTTGTTTTCATAGATAGCCTTACCAACAATTGTTTCTTTGATATTAATTTTTTTTAAGTTATCTATATCTGTTAATGAGCTAATACCACCAGAGGCTATTAAATTTATAGATTCTGATATTTGAAGTATATTTATGTATGCATCAATATTAGGGCCTTCAAGCAATCCATCTTTATCGATATCAGTTGCAAGAATATTTTTAAATTCATGCTTAGCTATAAAATCAAAAATATCTATATTAGTTTCCTCTTGCCAACCATGTGTACAAACACAATAAATATCTTCTACTTTCTTAAAATCGAGAGCATAAATTATTTGATTTTGATCAAAATTATTTTTTAATGATTGAAGAGTATCTTTATCTTTAAAAATTATAGTACCTACTATTACTTTTGAAATACCATTATTTAATAGCCTATCAATATCATGAATTTCTCTTATACCTCCACCAAATTGAACTTTTAGTCCTAAATCATTTGCTATTTTTGATGCAATATCGGCATTGATTTTTTCACCAACCTGAGTTCCGTCTAAATCAATAATATGTATATGATTAAATCCATTCTCAAAAAAGAATTTAGCTTGATTATATGGAGAATTGTTATAGGTAGTTGATTGATTGAAGTCACCTTTAACTAATCTGACACATGATCCATTTTGAATATCTATTGCTGGAATTATTTTCATACTTGATCTAGGAAAAATTTAAGAAATTTTTTACCTTGCTTTGATGATTTTTCAGGATGAAATTGAACACCATAAAAATTATCTTTTTTTATAAAAGAACTAATCTGAACACCATAATTTGATTTACCAAGAGTATATTCAGATAGGTCAGCATAATAACTATTTGCAAAATAATAATAACCATCTAAAAAATTATGGTCTTTATTAAAATTAACTTTATTCCAACCCATTTGAGGAACAGCCAAACCGGAGTCATTAAATTTTTTTACTTTCCCTTTAATTATCGACAAACATTTTTGATCATCTTCTTCTGAATAGTCATACAAAATCTGCATACCTATACAGATACCAAGGACTGGTTTGTTTATTGTTTTAATCCTCTTAGCTAATGATTTTATGTGTAGCGTATCCATTACATTTTTTGCAGCACCGACACCAGGAATAATATAACCATTACAATCTTGTAGGATTGACCAGTCATTAGATGTTATTGAGTCAATATTTAGTGAATCAAGTGATGACTTTATGGACTGAAGATTTGCACCTCCACAATCGATTATACCTATCACTATAAAATACCTTTTGTTGAAGAGGCTTGATTTGTTAATTCGACAGATTCACCAATTGCCATACCAAGTGCTTTAAATAGTATTTCTACAATATGATGTGAATTTTCTCCTAAAACCTTAACATGAGCGGTAATACCAAGGTTCTTGATGAAAGTATCAATAAAATGCTGGACCATTTCAGTGGGAAGATCTCCTACATATTCAGTGAGCTTAGGAAGTTTATATTTAAGATTGATTCTTGAGCATAAATCAATTTGTATATTAGCTGAGCACTCATCCATTATCATGGTTGTATTTGAATATCTTTTTATGTTTCCTCTATCACCTAATGCATTATTGATAGCTTGACCAAGAACAATAGCAACATCTTCGATTGAATGATGCGTATCAACTAAAATATCACCTGTTGATTTTAAGAATATATTTATTTTTGAATTTCTAGAAAATTGTTCGAGCATGTGATCAAGAAAATTAATACCTGTATTAACTTCATATAAACCACTACCATCTATATCAACTGCTGCATAAATAGAAGTTTCATTGGTTTGTCTATTTATAAAAGCGCTTCTATTAATAGAATTAGTATCAGCGTCCCTAACTGTAATTGATTTTGCATGCATTGGAAGGTTTTCTATTTCAGTAAGACCTATAACTTTTTCTGATAAATAATTGAATGCAGAATCTGTTACGTTTTGAAATGATATTTTTTTAATAAAATCATTAACAGATAAACCAGAAACTGATTTTGCCCAACCATTGGTTGGTAATACATGGTTTGTACCAGAAGCATAATCCCCAAATGCAACAGGCGCTAACCTACCGCAGAAAACAGAACCAGCATTTTCAATTTTATCTATATATGATGTGAAGTTCTTATCAAGCAATACTAGATGTTCAGGGGCATAATTATTAATGATTGAAACCGTCTGATCTACAGTCTTGCTTATAACCATTCTGATATTTTTAATAGATTCTTCAAGAATTCTATTGGGGTTATCATTAATTTCTTTATTTATGATATTTTTTATACCCTCAAATATTTTTATTGATTTTGAAATCACAACTGCATCTGAATCTATACCATGTTCAAGTTGAGAGAGAAGGTCATAAGCAGCTACTTCGATATTAGTCTCATCATTAACTACCACCATGACTTCACTTGGCCCTGCAATGAGATCTATAGATGTTTGATCTGAAACAAATGACTTAGCTGCGCTAACATATTTATTACCAGGACCAAATATTTTATTTACTTTTGGTATATTTAAATATCCATTTGATAGCGAAAGAATAGCTTGAGCCCCACCAATTTTATATATATCAAATACATTAAATTGTTTAGCTATCCATAATATTGCTGGATTTATTTTTCCATTATCCTGAGGAGGAGTGCATATAACTATTTTTTTACATCCAGCAACTTTTGCAGGAACAAGTTGCATTATCAGAGATGATATTAATGGTGCCGTACCTCCTGGTATATATAAACCCACACTATCAATGGGCACAACTTTATTCCATACTGATAAACCTGTTATTGGGTTTATTGAATTAGAGGATTTAACTAATTGATCTTTTGATACAAAAGTTATATTTTTAATAGCCTCTAAGATATTTTGTTTATCTTTATCAGTTAGTTTATTTCCAGAGTTATTAATTTCATTTTTATTAACTTTTAAAGTTTTATAGTCAGTTAAAGACAAGCTCTTGTTAATCTCACTCAAGCCATCAAATGATTTATTTTTTAATAGAGAATTAAACTTATTAACTATTTTAAGTGCTTGAGCATCTATAGTTGCTGCTCTATATATTTCTAAATTTTTTGCTTCTATTATTTTCATTAACTCACCAACTTTTCTACTGGAAGAATGACAATTGATGAGGCGCCTTTTTCTTTAAGATTATCTATTGTTTCCCAGAAAATGTTTTCTTTACATAAGGCATGTATTGCGATTTTATTTGTATCTGCAAGAGAAATAACAGTTGGAGATTCTGCAGCTGGTAACATATTTATTAACTCTTCCTTGTTCTGATTATCTGCATTAAACATAATATATTTTCTATTTCTAGCATCCGTTACAGAAACAACTCTAGAAATTAATTTTTTTACTAATTCATCATTATTAGTATTTGAATTTGTTACAAGAACAGCTTCAGATTGGATTATTGTATTTATTTCTTCAAGATTATTTGATTCTAAAGTTGCTCCTGTCGATACTAAATCACATATAAGATCAGCGATTCCTATGAAGGGTGTTAGTTCAACTGACCCATGAATTTCTACAATATTGGCCTTAATATTATTTTCATTTAAATATTTACCAAGAATGCCAGGGTATGATGTTGCTATTGTTAAACCATTTAAATCACTAAAACTCTTAGTCTTAGGAGCAGCAAGGGATAATCTGCATTTAGAGAATCCAAGCATTACTTCTTTAATTAGTGAATCACATTTGCCAGATGATTCTTGCTCCTCTAATACATTATTACCAACAATACCCATATCAGCTATGCCTTGATTAATTAAATTTGGTATATCATCATCTCGAACTAAAAGAATATCTACTGGCATTGATGTAGATCTTATAATTAATTTATTATTTGTTTGCGAGAAGGAGATACCGCACTTTTTAAGCAAGCCAATCGATTGTTCAGATAATCTCCCTTTTTTTTGTACAGCAATTTTTATTCTCTTCATTTTTTTACCTTGATTAAACTTGTATATCCCTTGTTATTTTTATCAAATAAAAATCTAGCAACTCTTGTTACTGTTGTAGTAGAAGCTCCAAGTTTTGCTGAGATCTCACGGTACGTATATTTATTAGTTGCTAATAATTTTGCTACTTCCCATCTTTCTTCAAGAGCCTTTAACTCATTTGGAGTACATAAATCAGTTAAGAAATTAGACGCTTGATTCTTTGTATTTAATTTTGTGAATGCTTTATATATATCCATGGCGCAGATTCTACTTGTTTTAACGTAATAACACAATAATATATTTAAATTAATTGGCATTAATATTGCATTAGTTAAAGTATGGACTTTTTACTTAATACAATAACAACAATGTTTTGTTTTATTGTTTTTTTATTTTCGGTAAGTTGATATGGAAAATTATGAGAACATTATCAAAGTAGGGATTATGTTATTTGCTTTTAGTATTGGTTGGTTTATTGGAATATTGATAGCTATATTAAACTAAATCTAAAAAATTAAATTGTAAATAACAGCAATACTGTACTTAACAAAATCAAAATATATAAAAAATAGGATATATTCTTGTTCATTAATATATCTTAACAAAATTAATTATATTTTTTTCAATTTAGGTGTTGACAATAGTCGTAAGAGGAGTAATATTAACTTTACCAACCGAAACCGACTTGGAAACAACTGCAGACGGGACCAAGGGAGAATCGGAAGGAAGAGACCAAAGGGAGAAAGCGTTTCTAAGAGTCGATGATAAAAAATAGCTTAGAAACCCACCAAGGAAATCAGAGAAAATTTCCAAGGCGCTAAAGAAAATCTCACTTTAGACCCCTAAGGACCTCGAACTAAGACAGAGCCTAGCTCTGTTTTTTTTTGCCTAAAGAAAAGTAATGCTTAGGAAAGAAGTTTAATCATTACACCTGCAGCAACTGCAGATCCAATTACACCAGCAACATTTGGACCCATAGCATGCATTAACAGATAGTTTTGTGAATTGTATTCAAGCCCAACCTTGTTTGCTACTCTTGCTGCCATAGGTACCGCAGAAACTCCGGCTGCTCCAATTAATGGATTGATTTTATTCTTTGAAAATAGATTAACAAGCTTGGCAACCAAAACACCTGCAGCTGTTCCTATAGCAAAAGCTATAATTCCTAATAATAATATACCTATGGTTTCTGCTGTTAAGAATTTATCTGCAGCTAACTTTGAACCAACTGATAGACCTAAAAATATTGTCACTATATTTATTAAGGAGCCTTGTGCTGCTTCGCTTAGTCTATCGGCCACAAGCGACTCTTTTAGTAAATTACCAAAACAAAACATACCCAGTAAAGGTGCTGCAGATGGCAGCATTAAACCTATTAATATAGTTAGAGTGATTGGAAAAACAATTTTTTCTGTTTGCGATACAACTCTTAGCTGTTTCATTTCTATAACTCTTTCTGCATCAGTTGTAAGCATTCTCATTATAGGAGGTTGGATTAAAGGTACTAATGCCATGTATGAATAAGCAGCAACAGCTATTGGTCCCAATAGTTCAGGTGCTAATATTGATGATACGTAAATTGCAGTAGGTCCGTCAGCACCACCTATGATCCCAGTTGCGGCAGCTTGTTTTAAAGTGAATGTTACAAGCCCATAATGGTCTAGTACAAGAGCACCAATTACAGTAGCAAAAATTCCAAATTGAGCTGCAGCTCCAAGCAATAACGTTTTTGGATTTGCAAGCAATGGCCCAAAATCTGTCATGGCGCCTACACCCATAAAAATTAGTAAAGGAGCAATACCTGAACCAATAGCAACACTGTAAAAGGTATATAAAATTCCAGGATTGTATCCAAGGTTGTAAGTGATATTTTTAATAATTAAAGCTTGTTCAGCAGTCGGCTGTTCAATAATTGCAAGCAAGTCTTCATATGAAGGGCTTTTCAAGGCTTCCATAAGAAAAACTAATTCACTCTTGATGTCAGCATATATAAGTTTCTCAACTGGACTCATTGATAGTCCTATCTCTGGGATATTTGTCAAAATAGCCCCAAAGCCAATAGGTACTAGAAGCAGAGGCTCAAATTTTTTATTAATCGCTAAATAAAGCAGAATTAAGCCAACAACAATCATAATAGCTTGACCGCCAGTTAGACTAAAAATACCTAGCAAAGATATGATATTACTAAATTCCATTAACTAACCTCAAAGAGGGGATCACCAGGATTTACTTTATCTCCCTCATTAACATAAATTTTGGATATAACTCCAGCAACAGGTGTCTTTACCGCTGTTTCCATTTTCATAGCCTCAAGAATAATGACTGTATCCTCTTCACTTACAGATGAGCCTTCAGCAAGAGCAATATTAAAAATATTTCCTCCAAGAGGTGCATTGATTGATGTTGCTTTACCAGTTGGTGCTATGTTTTTTGTAGGAGTATTATCAGCTTTACCTTCATTGATAATATTAGGGCTATCCACATTAGAATAGTCTACAAAATATTCATTTTTATCAATTACGACTTTATATAAATTATTTGTTTCTTCAAACTCAACAGGCGCATCTTCAAAATAATCTTTGTTAGATTTATTTTTTAGAAAATTTAAACCAATTTCAGGGAATAGAGCATAGATAAGAACATTTTCATCATCTAATTCAATTTCAAGATTTTCAGTTTTAATAATCTCACTGAGCTTATTAGATGTAGCTGCAAACTCATCATTAGAAATTAAATCAGCAGGCCTACATGTAATTGGATCTTTGCCATCTAAGTATTTTTGCTGAAGCTCTTTATCTACAGGCGCAGGAGTTCTACCATATTCGCCCTTAAGAATAGCTTGTGTTTCTTTAGTAAGGGTTTGATACCTTGATTCAGATAAAACATTAATAACAGCCTGAGTTCCAACAATTTGTGAAGTAGGCGTAACCAAAGGTATATAACCAAGATCTTTTCTAACAATTGGTATCTCGTCTAAGACCTCATCAAATCTATCAATTGCATTTTGATCTCTTAATTGTTTTTCTAGGTTGGTAAGCATGCCGCCAGGCACTTGTGAGGTAATTATTCTTGCATCAACACCTTTTAAAGATCCCTCAAACTGCTTATATTTTTTTCTTATTTTTCTATACTCACTGGCAATAGGTGTAAGTTTATCTAGCTCAATGTTTGTTTCATACTCTGAATCATTTAAAGCTCCAACAATTGTTTCAGTAGCTGAATGACCGTATGTCATACTCATAGATGAAATTGATGCGTCAACTCCATCTAATCCTGCTTCGATACCTTTTATTGCTGTTGTAGTTGAATAGCCAGTTGTTGCATGAGAGTGAAGATGTAATGGCACCTCAAGCACTTCTTTGAGTCTTGAGACTAATTCAAATCCAACGTATGGAGATAGTAAACCTGCCATATCTTTAATAACGATAGAATGGGCGCCATAATCTTGAAGTTTTTGTGCCATTGAAACCCATACATCGTAATTATGAACAGGGCTTGTAGTGTATGAGATTGTGCCTTGAGCATGACCATCAACCTCTATTACAGCCTCTAATGCCTTTTTTATATTTCGCTCATCATTCATGGCATCAAAAACTCTAAATACATCGACGCCATTTTTTTTAGCTGTTTCAACAAATTTATAAACTAGATCATCTGCATAGTGTTTGTAACCAAGAAGATTTTGACCCCTCAACAGCATTTGTTGCGGAGTATTAGGCATATGATTTTTTATGTTTCTTATGCGCTCCCAAGGATCTTCGCCTAAATATCTGATACAAGAATCAAAAATAGCACCACCCCATGACTCAACTGACCAATATCCAACATCATCAATCAACTTCAATGTTGACTCCATGTCTTCATATCTTAGTCTTGTTGCTAACAAAGACTGATGAGCATCTCTTAAAACAACTTCAGTAATTTTAATTTTTTTATTCATTTATTCTTAATCCAATGGCTTTAATAATTTTTTTATGATCATTTGAAATTTCATTATTATTTGGTATTGGGGAGGGCGATATAGTTTCTATACGCTCAGAAAATAATAGTTTTATTAAATTTATAGCCAATATTAATACCCCCAAAAATATAAATACAGTTACCATTCCAGTGGTAAGCAGATTAGCTCCTTCAATAAAGTTATTAGTATTCAAATTTATTTAAATGTTTGTTAAGGGCTGCATTATATAAGCACTAGACCCCAATGTCTTTAATCTAAATCGTACCTATAAGCACGATGAATTGAGCAAAATTATATATTATTTGATGAAAATAATATACAATAAGACTCTAGTTTATCTTAAAATGTAAATAATTTACAAACGAGGTTTTATGAGAATAGCAATTAATGGTTTTGGAAGAATTGGGAGAAATATAGCAAGACATTTGTTGTCAAACGATGATTTTAAAAATATTGAATTAGTTGCAGTAAATGATCTTGGTAGTATTGATGCTAACGCTCATCTTTTAAAATATGATTCAGTTCACGGTATCCTTGATAAGGATATTCAGGTTAATTCTGAGAAAGCTCTAATTAGTATTGATGATAAGGATGTCTTATATTTATCTGAAAGAGATCCATCCAATTTACCTTGGTCTGAGCTTGATATTGATTTTGTATTTGAATCTACAGGTTTTTTTACTAAAGTTGATGATGCTAACAAGCATATTGATGCTGGAGCAAAAAAAGTAATTATTTCTGCACCATCTCCAGATGTTAAAAAAACAATTGTCTACGGGGTAAACCATAATATTTTAAATTCAGATGATGTAATTATCTCTAATGCTTCATGTACTACAAATTGCTTAGCTCCAATAGTTAAAGTTATTCATGAAAACTTTGGAATCAAATCTGGTTTGATAAATACTGTTCACGCTAGTACAAACGATCAAAGTTTATTAGATGTTGCACACAGTGATTTATATAGAGCTAGAGCTGCTTCAGCTTCAATGATCCCATCTAAGACCGGTGCTGCTAAGGCAATTGGCTTAGTAATTCCTGAACTGGACGGTAAATTGAATGGACTAGCGACAAGGGTGCCAACCTTAAATGTATCAATGCTTGATTTAACTTTTGAATCTGATGCTAATTTTTCAATAGATGAGTTGCATGCAGCTTTAATAAGTAGCGCAGAGAATGAATTAAAAGATGTTCTAAAGATAAACAGCCTGCCATTGGTTAGTTCAGATTTTAATCACAACGATGCTTCATCAATCTTTGATACAAACCATACACAGCAAATTGGAAATTTAACAAAAATATTGGCTTGGTATGATAATGAATGGGGTTTTTCAAAAAGAATGCTTGATTTAGGTTTGTATTTTTATGAAGCCACTATCAAATCTAGCATTAAAAAAAGCGCATAAAACTCGCATTACTATTTTAATTGTCATAATATTCAGCACATGGGCATAACTCGAACAAAAATAATCTGCACAATAGGACCGGCCACTAAAGATTTAGCTGTTCTTCGCAAGCTCTATAAAGCTGGCATGAATGTTGTTCGGATAAATATGTCACATGCTGATCATGTATTTGCAAAAAATATTATTGATAAAGTTAAAAAGATTAATTCAGATAAAAATTCAAATAATGGTCCTTTGGGAGTCCTCTTAGATACTCAAGGGCCAGAAATAAGAACAGGGGATACAGAACTACCAATTGATCTTAATACTGGTGACAGAGTGACATTGACAGTTAGAGACGAGGTGGATGTTGAAACATCAAGTATAAAAATTAACTACAAAGACTTAATTTCATCAGTAAATGAAGGTTCTAAAATCACTGTAGATAATGGTCTTATAAATTTTAAAGTTATCACTAAAGAGGAGGAAACTCTTTTATGTGAAGTAATAGATGGAGGTAAGCTTGGCTCTAAAAGACATGTCAACTTACCAGGAGTTAGAGTTAATTTACCTTCATTAACCAATAAAGATATAGATGACATTGAATTTGCAATTAAACATGATGTTGACTTTATAGCTTTATCATTTGTAAGAAACCCAAAAGATGTTAAGGAGCTTCAAGACTTGCTTAAGTCTAAAAAATCTAAAGCCAAAATTATTTCCAAAATTGAAAATCAGGAAGGCCTAGATCACATTCATGAAATATCACAAATATCATGGGGTGTTATGGTTGCAAGAGGAGATCTGGGTATAGAAACCAGCTTAACTGATCTGCCCAATATTCAAAGAAGAATAATGTATGCATGCGCCAAGTGGGGTCGGCGCTCAATAGTTGCAACCCATTTATTAGAATCTATGATATCAAATCCAACACCAACAAGAGCTGAAGTTACCGATATTGCAAATGCGATATATGAGGGTGCTGATGCGATAATGCTCTCTGGAGAAACTAGTGTAGGAAAATATCCTGTTGAATGTGTAAATTTCTTGAAATCTATTTCTGAAGGAGCAGAGAAATTTAGAACATTAGGATACGAATCTAAATTGGTTGCCAACTCTGATTGGCAGCATATTGGCATAGCTGCAAGATCTCTAGCTGAGGCAACGGGTGCTGATGGTATTATTGCCATTACAAGATCTGGATTAACTGCAGAAGTTGTATCTAATTCTAAGCCGCAACTTCCAATTTATACTTTTACGAATAAAAAACAAACCTATAATAAGCTTTCATTAATTGGAGCAACCAGAGGCTTCTATATAAGTTCATTAGGAACACATGAAAAAGCAGTAGCGAAGGTTGTAAATAGACTAAAAAAAGAGTTTCCAAAAAATCAATTTAAAAAATTTGTATTAGTATCAGGCATTCGATCAAAAGATTATTCAGATGCAATAGAGATCATAAATATATAAATGCAAGAATTTATAAATTCAATAATTGCTCATCTTAATTCTTCTATTAATGAATTTGGCAGCGCAAGTATTGTGACCTGTGGTGGCTCATCTCCTATAAATATATTTAAGCAGCTTAGCTTGCGTGACGATATAGATTGGTCAAATGTAAATTTGACATTACTTGATGATAGAAAAGTTTCAATAGATCATCCTGATTCAAATGAAAAATTATTAATAGATCATTTTGCAAAAAATTCTGCTCAAAACATTAACATTGTGTCTTTATGCAATAGCCCAAATGAAGTATTAGAAATTAAAAGACCATTTGATATTATGTTAATAGGGTTAGGTGGGGATGGTCATTTTGCATCATTGTTCCCTGAGCTTGTTGATAATAAAGAGTGTTTTGATGTTGATGCAAATCCTGAAATTCTTTTTCTTGGTGAAATGGGAGATCCTAAGCATGAAAGAGTTTCAATGAACTTGTCACTAATACTGCAATCAAAAAAAATTATACTTATTTCTTCAAGTGATCAAAAAAACAAGATTATTGAACAGGCTTTTACTGATAAAGCTTTACCTTTATATTATTTACTTAATCAAAATATTGCTGAAATAGATATTTATGATTTAGCTAATTCTAAACCCTTGTATTTTCAAGGTTCTTAATAACTTCATCACGCTTTTCATTCATATTGTTACCAAAACAAGCTGAGACCGTTGCTGATAAGATATCAATAATAGCAAGATGTGCCAATCTTGAGGTCATGGGTATATGGAGATTATTCTCTAATGGCGCATCTACGTGAAGTGCAATTGATGACATTTTAGCTAAAGGTGAATCTTTGGTTGTGAGTGCTATAGTTTTGATATTATTTTTCTTTGCTATTTTAGCGGTTTTAACAATCTCTTCTGTTCTCCCAGTATAAGAGATTAAGATCAATACATCTCCTTCACCCATCATAGATACAATCATTCTTTGATTAATATAATCAGTATGAGCAACTACAGGTATACCAAATCTAAAAAACTTATGTTGACCATCTAATGCTACAGGTCCTGAGCCACCCAAGCCAAAAAAAGTTAGACTTTTTGCAGATGCAATTAAATTGGTAGCTGCATCTATACTTTTAGGATCAAGGTTTTGACCTACATTCACAACTGTTGATTGAATATCACTCATTACTCTCTTAACAATATCAGGGGTATCCTTATCAACTTCAAAATTTTCTATAAGCATTCTATTAGTATTCGATAGCTCCTGAGCAATTTGAATTTTGAGAGCAGGGTAACCATCTAAACCTAGTTTTTTACAAAATCTATTAACCGTTGGTAGGCTAACATCAGCCTCAAAGGATAAATCAGAAATGGATTGATTTATAACTTTCGACGGATTGTTAAGAACGATTGCGGCAATTCTTCGTTCTGATTTACTTAACTGTGTTTGTCCGTTAACTAGATTATCTAATATCAATTTATATCCCCTAATTAATAATAATTAAAAATTGTAATATATTTACATTATTTTAACAAATATGTAATTTATGTATATAATTAACAAAATAGAGTTATAAATTGCACATCAATCGGTTAAAATGCGCACAACATAAAAAACTCAGATACGAGGGTATAATTGAATAAAAACGACATAGACCCGATAGAAACTCAAGAATGGCTTGAATCTATTAATAGTGTAATTGAAGAAGAGGGTATTGAAAGAGCATCATATATCCTAACTAAGTTGGCCGAGAGGCTAAATCAAGATGGGGCAATTCCTTCATACAACCTTACTACTCCATTTAGAAATTCTATTCCAGTTAAAGAGGAGGCGCAGATGCCTGGTGATCTTTTTATGGAAAGGAAGATCCGCTCATTAATTAGATGGAATGCACTTGCAATGGTGCTTAGGGCTAATAAAAATGATGATGACTTAGGCGGTCATATTTCAACATTTTCATCCGCTGCGACTTTATATGATGTTGGTTTTAATTATTTTTTTAGAGGTTCTGATGATGGTCTTGAAGATTTAATTTACTTTCAAGGACACTCATCACCTGGTATTTATGCCAGGAGTTTTCTTGAGGGATACCTTAATGAAGAGGATTTAGATAATTTTAGAAGAGAGGTTGATAAGCCTGGATTATCTTCTTATCCACATCCTTGGCTCATGCCAAATTATTGGCAGTTCCCAACTGTCTCTATGGGGCTAGGTCCAATTATGGGTATTTATCAGGCTCATGTTATGAGGTACATGTCTGCCAGAGGCCTCGTTCCAAGAAATGATAGAAAGGTATGGGTATTTTGTGGTGATGGTGAGATGGATGAACCGGAATCCAAAGGTGCAATTGCCTTAGCTGGAAGAGAAAATTTAGAAAATTTAATTTTTGTTATTAACTGTAATCTTCAAAGACTCGATGGTCCTGTAAGAGGAAATGGCAAAATTATACAAGAGCTTGAAGGTGCATTTAGAGGATGTGGTTGGAATGTTATTAAAGTAGTTTGGGGTAGATTTTGGGATCCCTTGATTGCTAAAGATAAAGAAGGAAAGCTTCAAGAACTTATGGATCATGTTGTTGATGGAGAGCTTCAAAATTTCAAAGCAAAGGGTGGCGCTTATACAAGAGATAACTTTTTCGCACAAAATCCTGATGTGCTAGAAATGGTTTCTGATTTAACTGATGAAGATATTTATAGATTAAATAGAGGTGGTCATGATCCATATAAAGTTTATGCAGCTTATCATAAAGCTGTTAATTCTAAAGGTGCTCCTACAGTCATACTTGCCTTAACAACTAAAGGCTATGGAACTGGATCAAGAGAAGCTGACAATACAACACACCAAGTCAAAAAGCTTTCAATGGATAATATAAAATCATTTAGAGATAGGTTTGATATTCCAGTTTCTGATGATGATATTGAAAATATACCTTATGTAAAACCTCCAAAAGATTCTCCTGAAATTCAATATTTATTAAAAACTAGAGAAAAGCTAGGCGGGCCAATTCCAAGAAGAAGAGATGATTTTAAAGCCTTGCCCGAGGCTGATAGTAAAGCTTTTGATAAGTTTAATAATGGCAGTGGAGACAGAAAATTATCTACAACCATGGCAAGCGTTAGAATTATTACTGATCTTTTAAAAGATAAAGGAATTGGTGAAAGAATTGTTCCAATAGTTCCTGATGAAGCAAGAACCTTTGGAATGGAAGGCTTATTTAGACAAATTGGTATATATTCATCCGAAGGTCAAAAATATAACCCCGAAGATGCTGATAAAGTAATGTGGTACAAAGAGTCACGAGATGGGGTCATGCTTGAAGAGGGTATCACTGAGTCAGGAGCATTTTCTGCATGGATAGCATTGGCTACAGCATACTCTAATTATGATTTCCCAATGATTCCAATTTATTTATTTTATTCAATGTTTGGTTTTCAACGTATTCATGATTTAGCTTGGGCAGCTGGTGATTCACAAGCAAGAGGCTTCTTAATTGGTGCAACTTCAGGAAGAACAACATTAAATGGTGAGGGACTTCAACATCAAGATGGCCACAGCCATATTTTCTCTTCAACAATACCAAATTGTTTATCATATGATCCTACCTATGCTTATGAAGTAGCAACAATTTTTAAAGATGGCATTCAAAAAATGTATGTAGAGAAAAAGAATTGTTTTTATTACATAACAGTAATGAATGAGAATTATGATCATCCAGAGAAACCAGATGGTTGTGAAGATGGAATTATAAAAGGCTTATATAAATTAAAAGAAGCCGAAAATCCCTCTGTTCGTTTGGTTGGTTCCGGTTCAATTTTAAGAGAATCTGTTAAAGCAGTTGAAGTTTTGTCTAAATATAAGATAAATGCTGAAGTTTGGAGCGCAACAAGTTTCAACTTACTTAGAAAAGATGGGATGGAAGTTGAAAGAGAGAATAGATTGAACCCAACAAAAGAAGCTAAAATTCCATATGTTACAGAACAATTCTCTGACTCAGACACACCAATAATTGCATCTACTGATTATATGAGATCCTATGCTGAGCAAATTAGACCTTATATAGATTCAGAATATTATGTTCTTGGTACAGACGGTTATGGAAGAAGTGATTCCAGAGAATCATTGAGAAGCTTTTTTGAAATTGATGCAAATAATATTGCAGCTACTGCCGCATATGCATTATTTAAAAAAGGTGATATTGACAAAAAAGAGGTAAACAAAATCTATAAAGATTTAGGTATTGATGCATCAAAACCTAATCCATGGGAAGTTTAAATGTCCATTGAAATTATAAATATTCCAGACCTTGGTGAGGTTGAAGAAGTTGAAGTAATTGAAATATCAGTTGATGTTGGTCAAGAAGTAGATAACGAAGATACTATTATTGTTTTAGAAAGCGATAAAGCAGCAATGGAGATACCAGCTTCAAAACAAGGCAAAATCTCCAAGCTTTTAGTGAATATTGGAGATAAAGTTACTGAAGGAATGCCATTTCTTGAAATTGAAACGCAAGATGGTGAAAAAGAAACTTCAAGTGAAGATAAATCTGAAATAATTGAAGAAAAGAATGTGTCTAGTGAAGAGACTAATGATATTTCAGTAGAACCTGGAACGCCTGAATTAATAACTTTAAACATACCAGACTTAGGTGAGGTTGATGAGGTAGAGGTTATCGAAATTTCATCATCTGTTAACAAAGAGGTTGGAGAAGATGAGCCTATTGTAGTTCTAGAAAGCGATAAGGCAGCAATGGAAATACCTGCATCAGTTCCAGGAGTAATAAAAAAAATTCATGTAAAAGTAGGGGATAAAGTCAAAGAGGGCATGCCTTTTATAGACATTGAAACTATTTCAGTAAGAAAAGAAGTTGTACCTACTAAAGATGAGGATGTTTCAAAGAATATAGAGCCTACTCCTCAGGTAAATTCAGAACAAAAATCAAAACCTCAACAACAAAGTGTTCAACATAAAGCTGGAAAATCTCATGCAGGGCCAGCAGTTAGAAAATTAGCAAGGGAATTTGGAGTTGATTTAAAACTTGTTACACCTACCGGACCAAAAGGAAGAATATTAAAAGAAGATTTACATGTTTATGTATCCAATAAACTTAACAATCCAGATCAAGGCGGCATACAAGTATCGCAACCTGATATTGATTACTCAAAATGGGGAGAAATTGAAACCAAACCACTATCAAAGTTTCAAAAAACTGCTAGTGATAACCTTCACTCCTCATGGGTTAACATACCTCATGTCACCCAACATGATGAGGCGAATATAACTGATCTTCTAGACTATAGAAAAAAAGCTAACTCAGAGCATTCATTAAAAATTTCTCCTCTAGCTTATATTATTAAAATTACTGCTGAGACACTTAAAGATTTTCCTGAATTCAACTCATCTTTATCAGCTAATCTTCAAGATTTAGTCTATAAAAAATATATTAATATTGGTATTGCTGTAGATACTCCTAACGGATTGATTGTTCCGAATATAAAAAATACAGATAAGCTGAATGTTCGAGAAATTTCTGATGAAGTATTTAGATTAGCAAAAGCTGCAAAGGACAGAAAGCTTAAGGTCGAAGAGCTAAAAGGGGCAACTTTTACAATATCTTCATTAAGTGGAATTGGAGGGAAATTCTTTACTCCTATAATTAATCCGCCAGAGGTTGGAATTCTTGGCTTATCTAAAACTTTTGAAGGCCTTTCATTAGAAAATGAAAAAGTTGAAGTCAAGATGATGTTGCCTATGTCACTTTCTTATGATCACAGAGTTATAAATGGAGCATATGCTGCAAAATTTATATCTAAACTTTCAGAAAATTTATCTAATTCAGATAATTATAAAGAAATTTTTTAAATGTAATTATTTTACATATTAAACAAAATAACCTCTATTTTGTATATTATTAACATCATTTAATATAAAATTGATATCATAAACTTAAGGGAGATAGGTTTATGGTATTTCAAAAATTATCTCTGTATTTTAAAGGTGGTATATATGTCGGATGTAGAAAAGCTTAATACATTTAATTTATATATTTTTGGAGGAACTGGCGATCTTGCAAATAGAAAACTATTACCAGCTCTTTTTAGGCAATTTATTCTTGGAAGTTTCTCAGATCAAAGCAATATAATAGGCATAGGCACTAAAGAATTATCTGAAGAAGACTATCTTAATATTGTTCAAAATTCACTTCAGAAACATAGCGACTTATACTCAGATGAACTATGGCAAAAATTCTCAAATAAACTTACATACAAAAAAATAGATATCAATAATGATGAGGATTGGAAAAATTTTGAGCCTCAATCAATTGATGCTGTAAAAATATTTTATTTGGCCATACCTCCATCATTATATGAAACGATCTCAAGTAAATTGCATTCATACCAATGCATTGATGAAAAGTCACGTATCGTTGTTGAAAAACCAATTGGTTCAGATTTAGAGACTGCAAAAAAAATAAATGACAGTCTATCAATTGGATTTTCAGAAAATCAAATTTACAGAATTGATCACTACTTAGGAAAAGAAGCGGTTCAAAATTTATTAGCTTTGAGATTTGGCAATATTATCTTTGAGCAAAGCTGGTCCAATAGAGCTATTGATCATGTACAGATTACCGTTGCTGAAGATCTTGGTGTAGAGGATAGAGGTAATTACTATGACAAGACAGGCGCCCTTAAAGACATGATTCAAAATCATTTAATTCAAATTTTATGCCTCATAGCTATGGAGCCACCAGTATCTATTAATAGCGAATCTGTAAGGGATGAAAAGCTTAAAGTATTAAAATCTTTAGCTCCATTTGATTTAAATAATATTAAAACTAATTCTGTAAGAGCGAGATATTCTGAGGGTGTTTATAACAAAGAGGCTGTTAAGGCTTATATCGATGAAGATGGTGTAGAAGAAACTAATAATACTGAAACATTTGTAGCTCTAAAATTATTTATAAATAATTGGAGATGGTCCGGAGTGCCGTTTTTTTTAAGAACTGGCAAAAGAATGAAAAAAAAGGTTTCTGAGATTGTTGTTAGATACAAGAACATTCCGCATAACATCTTTTCTTCAGATGCAAAAGTTCACTCTAATCAATTAGTTCTTAGAATCCATCCTGATGAAGGGGTGGATTTAAAATTAAATACAAAAGAACCTTCAGTGTCAGGATTCAACCTTGAAGAACTTCCTCTTGATTTAAACCTTCAGGATTATTATGAAATGGGTCACCAAGATTGCTATGAAAGGCTATTACTTGATGTTATCAAGGGCAATCAGGCACTATTTGTTAGAAAGGATGAAATTGAAGCATCATGGGAGTGGATAGATAGCATTACAAAACTATGGAATTCTGAAGATATACCTATGGATGAATATAGCTCAGGTAGCTGGGGACCATCATCATCAGAATTAATGCTCTCAAAAGAAAACAAGAAATGGATTGATAAAAATTAATAATGACAGCAAAGCAAGAAATACAAAAGATAGCAAATGATATTGAATCACGGAGTAGGGATTTAAGAAAAAGCTACTTAGGTAAAATAAATCAACAGAAAATTGATTCATCTAAGGCAAAAAGCAATATGGGGTGTAGTAATTTTGCGCATGCATTCGCAGCATGTGATAAAGGACAACAATCCCAAGCAGCTGATGGAGCGCCTGTTATAGGTATCGTTAATGCATACAATGATATGTTGTCAGCTCATGAGCCGCTAAAAGATTATCCTGACATAATAAAAGAAACCGCTATTAAAAATAACTCTATAGCAAGAGTTGCAGCTGGTGTTCCGGCAATGTGTGATGGCATTACGCAAGGTGAGCCAGGCATGGAACTTTCTTTATTTAGTAGAGATGTAATTGCTATGTCTACGGCTGTTGGATTTTCTCACAATGTATTTGATGCAGGTTTATGTTTAGGTGTATGCGATAAGATTGTACCTGGTTTGGTTATTGGGGCTTTAAGTTTTGGGCATTTACCAATTGGATTTATACCTGCTGGGCCTATGTCTACAGGATTATCAAATAAAGAAAAGGCTGAAAATAGAAAGAAATTTACAGCAGGTGAAATTGATAGATCTGCTCTAATTGCAAGTGAGCAGGCTTCGTATCACTCTTCTGGTACATGTACTTTTTATGGAACGGCTAATACTAACCAATTGATAATTGAAACCATGGGGCTGCAGCTACCAAGTGCTTCATTCACACCTCCTGGAACAAATACAAGAAAACTACTAATTGAAAAAACAGTTACTTCAGTATTAGATTTAAATAAAAAAGATTCTTCATTAGGTGAAATGTTAGATGTTAAAAGCTGGGTTAATGGATTAGTTGCTCTTTTAGGAAGTGGAGGCTCTACTAATCTAACAATTCACATGCTCGCAATGGCAAGAGCTGGAGGATTTCACATTACCTTAGATGACATTAATGCATTATCAAACATTGTCCCAACAATAGCTTCAGTTTATCCAAATGGATCTGCTGATGTTAATGAGTTTCATAATGCGGGTGGAGTTGCATCTTTAATTGGTTCCTTATTGGATGGGGGATATCTATTTGATGATGTTTCAACAATTCTTGGCAGCGGTCTAGAGAAATATGCAAATAAATTAGAAGTTAAAGATAATAACCTGTATTGGGAAAATAGATCTGTAATCAAAGATCAATCTATTATAAGAGATACTAATAATCCTTTTAGAAGCTCAGGCGGTATTAAGGTTATTGATGGCAATATCGGCAGAGGTATTATTAAGGTATCTGCTTTAGAGGACTCAGAGAAAAAAATCACAGCACCAGCAAAAGTTTTTCAAAGTCAGGAAGAGGTTATACAAGCTTTTGAAAATGATGAATTGAATGCAGATACTATTATAGTTGTTAAAGGCCAAGGCCCTTCAGCTAATGGTATGCCAGAGCTTCATAAGCTAACGTCTATTGTTGGAGTTTTGAGGGCCAGAGGGCATGAGATTGCTCTTGTTACAGATGGAAGAATGTCTGGCGCGTCAGGAAGTTTTCCTGCGATTATTCATATTCACCCCGAAGCAGCGAAGGGCGGTAATATAGGCAAGATTAAAGATAATGACTCATTAACTATTAATTTAGAAACTGGTAATCTAGATATTGATTTATCTGAGGATGAGTTGAACTTAAGATCAGTAGAGCTTAATCCAATTTCTCAAGAAGGAGTTGGAAGAGAGTTGTTTAATATTTTCCGAAACTCTGTTACTGACGTTGATGATGGGGCTTCAGTATTTGATTGAGATGAAAGAAATATTTAAAAAATATAAACTTATTCCATTAGCAACTCTTAAATCAAAAGAAGAAGTTAAAAATATTTCAAGATTACTCCTTGATAATAATATTCCAATTTTTGAATTAACTTTAAGAGATTCAGCGGTATATGACATTGCAGATGAGTTTCAAAACTTTCCCGAAATCAATCTTGGAATAGGAACCATAAAGACAAAATCAGATATTGATTTTGCAAAAAGTATTGGAGCTAAGTTTGGTATATCGCCAGGATTTGATTACGAGCTTTCAGAATATGCACGTAAAAATGATTTTATTTTAATTCCAGGCGTCATTACTCCAAGTGAAGTTCTTCAAGCTATTTCTAGTGGACATGACATTTTAAAGTTTTTCCCTGCTGAAGCTTTTAATGGTTTAAGTGTTTTAAAAGGTTATCAAAATGTTTTCCAAGGAATTAGCTTTATGCCTACAGGTGGTATTAATAATAATAATATGCAAGATTATCTAGAATTAGATAATGTAATAGCTGTTGGAGCCTCATCATTATTACCTCAGGAATTAATTGCTTCAAAAGATTGGGATCAACTAGATGCTAGATTAAAAAACCATTTAATTTATACATAACATTAAATATTGGGAGAGATATAAATGTATTTAAGCAGTTTAGATTTAATAATAATATCTATATATTGCATTTCTATAATATCTATTGCTACTTATGTATCACGAAAGCCTGCTGGATCGGAAAGGAGTGCAGAAGATTATTTTCTTGCTGGTAGATCTTTACCATGGTGGGCTATAGGTGCATCTCTTATAGCTGCAAATATTTCAGCTGAACAGATTATAGGCATGTCCGGTCAAGGCTTTGTGGTTGGGATGGCTATTGCGGTATGGGAGCTAACCGCTGCAATTGCTTTAATAGTGATGGCTAAATTTTTCTTGCCTCTTTTCTTAGAAAAAAAGATATATACAATGCCTCAATTTTTAAGAGAGAGATTTGATAATAGAGTTAGTTTGGTTTTATCTTTTTTCTGGTTAATTGTTTATATATTTATAAACTTGACAAGTGTTTTATGGCTTGGATCTATGGCTATAAACTCATTAACAGGAATTGATCCAGTATATGGATTAATTGCTTTGGCTTTATTTTCATTAGCATATTCATTATCAGGAGGTCTTAAGGCCGTAGCTTTAACTGATATTATCCAAGTAATTCTATTAATATTTGGTGGCTTAGCAGTTTCGTATATTGCACTAAATCTAATCTCTGAAAATCAAGGTATTTTTAAAGGTCTCTCTATTATTTATCAAGAAATGCCTGAAAAGTTCGATATGATTTTATCAAAAGATAATCCATCATATTCAAACCTTCCAGGTATCTGGATTTTAATTGGGGCTGGTGTTTGGATTGGGCATTTTGCCTATTGGGGATTCAATCAATATATAACTCAAAGAGCACTAGGTGCAAAATCACTTCATGAAGCTCAAAAAGGAATTATGTTTGCAGCTTACTTAAAACTATTAATGCCATTAGTTATAGTCTTGCCTGGTATATGTGCGGCAATAT
>VMBT01000481.1_pt1 | contig 25596 bp, 23 predicted proteins | sample 4404301 | NCBI WGS metagenome assembly VMBT01 (sample SAMN12238535, study PRJNA552566) | marine metagenome | isolation source: Coastal seawater | place: USA: coastal Georgia, Sapelo Island | collected 2008-08/2009-08
AGCCTCTAGCTGACATTAATGGGCGTCCAATGATTGCTCATGTCATCGATAGTGCAAAAGAAGCAGATATAGGCCCTGTAGTCGTCGCCGCCGCTGAAACCGAAATCGCCGAGGCCGCTGAACAGTATGGTGCAAAGGCTGTCTTAACCGACCCTGACTTGCCGTCAGGGTCCGATAGAATCAAGGCTGCACTCGATTCACTTGATAAAGATCGGAAGTATGACGTCGTTATAAATGTTCAAGGTGATATACCAACAATTTCACCACTATCTATCCGTGCCGCCCTAACTCCACTAGAAGAACCTTCCGTCGATATCTCGACATTAGTGGCAGAAATAAAGACTCAAGAAGAGCTATTAAATCCAAACGTCGTAAAAGCAGTTCTAGCTGCTTCAGGCCGTGCTTTGTATTTCTCTCGAGCCTTGGTTCCAACCGGTTCTGGCCCGGTGTATCACCACATTGGGCTTTATGGGTATCGTCGAAAGGCACTTGAACGATTTGTTCAGCTTCAACCAAGTCCATTAGAACTACGTGAACGTCTAGAACAGCTAAGAGCATTGGAAGATGGGATGGTGATATCAGCTGCTGTTGTGGATGACATCCCTCTGGGAGTAGACGATCGGGATGATTTGGAACGTGCCCGCGTTCAGCTCAAGATTTAAAGGCGCAACAAATGACTAATTCTAATAATCTTATAGCTTTTCAAGGTGCTCCCGGCGCTTACTCAAATTTGGCCTGTTTAGCCGCTTATCCAAACATGACACCCTTACCCTGTAATTCTTTCGAAGGTGCATTTGATGCAGTGGAAAGCGGTGCAGCGCGATTAGCAATGATACCGATTGAGAATTCAATTGCAGGTCGAGTAGCAGATATACATCATCTCTTACCTGGCACAGGGCTGAATATAATTGGCGAGCATTTCGAGCCCGTTAAACACTTTTTGATGGCTCCTAAAGGATCAACTTTAAAAACAATCAAGCGTGTCAGGAGTCATGTTCATGCTCTAGGCCAATGTCGAAAGGCTATTAGAGAACTGGGATTAGAAGCAATTGTGCATGTTGATACCGCAGGGGCTGCTGCAGACTTAGAAAAATCATCAGATATTGAAGAAAGCGCTATTGCCTCCTCTCTAGCCGCCGAAACTTATGGCCTGGAAATATTAAAATCCGAGATGGAAGATCACGCACATAACACAACCAGATTTATAGTTCTTTCGAGAGAGGCAATGACGCCGTCTATTTCAGACGGCCTTTGTATAAGCACTTTCATATTCCGAGTTCGGAACGTTCCTGCAGCGCTGTATAAAGCAATGGGAGGCTTTGCAACCAACGGTGTGAATATAACAAAACTTGAAAGTTACATGATTGAGGGCGACTTCTTTGCAACACAATTTTATGTTGACATCGAAGGCCATCCTGATGATCCATCAGTAAAGCTTGCTTTAGAAGAACTTGGTTTCTTTAGCCGTGAATTTCGTTTTTTAGGCGTATACCCTGCAAGCTCCTTCCGACAAAACCAGTAGTTTTTAGCAGAGTAAAAATATGAATGATGCGCGCACAAAAATGTTGGACCGTATCCGAACTGCAATTGGACGCTCGGGAAATCCAGACCCTACTATAATTGCATCAGAGGCCGAAAAACTTCTTAGTCAATCCAGAAAAACACAACCAGCCTTAAAGACTCAGGATTTTATTTCCGAGTTCATTGCAAAGGTTACCTCTGAACGACTTTCAGCAACTGTTGAGTTAATCGCATCAGAGAAAGAAATCCCTTCTGCAATCCAGAAGTATTTGGAAGCACAAAACGCAGCACTTCAGCTCGCCATAACACCAGATCCCACTCTTCAATCTTTGGATTGGGGCAAAATTGAAACACATGAAGCTTTAGACCCAAATCAAGGATCAGCAGTTAGCCGAGCTCGTTGGGGTATCGCAGAGACTGGTTCTTTAGTGCTTACATCATCTCCAACCCAGCCAACTCTTTATGCATTCCTACCCCTTCGCCACATTGTGATCTTACCCAAAAGGAACGTTGTTGGGCATATGGAGGATTTTTGGAGAGAATTTCGGGATACAAACGAATTGATGCCTAGGAATATAAATTTTGTGACAGGAGTATCTGGAACAGCGGATATTGAGTCCAAATTAGTTCGAGGCGCTCACGGCCCTCGTCAGCTTCATATCCTATTAGTAGGCTAGGCCGCTCTTACAGTCATAACATTCTGTGCAATAAAGTGACTTCAATTCTTATTTGTTCAAAAGGCCACAAGAAAAAGCTTCGAAGAGTGTTTACCTCCTAATGCGGCCTACTGTTTCGAGAACTCAAAATCAGAAGCAAGATAGGTATTAGCGGCATCAGTGCTATCAGTGTCAGAGCAACAAATCCGTCTTGAAACCCCAACATATTAGCTTGTCCTATCACTACCCTGTCTAGGTAGCTAAATGCTATGCCATCGCGAATATGAGTTTCTACTCCAGCAAGACCAAGCGGTCCGGACAACGCACTTATCATCTCAATAGTCGATGAATTTGAAGCCGTTTGGGTGCTACCCAGATTAACCGCGTGAAATTCTATTCGCCGCTCTAATAAGAGAACATAAACACTTATGCCCGTTGAGCCCCCGAGCATAAGTGAGAGGTTGGCTACCCCTGCCCCACGTCTTACCTGCTCCGGTGCTAGCTCTCCCAAAGCTGTTGTATTCACAGAGGGAGAAACAAAAGCAGATCCAACTCTTCCTAAAAGGAGGGAGAAGGCAACATACCAAAAAACAGTATTTGAGTCCGCTCCTGCGAGCATCCATACACTGAAGGCAATGATTACTACACCGATTATCATTGCTAACTTAGGAGATGATTTATCAGCAAACATACCGGTAAGAGGCAAAACTAATGCAGCAAACAAGCTTCCTGGCAGCAGCATTGACCCCGCAATAGTGGGGGAAAAGTTTTGCACTATCTGTCCAAAAATTGGAAAAGCGTAAACAGTTGCAAAATTTCCAAATCCAAAGAGGAAGGAGATTGCCAAAACCATTACGAAGCGCTTGTTACGAAAAATACTTATTTCGATAAGCGCATTGCTTTGTTGTATTTGGGACCAGATAAAACCAAAGCCACACAGAACAGTGATACTCGCTAAAGTAAGAATTTCACTGGAGCCCCAACCCCACCTCTGCCCATTTCCAAGCAGCATAAACCAGCAAAATACCGTTGTATTAATGAGTGCAAACCCAATGGTATCGAAACGCCCTGCTTCGGCTCTTCTTTCTTCTGCTGGCAAGAAAAAAAGTCCAAGAACACTGGCCAAGGCTAATCCGGGTAAGGGAGCGAGAAATATTGCTCGCCAATTGAACAAATCTATCACCACTCCCCCGATAGACGGACCTAAACCGAGTGCAACAGTCACCCCCATACTGAACATGCCCATAGCTAGGCCACGTTTCTCGACCGGAAAGACTTGAAATAATGTGAGCATCACTAGCGGTTGCAATAAGCCGGCTGCAAACCCCTGTGTGACACGGCCAAGAATAAGCATTTCTAAATTTGGTGCTAAAAAACAAAACACACTGGTGCTGGCAAAGAGGCATTGGATAAGAAAAAAAGCTCTTCTTTGACCAATTTTTGCAATTAACCAAGAACTTCCAAGCAAACCGGTTGTGTTCATGGCTAAGAATGCGGATGACAAAAATTGTGCCTGTCCTTGACCTACACCAAAAGCACCCATCACGTTTGGAATAGCGACGTTAACCATTGTGCTTGTAAAGATGGAGGTAAAGAAAGCAGTTAGGACCGCAAATGTGGCCATCCAACGCGCCGCGGGACCAAACATATTAATTGATGCAGTGGATGTATTAATGGCAGTCGAGCCTCAAAATTAATATCAATCGAGAAATCAAATTAGCAAATAGAAGCCCCACCTGGGTTCTTCCAGAAAATACATTCGGAGTTTAAACATCCTTATTTCGACATTTGCAGTGTATTCATTGTTTCTGAAAAACAAAACTTTAACTTTCTTGAGAAAAAACCATTAAAATTGCTGTCTCAGAGCTTTTTTGTTTTAAGAATCAGATTTGTTGTGCACAGAGTTGACGAACTGCTGCGTCGATGCGACATCTCAAGAACAGGCAGAAATTTCCAAAGGACTAACTTCAAGATGTATCTTTCCATGTTAGTCCTCAACCGGACTTAAGTTGCTTTAAGTTGTCAAATCAGATGTGGATCTAATAGATTTGAGATTGAGGTCAAAATATTTCCTTGGGCAGATCTGATAAAAATATGAGCGCGAAGTAATGAAACTTGTAGTGGTAGAGTCACCAGCAAAAGCCAAGACTATCAATAAATATCTAGGCAGCGACTATGAGGTTCTTGCCTCATACGGTCATGTTAGAGACTTACCTCCAAAAGATGGCTCAGTTCGCCCTGATGAAGATTTCGCAATGTCTTGGGAAGTTGATGACCGTGCTGCAAAACGCGTCAAAGATATCGCTAAAGCTGCAAAAAAAGCAGAATCGATCCTACTTGCAACTGACCCCGACCGTGAAGGCGAAGCAATCTCTTGGCATGTTCAATCGTTATTAGAGGAAGCTGGAACAACTCGCGATAAGGATGTTTCTAGAGTTGTATTTCATGAAATAACACGCAATGCCATTCAGGAAGCTGTAGCCAACCCTCGCAAAGTTAATAATGAACTGGTCGAGGCATATCTTGCGCGGCGAGCATTAGATTACCTCGTAGGATTTAAACTATCCCCGGTACTCTGGCGCAAATTGCCTGGGTCCCGCTCCGCTGGACGGGTTCAATCAGTTGCCCTTCGTCTTATTTGTCAGCGCGAAAGTGAGATCGAGGCCTTTACACCACGAGAGTATTGGTCAATCGAAGGTGTATTTTCATCTGAAGATGGCAGATCAGCTACTGCGCGGCTAACTCATTTTGATGGAGAGAGATTAGATAGATTTGACCTTACATCCGAGGCAAGCGCCCTCGCCGTGATGAATTCCGCGCTTAGCAACGATTACATAATTTCAGACATAGAAAAACGACAAACGACAAGAAATCCTTCACCCCCATTTACTACATCTACTCTACAACAAGAGGCCTCTAGAAAGCTCCGCCTGCCAACTAGCATTACAATGCGTATAGCTCAGAAATTATATGAAGGTTTCGAAGTTGATGGAGAAACAACCGGCCTAATCACTTATATGAGGACCGACTCAGTAGCCTTATCGGCCGAAGCAGTTAGAGGTGCCCGGACTCTAATCGCTGACAAACATGGACAAAACTACCTTCCATCAGAACCTCGTCAATTCCGCAGTAAAGCTAAAAACGCCCAGGAGGCTCACGAAGCTATCCGGCCAACAGACATGAGCCGTACTCCGGAAATCATGTCTAAAGTACTAACTGGTGATGACCTAAAATTATATGATTTGATATGGCGTAGAGCCGTAGCGTCTCAAATGGCATCAGCTAAAATTGATCAAACCGCTTTGGTTATATCATCATCTGATAGCCGCATTAAATTCCGCGCAACTGGTTCAGTAATAGCATTTGATGGTTTTCTTGCTCTGTATCAAGAAAGTGGAGATGACGTGTCCGAAGATGAACACAGTCAGGCACTTGCTCCATTTAATAAACAAGAAGTTGTGAGCCCAAGTAAAATAACACCGGAACAACATTTTACCCAGCCACCTCCTCGTTTCACAGAAGCAAGCTTGGTTAAGTCCATGGAAGAACTTGGAATCGGCCGCCCCTCAACTTACGCTTCCATTCTTCAAGTTTTACAAGATCGCAACTATGTCCGTCTCGAGAGCAGGCGTTTTATACCCGAGGACCGCGGTCGATTAGTTACATCTTTTTTAGAGAATTTTTTTCAACGCTATGTCGAGTACGATTTTACAGCCGAATTAGAGCAGCGGCTTGACGACGTCTCCAATGGCGAGTTGGGATGGCGCACCCTACTCCATGAATTCTGGGGTGGTTTTAATGATCGAATTGGAAAAGCGTCAGACCTGTCCATAACTGAAGTAATTGATGCCATCGATGAACAGCTTGGCCCACACTTTTTTCCATCAGATAAATCTGTAAGCGACCCACGATTATGCCCTGCATGCAATGAAGGTCGTTTGGGTCTTCGCCTGGGGCGCCACGGTGCATTTATTGGATGTAATCGTTACCCAGAATGTAAGCATACGAGGCCATTAGCGACGCCCAATTCTGAAGAAGCTACAGAAGCCCTTGATGGGCCAAAACATCTCGGTGACGATCCTGAAACCGGTCTCCCTGTAACTCTGCGCAGAGGGCCTTACGGTCACTACGTGCAGCTCGGTGAAGCCGGTGAGGAAAAAGGATCCCCCAAACCAAAGCGTGCCTCTCTCCCCAAAGGAGACCTTCCTTCAGAAATGACCCTTGAACGAGCTTTGGCGCTTCTATCTTTGCCAAGAACGGTTGGCGATCATCCTGAAAGTGGGAAAATTATTAAAGCGGGTTTAGGGAGATTTGGCCCTTATCTCCATCATGATGGAGGGTATACCTCATTACCAAAGGATGATGATGTCCTCACTGTGGGCCTTAACAGAGCCGTTACGATACTAGCCGAGGCAAAAGAAAAAGGCAGAGGGGGCTCATCTACTCTGAGGAACTTAGGTGCTCACCCGTCAGGAGGTGGGGAGATCACTATAAAAAAAGGTCGATTTGGGCCATATATTAACTTCGGAAAGGTTCGTGCATCCCTCCCAAAGGGTGCGGAGATAGAGGCTTTTTCTATGGAGGAAGCTGTCGAACTAATTGCCAAGAAAGCTGGTGGAAAACCGAAAGCCAAGGCTTCCACAAAAAAAATAGCATCAAAAGCAAAAGCTAAACCTAAAAAGAAAACAAAGGCTAAAGCAGAATAAAATTGAAGCGAGGATTTAGCCTCCCAACGCCAAATGATATTCGAGCCTGGCTTGCAACTGTCGAAGGTCGCCCCAAGGCCAGTCAAGCTGCTCGTGATTTCGGCATCAAGGGCGTTGAAGAGCGCCGCGCATTTAAAAATTTGTATCGTGAAGCTTTGGAAAACAAACGCGATCTAATTCCTCAAAGCATGCCTGCAACTACAATATTTGAAATTACGGGCACCGACTCAGATGGAGCTCCGCTAGCCACTCCAATTCAATGGCAGGGAGAAGGTACTGCGCCCTTGGTCCGCATCAAAGCAAGACGTAATGAGCATAAGCTTGCTAAAGGTATTCGGTTGATTGCACGAACAGAACCTGATGGGCATGGTTGGGTGGCTCGCCCAATCAGAATTTTAAACAAAGCAATCGGGCGTACAGATGAATTTGAGCTTGCTGTTGTTCAAAGGGATGGCGCTAATCGGCTTACCCTAAAAGCAGCGCGGCCTGGTAGACCTCACACCTGGGGAATATCTGGCAAGCCTCAAAGAAATCTGACTGAGGGCGATCTAGTCCTTGTGAAACCGCAAACTCCAAAACTAAGTCGGCATGGCAGAGATTATCGTGCGCAAATCATTTCATTTCACGGCAGAGCAGACGACCCATCCGCATTTGGATTAGCGTTGATGGTGCAAATGGGGGCACCATTAGACTTCCCAGAAGAAGTACTTGCAGAGGCTAAAGCCGCAGAGAAACCATCTTTGGGTTCAAGGGTTGACCTAAGAAACGTTGAATTACTAACGATAGATGGCTCCGATGCCCGTGATTTTGACGACGCAGTTTTTGCTGAACCTTCGGGTAGAGGCTGGAGAATTATAGTAGCTATAGCGGATGTCGCGAATTACGTACTTCCAAATTCTGCATTAGATAAAGAAGCACGCTTAAGAGGAAATTCTACATACCTGCCTGACAGAGCGATCCCAATGCTTCCAGAGGATCTCTCTAACGGCCTATGCTCGTTGAAACCAGACGTAGATCGTTTATGTCTTTTTGCCAATATGACTTTTGACGCAAATGGAAGGAGAGTAAAAACAACCTTTGGGCGTGGCTTGATGCGATCCCATTTCAGATTGACCTATGAACAAGCACATGAACTTTCGAACTCAAGTGCAGAGTCAAATGCAAGCACAGCTATCCATCGCTTATATTCGGCCTACGCCTCTTTAAAGAAAAATAGAGATGCTCGTGGTCCGCTAGAACTAAACCTCCCCGAACGCATGGTTGCTTTCAATGAAGATAGTCAAGCAACAGGCATGGAGCTTCGAGAAACATTGTCCAGCCATCAACTCATTGAAGAATTTATGGTTCAGGCCAATGCCGCCGCAGCCGAAACTCTACTTAAAAATAACGCTTCTGCACTCTACCGTGTTCACGACAAACCTGACCCAGAAAAGATAGGTTTACTGATTGAAACAGCTCAAAGTCTTGGAGCTTCTCATCCTGGGGCTCGAATGGATAACTCCCAACATTTAAATGGCTTATTGAGAAGAATTGACGATTTAGAAACCAAAACAATCCTGTCTGAACTTATTCTTCGAGCTCAAGCTCAGGCCCGTTATTCCCCTGAATGCCAGGGACATTTTGGGCTTGCTCTGACAGCCTATACACATTTTACCTCCCCAATTCGGAGATACGCAGATCTAATCGTCCATAGAGCGCTTATTAAGGCACTAGACTTAGGTCCAGATGGCTTTGTGGATGGCGTTGACGAATTAGAAAATGTAAGCGAGCAAATAAACAGAACCGAACGCCGTTCATCATTGATTGAACGCACAACATTGGACCGCTATGGGGCATCACTAGCGTCTAAATATGTCGGTGAAGAGTTTGAAGGCCAAATTGTGGGGTTAAATCGTGCCGGTCTCTTTGTCCGAATATTGGAACCTGTTTTAGATGGGTTTGTTCCAGCAGCTCATTTATCCGATGATTACTGGGCATTAAGTAGAGATGGATTGGCTATGGAGTCTAAGAGCACAAAGACGGCTTTTAAACTTGGCAGCAGCGTCACTGTACGCATTGAAAGTGCTGACCCAGCAACTGGCAGTGTGAATTTATCAATAAAAACGACGCTAGTTTCCCGAAATTCCAGAAGTCGTCCAAAACGTAGACATCGCCGAAGATCCCGAAGGTAAATGAACAGCTAATAGATAAACAAAGACGTCAAATTTTAATCTTATAAACTAATCTGGCGAAACTAATCACAATCGATAAGTCATCATATTAGAAAAGCTTGACTGAGTTTCTGCTGCCGGCATATAACCTGCCGGTGATTTAGGAGCGCTTAAGATGGCTAAACCCGCAACACTTCAAGTCAAAATGGTTAGCACCGCAGATACAGGCTATTTCTACGTGGCAAAGAAAAATCCACGCACCAAGCCTGAAAAACTCGAGCTTATGAAGTATGACCCTAAGGCTCGTAAACATGTACTCTTCAAAGAGACAAAGATGAAATAAGCCTATCTGCTTATATTCTAAAACAAGCGCTCGCAGACCCACATGTCTCGCGGGCGTTTTCATTTTTTGTCAACTAATTACTTAGCGGGTCATTAACCGGATCATATCCAAAAAGACGAGATTGGTCGGGCTGAACTTGTTGAACGTTGGTATCAACTTCTGCCTGCAAACGAGAATTCCTAGCCGCAACCTCCTTTGGGTCCGATAAATGGAACAGGGTTTCGTTTTTTCTACTTCCCTGTTGCACCCAAGCTGTACGCTCTAACCGATTTTTTTCGTATCGACTAAGCCCCTCAATGACGTTCTCACATTCTTCGAGACATCGACGTAAAACATAACCATCCTCAATAGATTGTGCTGCCCCCTGAGCCATAAACGGCAACATTGGATGAGCAGCATCACCAAGAAGACTTACCCGCCCCTTGGACCAGAAAGGTAATGGGTCGCGATCATGTAAAGCCCATTTCATTGTTGAAGGGGTAGAAGTTATTATGCTTCTCACTTGTTTATGAAACATAGAAAAATCCCTAAGGGCTTCAGTGATCTCCCCCTTAGCGCTCCAACTTTCAATTGCACTCCCATCATGAGGAGCGATCCCAACCCAGTTTAAATAACGCCCTCCAGCTACATAATAGTGCACGAAGTGTCGCCCAGGCCCCCACCAATTAGCAGAAACCCGCGGAATACCTAGCTCACGAGCTACATCCCCAGGACATAGCCCTCTCCAAGCCATATTGCCTGAAAAGCGCGCAGGAATGGGTCCATGCAAATATGAACGCACGGCTGAGTGAATACCATCACACCCGATAATGGCATCAGCCCAGAATTCTTCTCCAGATGATAGGCGCACCCCTACCCGATCATCTTCTTCCAAAACAGTCGTTACCTGGGATTCAAGCTTTAGTTCGATGTCACAACCATTGGACAAAACATTAAGGAGATCTGGCCTATACACGTGCAAATAAGGAAATCCAAACGTCTGCTTTAATTTTTCGGCAAAAGTTACGTGACGAAGTTCCTTTCCATCTTCGAAGGAAAATGCAATCTGCGCTTTCGGCGAAACAGATTGAGCTAATAAATCATCTAACAGGCCCATGCTGTGAAAGACACGGGTTGCGTTAGGTCCTAGCTGCACCCCAGCTCCAACCTCACCAAGCGATTTAGCTTGCTCAATGACTGTTACTTTAAACCCTCCCCTTACCAGCGCATTCGCAGCTCCTAAACCACCAATGCCTGCTCCAATTAATAAAATATGGGTTTCCATTGCTAATCTTCTTTCGGAAGAATTGTTGGTGAATTCTCAGACCACGATTCAGCCTCAGCCCAGTCATCTTCTGCAGGAGCACGATAAACCTCTCCTAACCATCGACCCAAATCAATTTCCGCACAGCGCTTAGAGCAGAAGGGGCGATGGTCAGCAGATGCCATCTCTTTGCAAATCGGACAGCGTTTGCCTCGTGCACGAAATCGAGTGACTTTCTCACCTACCATGACTGCCCCATTCAAATTTGCTGCAAAACCTTACCATTCCGATCCTTGATAAAAACCACCCCAAACTTTTTAGTTCTTACCAACTCAATAGGCCCGCCAATTCGTTGTTGGGCACCTAAATATTCACTGTGAAGCACTCCAAGCAAGATATCGATGACTGCGCCAGGTGCTTCAATGACCGTGGCTCCATCACGAGCACATCTGCAAATAAATCTTAAGCTATCCAAAGCAATTGCAGTTGTTCCAGAAGTGAGGTTAGCCAAGCTTTGCCCACGACGCTCCCGCTGAAAGCTCACAAGACCAACAGCATCTGCTTCTTTAGGGGCACGCCAAGCCCAAGGATCTACTTTGCTAAATTCTTCCAGAATTTCTAATGCTGGCTTGATGTTAGATCGAATAAAATCAATCGAAATTATCCCTCCAAGCCTTCTAAGTCGGATTTGCCGTGCGATCTCTCTAGCCGCATCTTCATTGATGTTTTCCTGTTCTCTGGATCCACTGTCGATATCGATAGCCGTTAACGCTCTTGTAGGCTCAATCCACAGATTTCCGCCCCCAGGAAGATATACCTGACTATCTAATCCCGTGGATATCGTACGATCAATCTCCAAAGCAACGCTTTGATCAGGTTTACCAAAGCTAACCCCAAAACTCCCTGCCCACACATTACTTGCAAGATCAGCTGCAACCCATGTAGCTGACCTAGCTCTGGTAGCTAACTGCTCAATTTCTCCAGGAGCCTGATGCACCTGCCTTGGACTTCCACCAATATTTTCAAGATTTAGCAAGAATTTGGCCATTGCCCGAACATCAGCCTCAATCTCTCCTGGTGATGCCTGCATAACACGGACCGATACACTTTTAGGTAAAGTCAACTCAAGCCGATCACGGAGCTCAGAACGAATTGCTTTGGGTAATCCTCGTGAAATTTCGATACGATCGCTCTTTTTACCATCGGCGCCTAATGAAACTGATAAACCTCCTTGGTTAAGCCATACTCTGTCTGTTACCCGAGCCCCCTTATCGCCCGCATCACCCCGCAAAACTTGAACAAGCCCATAACTACCTTCAGTCCAATCTGACTTGGCTCTTCTAGCTAAACCAACTCTTCCATTACCGAGGTCAAAAAATCGCCCTCCATCTGGCCCTGGTGCTCCTGCACGGGCCCGAAAGATATCGCCCTCCGATGGTTCGTCACTAAGACGTTCAATGGCTATTTCCCAAGGTTCACCTCTAACAAAAGCCACTGCTCTAGCTTGCCCCGGAGACACCTCTAAAATGACACGGTCGATCATATCAGCCATCACTTAAAGACTTGGAAGCCTGCGCCCTGAAGAAGCTGAGTAGTTTCAAATAGGGGAAGTCCTACCACGTTTGAGTACGAACCTTTGATTTGACGAATAAAGCCAGCCGCAAGACCTTGAATGGCGTAACCACCTGCTTTTCCCTCCCACTCCCCACTACTTAAGTACGAGGCAAGATCTTTCTTATCTAGACGCTTAAAGGTAACCGATGTTTCAACAATCCGAGCAAAAACTTCTGATTTTGGCGTAATTAAAGCGATACCACTAAAAACTCGGTGACTCCGACCTGAAAGCATTCCCAAGCACTGTTCTGCATCTTCAACCCTGTTTGCCTTTGGCAGAATCCGTCGACCACACGCAACTACGGTATCGGCTGCAAGCACAAATGCGTCTGGGTGTGATGTTGCAACAGTCTTTGCCTTTAATAATGAGAGGCGCTTTGCCAGTTGCCGGGGCAATTCTTTCGTCAATGGCGTCTCGTCGATATCGGCAGGAACGACATTGTCAGGAGAAATTCCAATTTGACTTAGAAGAGCGATCCGCCGAGGTGATGCAGAAGCAAGAATAAAATGGGGTTTTGTCATAGCGTTGTCATACCACGGGTGCAGAAGATCCCGATACCCTAGCTGTGATGCGCTGCTGTATTTCATCACGGGTACGACGATAAGCCTCTAACCTTTGCTCTCTGTTACCTTGCACCAAAGAAGGATCGACAGTCGGCCAATACTCAACGACTGTTGCCAAGTTTCTGGCAAATTCTAATGCAGCCTCGTGGGCGTCTGGCGACAAAGTAATAATCAAATCAAAATCTGAGTCTTCAAGATCTCGAAAGCCTCTAGTTTCCTGATCTGATAGTTCTAAGCCTATTTCATCAAGGACCTCAGCCACAAAACCATTACGATCGCCTGGGTTTACCCCGCACGAGGTTATATAAACCCGACCCCGTGTTCGCCATCGCGCAAGCTCTTCTGCTAACCTCGATCGAATAGAATTAGATGTACAAGCAAACAGAACACTAGATACTGGCCTCTCCATCATCCATTCCTTTAATGGCGTGAATGGAGGACGCATAATAAGGTAAACAAGCGCCTGGCCGTTGTCTTATCAATCAAAACTCGATCATCTAAGGCTGCACATAACTTCTCTGCTGCCTCATTATGCAAACTCCGTCGTCCCATATCTATGGCTTCAATATACGAAAGTGGTTTGTCACGAATTGCTTCAAAATAACTGTCGCAAATCAAAAAATAGTCTCTAAAAATTTTTCGGAATGGGCTTAGTGGAAGCCCAATCAATACATATTCTTCTGATGCCAATGCTCGCACTTTCATCAGAAGTCGGTCCTCATCCAACCCTAAAGTTAGGTGATATGGTCCCACTTCACCATCACGGATCGAAAAGCTATTTTCCTCAATAAATGCTTGTAATGCTATTGCTCGCTCCTGCTCAATTTCAGGCTTTCCTCGAGCTCCTAAACCTTCCTCAAGCTCAATCTGAACAATACGATCATCTGAATCCATCAGCTCAAACGAACAGCAATGGACCGAGCGTGTGCATCAAGACCCTCTGAATCGGCCAAGGCAATTGCATGCCGACCAATCTGCGAAAGGCTACCATCATCACAACCCAACAATGTTGTGCGCTTCATAAAATCTATGACACCTAAACCAGAAGAAAAACGCGCTGCACCCGATGTAGGTAAAACATGATTTGGGCCGCCTATATAATCGCCTATGGCCTCTGGCGTTTTGGTGCCAATGAAAATAGACCCGGCATTTTGAACGCTTTCTGCGAGTGCCGCTGGCTTCTCTATCGCCAATTCAAGGTGCTCTGGTGCTATGCGATCTACGATTTGAGGTGTTGCTTCCAAACTTGCGTGGATCAAACCACCATGATTATTCCAAGATGCACCTGCAATAGCTGATCTTGGAAGCGTTTTAAGCTCCTGCTCAACTGCATCCTGAACGCTCTTTAAGAGCTCAACTGAGTCCGAAATTATAATGGATTGAGCGTCCGTATCATGTTCTGCCTGTGCTAGGAGATCCATTGCAAGCCAACGTGGATCGGCTGATTTATCAGCCACAACAAGAACTTCAGACGGACCAGCAATCATATCTATACCGACTTGACCGAAGACTTGCCTTTTCGCTTCAGCCACATACGCATTACCGGGACCAACAATTTTATCGACAGGAAAAATGGGATCTGCACCATACGCTAAAGCGGCAATAGCTTGCGCTCCCCCTATCCGCCAAACCTCATCTACCCCCGCTAAAGCAGCTGCCGCTAACACCATAGAGTTATCTTTTCCTCTGGGTGTTGGCGCAGTAATCACAAGTCGTTCAACCCCAGCGACTTTCGCAGGGATTGCATTCATTAAAACTGAACTTGGATATGCAGCGGCACCGCCTGGAACATATAATCCAACGGCATTTATTGCGGTCCACCGCATCCCTAATTTTACTCCAAGATCATCGGTGTACTCAAATCCCTTCGGCAACTGGCGCTCATGAAATGATTGAATACGAGAGGCAGCCAGTTCTAGGGCATCACGCATCTTACCTGGCAGGCTTTCAAGCGCTTCCACCAATGCTTCTGGCGGAACGCGCAACTCTTCAGGTACCCGCGCCTGAAATTCATCAAATTTTGCAGTGGCCGAAATAACAGCAGTGATGCCCGAACAGCGAACATCATTAATAATTTCAGCTACTGGCGCATCGACCTTCTGTGAAACGCTTTTTCGCCTCTCTTCCAGTAGAGCGGATAGTTCAGCGTTAAAATTCTCGTTTGAAGCTTCAAGCCACCTGGGCATCAAGTGCACTCCGGAACCGTTCTATCCACCCTCTCATCAGATGTGAACGGGTCTTCATCTGTGTGCGATTAACAATCAATAACGAAGAAATATCAGCAATATGCTCTATTTCAACTAGGCCATTAGCCTTAAGTGTAGACCCAGTTGAAACTAAATCCACAATACGAGAACAGAGTCCTAGAACTGGGGCTAATTCCATAGCACCGTTTAGCTTAATACACTCTGCCTGCACTCCACGCGCAGCAAAGTGCTTGGCAGTTATATTCGGATACTTTGTTGCTATGCGAACGTGGCTCCACCGTGTGGGGTCATCCTCTGGAGCCATTGCTGCCGGCTCGGCAACCGCAAGCCGACAATATCCAATCCCGAGATCAAGAGGCGCATAAACCTCCGGATCATCGAATTCCATAACAACGTCCCGACCTGCAATACCGAAATCTGCTCCTCCAAACGCAACAAAACTTGCAACATCAAAGCTGCGCACCCGAACAATTTCCAACCCCGGGATATTAGTTGAAAAACGTAATTTACGTGTCTCAGGGTCCTCAAACGCTGCTTCTGGATGAATATCTGCAGCCTCGAGAATTGGCTTTAACTCTTTAAGAATACGACCTTTAGGCAGCGCGAGCCGCAGAGGCTCCGCCGCGTCGAGGCGAATGACGTTCATAGAACTAATATCCAGGTTCTTTGTATTAAGCGCGTTCTACGCGCAGGAACAATGCAGGTCCAGCCTATAATCCAAATTAATGAGGCAATACAAAATGCCCAGGGGCAATTTCATCCATCTTAACAAGGTTAGGCTCAAAACCCACTGGCTTCACCGGACTTGGAATTTCGTCTGCATTCAAAGCACGGTTCAAGTTGCGCTCTCTAGGGTCTGCGACTGGAACAGCAGCCAACAACTTCTTTGTATAAGGATGTGTTGGATTCTCGAACACTGCCTGACGCGTACCAAGCTCAACAATTTGACCGAGATACATAACTGCAACCCGGTGGCTTATTCTTTCTACAACGGCCATATCATGCGAGATAAACAAGAAAGCAATATCAAACTCGTCCTGTAATTCCATCATTAAATTAATGACTTGAGCCTTGATAGTCACATCAAGTGCCGATACCGCCTCGTCAGCAACAATCATTCTTGGATTAAGACCCAGGGCACGAGCTATACAAATCCGCTGACGCTGACCACCAGAGAACTCATGAGGAAAACGCTGCGCGTATTCAGGCGGCAATCCCACCCTACGCAACAAAGATGCAACCCTATCTTTAAGTTCAGAACCTGAAGCGATACCATGAACTTTCATTGGCTCAGCAATGGCAGCACCGGCAGTTAAGCGAGGATTTAAGCTAGCAAAGGGGTCCTGGAAAATCATCTGAAGTTGCGGGCGGATTGCACGCATCTGCGTCGCCGAAAAGTCAGTGATGTCCTTACCTTCAAAGATAACCTTTCCTCTGGTTGGCTCAACAAGCTTTAGAAGTGATCGACCTGTCGTCGACTTTCCGCAACCTGACTCCCCAACCAATGAGAGTGTTTCCTTCGGATTAACGTGGAAGTTAACGCCTTCAACGGCATGAACACGCCCTGTTACCTTACCGAACATCCCTGATTTGATATCAAAACGGGTAGTTAGGTCTTTAGCCTCGATAATTGGCTGCTGATCAGAAGAATTGTCTAACATTCTATTGTATCCGTTTTATTCAAGCCGCATTGCCATCAATGACGACATCGGGGAACGGTTCAGGTTGTGATTTACCCTGCATTGACCCAAGTTTAGGAACAGCATTCAACAGAGCTTTTGTGTAAGGATGCTCAGGAGCGTGGAAGATTTGGTCCACCGACCCCTCTTCCATTTTATGACCCTTGTACATTACCAAAACACGATCAGCCATTTCGGCAACGACACCCATGTCATGAGTGATGAACATGACAGCCATACCAATTTCTTTTTGAAGATGTCGAATAAGATCAAGAATTTGTGCCTGAATAGTTACATCCAGGGCGGTAGTAGGCTCGTCGGCAATTAGGAGATCCGGGCGGCATGATAACGCCATTGCAATCATTACGCGTTGGCGCATCCCACCCGAAAGATGATGAGGATATTGCTCCAATTGCTTAGCTGGCTCTGGAATACGCACAAGTTGCAGCATCTCTAAAGCAGTTTCGCGGGCTTCCTCTTCCGACTTCTGCTGATGCAGCATTATCGTTTCCATAATTTGATTTCCAACCGTGTAGACCGGATTCAAACTCGTCATCGGCTCTTGGAAAATCATGGAAATGTTATTGCCACGAATAGAGCGCATGACTTCTTGATCAGAGCCAACCAAATCTACTATCTGTCCATCCGGTCTGCGCAGGCGAGCCTCCCCGCCAACTATCTTTCCCCCAGCGTAGTCATTTAAACGCATAAGCCCCATGGCGGTAACAGACTTACCGGAGCCAGACTCCCCAACTACAGCCAGGGTCTCGCCACGGTCTATGTGGAAGCTCACACCATCAACGGCTTTAACCGTTATTTCTTCCAGCGGAAAATGGATTTTGAGATCTACCGCTTCAACAATTCGGTTTGCGTCCATTACCTACCCTATCGTGTTTTTTTTGGAACTTATTCAATCCAGACGGAATCCGTTCCTTTCAGTCCTAAACTTATGGCTGTAAAAATGCACTAAATCAACGATAAGCATCATTTTGGCTGTCTAAAAAGAAGCAGACCTAACAAATCAGATTTGCTCTTGATCCATTCAACTTCACTAAAATAACTAAGAGAACAATAGGCTGCTGGGCTATATTGATGAATTACTCGCCCAGGAGATCTTGCAACTCTCTCCATTCACGAAGGCTCAAACCCGTAGTTTCTCTTTCTACATTCTCACCACGCAAACGGCGACGCACTACTTCTATTGCATCCCTGGATAGCTCAACACCATGCAGACGGTAGTCCTCAAATGCTTTAGAAGCCAAAGGAACCCACCTGTTGGCGATATCTCGAATAACGTCAGCGTACACACGAATTTCATATTGCGCATGAGAATCTGCTCGCAACGCCATGAAATGAAACAAATTATGCAAATCTGTTTTCCAGTACCATTGCGTGTAAGTTGAGAGTGGCAGCCCAATTCGTGCTAACTCGCGAGCCAAAGCGGGGCGCTCCGGGTCTATTGGCTTTCCATCAGCGTCTGAATTAATTAATTGCTCATAAGAGTTGAAAGCCTGCGCGGCATCGCCCTTCATTAAATCTAAGATTTTTTCGGCGTCATCATGGTTTATCGCTTCGCCCCGCCCTTGATTATTTATTGACGACTGAACTGCAAGTTGATCAGCTGCTGGAACGTAGAACTCTTTATCTAAAATGGAATAACGAGCGGAATATTCATTAACGTTGGCCGTACGATGTCGTATCCATTGCCTTGCGATAAACATCGGCAGTTTTACATGAAGCTTTATTTCGCACATCTCAAAGGGTGAAGTGTGCCTGTGACGCATCAAGTAGCGAATTAGCCCCTCGTCTTGGGACGCCTGTCGTGTACCTTTTCCATAAGACACTCTTGCTGCCTGCACTATTGCAGCATCATCGCCCATATAATCAACCACTCGAATAAAGCCGTGATCCAGAACGGGTAATGGTTCATACAGAATTTCTTCAAGAGCTGGCACAGTAGCCCGTTTAGTTGTAGCGCTCATGCTTTGAGCTGCTATTAAGGCATCTCTGTCTTCTGCACTAATTTCTGCCATGGATATCCCCACTCTGCTGAAAAACCGAATCTAACTTTATCAATGCACTTTTAACATGGGGTGAGTGCGCGTATATTCCTAGTTGTCGGGCTTTGCCCGTCTATGGCGATAAACGCTGCGTGAAATAAGCGTTACGGACCCGGGGGCAGTACCCGGCGCCTCCACCAAAATAGCTAGCGCATTGTCCGACTAGCTCTGATGGGGGCGAACCAGGCTCGACGTGCGCGGTAAAGACGTAGTTTTTGCTCGGTGCGATGCCGCCGTTATCGGCTCAAAAACCTAGTTGCGAACGACAATGAAGTCGCAATCGCTGCGTAATCTACCGTAAGGTAAATTAAGTAAGCGCGGTTTGGGGGGTTACCGGGCAACAGAAAACCCCTCGCCTTTTATATGGATGTGACTAATCTGAGTTGTGTCCGCGCCACGATTTTTACAGGAAAGCCAATGTCCGCTTCCGAAATTAACTACGGTGAACTCATGCAGGCTGCGCTAAAAGGTGTAGTGCGATCAGCTTTAGAAATTGCAGCCACCGAAGGCCTTCCAGACAGACATCACTTTTACATCACCTTTCAAACCGAACATCCGGGAGTAGCAATCGCAAGTCATTTAAAGGCTCAATATGCTGAAGAAATGACCATTGTTCTGCAGCACCAATTTGATGCGCTCGAAATAGATGATGAAGGATTTGGAGTGACGCTTCGCTTTAACCGTCGCCCAGAGCGCCTTGAGATCCCTTTCGACGCGGTGACAGCCTTTGTTGATCCAGCGGTAAATTTTGCGCTTCACTTTCAACCTCAGAATGAAGAGGGTCTGGACAACTCAATTTCGCCAGCCGATCAAAATCAGGCTCCCATTGAAAGTGCACAGGCACTTGAAGGTGCAAGCGAACCTGCAGAAGGCGGCACAGTTGTTTCGTTAGATGCCTTTCGCAACAAAAAATAACCTCCAAATTTTCAATTTTATTTAAGGAAGAAGCTAATGGCTGATTTCGAGTATCGTCCGATGTTCGACGCTCCCCATGAAGATACGCCATTCCGAAAACTGACCAGTGATTTCGTGCGCGTTGAAACATTTAATGGCAGAGACGTAGTAGTAGTCGAGCCAGAGGCGTTAACACTGTTGGCCAAAGAGGCATTTCACGATATTTCACATCTTCTTCGACCAGCTCATCTTCGACAATTAGCGTCTATCCTGGAAGATCCGGAGGCTTCGGCAAACGATAGATTTGTTGCGGTAGACCTTCTCAAAAATGCCAATATTTCTGCTGGTGGCGTACTCCCAATGTGTCAAGACACCGGTACAGCGATAATTATGGGCAAAAAGGGACAGCAAATTTGGACAGGTAGCAGCGATGAAGAGGCCTTATCTCGTGGAGTATTCAAGACCTACGAGGAGGACAACCTTCGCTACAGTCAACTCTCTCCGATAAGTATGTTTGAAGAGAAAAATACAGGCTCAAATCTCCCTGTTCAATTCGATCTGTATGCCACCGATGGTGACTCTTATGAATTTTTGTTCATTGCCAAAGGTGGCGGTTCAGCAAATAAGACTTTTTTATATCAAGCCACTCCTGCCACACTGAATGCGGATAGCTTAGTAAAATTTGTTGACGAAAAGATTAGAACACTTGGTACAGCTGCATGCCCCCCATATCATTTGGCCATTGTGATTGGTGGTACATCCGCAGAAGTAAACCTTAAAACAGTCAAACTCGCCTCAACAAAATACTACGACCATTTGCCAACCAAAGGTGGAGTCCACGGTCAGGCAATTCGCGACGTTGAAATGGAAAAAACTATACTTCAACTCACCCAAAATATGGGCATTGGTGCTCAGTTTGGCGGTAAATATTTTTGCCACGATGTACGTGTTGTACGTCTACCACGACATGGGGCGTCACTTCCAATCGGAATAGGCGTTTCCTGCTCCGCAGATCGCCAGGCCATAGGTAAAATTACCAAGGATGGTGTTTTTCTTGAGGCCCTTGAAACAAACCCTGCACAGTATCTTCCAGAGGTGGACCAAGAACAACTTGGTGGCGAGGTCGTAAATATCGATCTCAATCATCCCATGGATGAAATTAGAAAAACCCTCTCGCAGTATCCTATAAAGACACGCTTAAAACTTTCCGGACCTATAATAGTGGCTCGCGACCTAGCTCACGCCAAAATCAAAGCCCGTCTTGATGCCGGTGAAGCAATGCCGGATTATTTTAAAAATCATCCTGTATATTACGCAGGGCCAGCGAAGACCCCTGAGGGCATGGCATCCGGTTCCTTTGGCCCAACAACCGCGGGGCGCATGGATTCCTATGTTGATCAGTTTCAGGCCGCTGGTGGCAGTATGGTAATGCTAGCTAAGGGCAACCGATCAAAACAGGTTATCGATGCCTGCAATAAGCACGGTGGTTTTTACCTTGGCTCGATTGGTGGCAGTGCTGCACGTCTAGCAGAACAGCACATAAAAAAGGTTGAAGTATTGGAATATCCAGAACTTGGAATGGAAGCGATCTGGCGCATAGAGGTTGTCGATTTCCCTGCATTTATAGTCACTGACGATAAAGGCAACGACTTCTTTGCATCCAATTAAATATGATAAGAACAGGCCCAGCCAGTGGTCCGATACTAATTTTTGGGCATGGTGCGGGCGCTGGAATGAATTCTCAATTTTTAGAAGCTTTCACAACTAAGCTGTCCGAGAGATCAATCGCTTGCGTCCGTTTTGAGTTTCCTTACATGGAAAAATATAGGTCTGATGGACGAAGAAGACCGCCGGATAGAATGCCAAAATTAGAGGAGCGCTTCTCTGAGATCTACGCTGCGGTAGATGGCAATGCCGTACTGATTGGCGGTAAATCAATGGGGGGGCGGGTGGCTTCTCATATAGCAGATCGATTAAAAGTGGCCGGACTTATCTGTGTCGGTTACCCATTTCATCCGCCTGGAAAGCCAGAAAATACTCGAATAAGCCATTTACTGAACCTCAATACACGCTCACTTATAGTGCAGGGTGAACGCGACAGGTTCGGTTCAAAAGATGAAGTAGAGAGTTACAGTCTTTCCTCTAAAATTCAGGTATTTTGGTCAAGAGATGGGGATCATGATCTAAAACCTCGTAAATCGAGTGGGCGCTCCCATTCCGAAAACTTAGATGAATGTGTAGACGCGATAGCTAAATTCATTCACACCATTACGCGTTAACCCTGATACAGATAATCAGACGTATGCAGCCAACGGAAATCAGACGCCATTCAGTCACCCTGCAGGGACACCGCACCTCTGTCAGCTTAGAAAACGCATTCTGGGAGAGGCTTAAAATTATTGCCTCTAAGCGCGGCGTTTCAATGAATTCTCTGATTGCAGAAATTGACGAAAGAAGAAATGGCAACCTCTCTAGCGCCCTTCGTGTACTCGTGCTTGAAGATACACTTCATGAAGCTGGAAAAAGTATTGGCCTAACTTGAGAAAGAGCCGTCAATGCAGGTGGAAACCCACCATAAGGCGCTGTCTGCATTATCGCTTCAACCACCTGCTCCCTGGATAGGCCTTGGCCAAGTGCAGATTCAGCAAATTTAGTTAGCGTCTGAGGAAGACGCAGTGAGGTAAAAGCTGCCACACCCACTAACATCCTCTGGCGCCAGGTTAACCCTGGCCGAGACCAAATAACCCCATAGCCATAACGAATAGCTACTTCATAAAGAGCAGAGGTAGCTGGGTCTTCTGGAGCAGCATAACCCTGACCAGATCGTTCCCCATGCAACTCCTTCATTATTCGACGGCCCTCAACCGCAAGCTCATCACAAGTCCAGTTAGCCTGATCGTTTTCAATAGCTTGGGTTTCGGGTTTGGAAAGCCCGTGGTCGTCAAACACCTGGCTTGCAGTCGCAAGCCCCGTAATTGCGAGAGGCAAACCACCATAGAGAGCGCATTGAATGATAATTTCCTGAATTGCTCTGGGCGTTAACCCAATGTTCAAAGCCGCTTTGATATGAGCCGATAGAACTTCTTGTCTGTCCAGAGCCGCGAGAGTTGCCAATACAGGAAAAAATCTATCTTCCTTGGTGAGTGCGGGTCTATCCCAAATACTTGCGAAACCAGCTTCAGCTGCAAATTCGGCAAGTCCTGGCGAACCATTAGGTAAGCCCAATCCTAGATCCCTAGCAATCATGGATCCTTGATCTGCAAAATTTTTGCGTGTTTTAGACATGGAGCCCCCACTTATCTGATTTTTTAGTTATCATCATCTGTCATTAAGTGATGAGCAAGCAAAATTGCCATTGCAGTTAATGTAATAGCTATGGTTTGTTCAGGGTGAAAAGTTGGTGCCAGGAGCCCAGTGATGAATGCAGAATATGTTGTAGTAGGCGCAGGCTCTGCGGGGTGCGTAGTGGCAATGCGTCTAGCAGAGGCAGGCAAGCACGTTGTTCTTCTGGAAGCTGGTCCAAAGGACATTCACCCATGGATACATATTCCTGCTGGAATACTAAAGCTGCTGTATCATCCAAAGCTTAATTGGAATTATCACTCTGAAGGCGAAAAAGGCACTGCTGGAAGGGAGATCCACTGGCCTAGGGGAAAAACCCTAGGTGGTTCATCGTCAATCAATGGCATGCTTTATATCAGAGGCCATCAGGCAGACTACGATAGCTGGGCGCAATCAGGGTGCCGTGGCTGGTCATATGATGATGTTTTACCTTACTTCAGAAGATCGGAAAGCTACGTATCAGGAACTGGTGAAACCAGAGGGGCGGATGGCCCTCTTCAGGTAGAAGATTACAGAACAATTCTTCCATTAACGCACCAATTCGTCGAAGCTGCCCAACAAGCTGGACATCCCTTTGCAGAAGACTTGAATGGCTACGAGCGTGTTGGCGTAGGGTATTCCCAAATGTCCAGAATTGGCCGCAGGCGCGGCTCAACTGCTCAAACTTATCTTTCGAAGGTTAAGAATAAAGAAAATATTCAAATCATAACTAACGCGCTAGCAACAAAACTACTTTTTGAGGGTAAAAAGTGCATTGGAGTAGCGTTTTCTCAGGGCGACAAGTCAAACGAAGTCAGAGCAAACGCCGAAGTAATTCTTGCTGGAGGCTCAGTGAATTCCCCACACCTTCTTCAAATATCAGGGGTTGGATCCGCTGAGCATTTAAAAACTATTGGGGTTGAACCAGTCCATGATTTACCTGGAGTTGGTCAAAACCTTTCTGACCACTACATCGCTCGTGTCTCTCATAGAGCTAAAGATGCGGTTTCGATAAACCAATTATCTCGTGGATTACGACTCATGCGCGAGGGTATTCGCTTTTTTGTTGAGGGACGCGGGGCGCTTACCTTTGGTGTTTCATCAGCGCAGGTATTCACCCATAGTCGTGAAGGCCTAGCTAGCCCTGACATACAACTACTATTCTCTCCCGCGAGCTATGATCCCCAAAAATTTGGAGCACTGGAAAAGGAACCAGGAATGACAATTGCCTGCTCGATTGCCCGACCTGAAAGTCGCGGAACAATCATGGCGCAGTCTTCCAACCCTAGAGAATACCCAATAATTAGGCCTAACTACATGTCCGCGGAAAATGATGTGCGCGTTGTAGTTGAGGGAGTTCGACAAGCGCGAAAGATTTTTTCCCAACCTGCGTTCCAACCGTATTCTGTAGGAGAAACTTTACCAGGCCGGGAAATTCAATCCGACGATGAAATCGCTGAATTTGCACGTCAAACAGGCAATACGATTTATCATCCAGTTGGTGTATGCAAGATGGGACCAGAAGATGACAAGATGGCCGTCGTGGATCCCCAATTAAAGGTCCGTGGGATTCAAGGACTCCGTGTAATTGACGCATCAGTAATGCCTGCAGTTACAACAGCAAATACTAACTCCACTGCAATTATGATAGGTGAAAAAGGTTCAGATATGCTTCTTGCAGATGCTGCAAACTAGCAATGATTGATTACAAGGGAAAAATAAATGCCTAAATTACATTTAATTAGTTCATACACCTGACCTTGGGTGCAAAGGGCCGTGATTGCCCTGCGTGCAAAAGGCGTGGAATTTGAAACCACTTATATCAATCTTCGTGACAAGCCGGACTGGTTTCTAAAAATCTCGCCTCACGGCAAGGTCCCTGTGTTGCTTGTAGATGAAGTACCATTGTTTGAGTCAAACGCTATTGCCGAATACTTAGATGAAACAGTTGAACCACGACTTCATCCATCTGACCCAATATTAAAAGCACGTCATAGGGCTTGGACTGATTTTGTTTCAGATTTTGCTGCAAGTCTTTCTGCTGTCTATTACGCTAAAACTAAAGCTGATTCAGAGGCTTTGTACGAAACAGCCACAAAAAGATTGGACCGCGTTGAATACGCCTTATCGGTCGATAAAAGCGAAGGCCTATATTTTGGTGGAGACAAATTATGTCTTGTGGACGCAGCTTATGCTCCGTTCTTTCAACGTTTTTTATTTGCTGACGAGTTCCTCAAAACACATCTACTAGATGCGTATCCCAATACAAAGAGGTGGGCATTAAACTTAATGGAGTGTGAGACTGTTAAGGGGTCAGTAGCCGATGTTTTTGAAAAGGAATTCCAGGCAAATCTAATTCGCAGAGAAACTTACGTATCGACACTTATACCAGTTGCGTGACGTTTAGAAGGAACTTCCATTTAAGGGAGTTTCAAGCGCTTGCACGCACCTATCTACTCAGCTAACTTCCGCGGCCTTGAGAGTTAGACGTCTAACTCTTCATGGAGAGGTGCCAGAGTGGTTGAATGGGGCGGTCTCGAAAACCGTTAAGGGCGCAAGTCCTTCGAGGGTTCGAATCCCTCTCTCTCCGCCATGAATAGGCGATAACCATCTGATTTGTAACGCAATTTCGTGAACA
>VMBT01000482.1_pt1 | contig 25592 bp, 20 predicted proteins | sample 4404301 | NCBI WGS metagenome assembly VMBT01 (sample SAMN12238535, study PRJNA552566) | marine metagenome | isolation source: Coastal seawater | place: USA: coastal Georgia, Sapelo Island | collected 2008-08/2009-08
CAACCATCGAGAATTCCAACAGCTGGTAACCGAGGTCGGTAATACTGAGCGTCCACTGATGATCGCCAGTGCGGCTGAGGTCTATATTTAAAAAGCCAGCTCCCTCGCCCAACGGCGTTAATGAAACCGCACCCTCTGAAAGCTCAATGTTGAATGCGCTTTCGAGTTCAGACCTTGGGGCCAACAACCAGTGCAATGCGCTTCGCGTCTCGCCCGCAAGTGGTCGCTCCACGACCACCTCAAGATCCCAGTCGATTTGCGTCAAGGTGTCGCCGGTGGCAATCAGTAGCTGACGCTCGGGAGTATTGATCTGCCACCAAAAATAATCGGGTCGCATGAACCGGAAAGCGCCTGTGGCGGTCTCAATCACATCGCCGCTGGCACTCAGGACACGCTGCTCGAAATCACCTGCAAAGCTCTGTTTTTCGGCCAGATCATGAAGCACATCAGCCGCGACAATTGTCGCCGGCAGCAACCCATATAAGACCGCCGCGAGCAGAGCGCGCACTTATTCTTCCGGTGGAGGTGGGGCCAACACCTCCCTCTGCCCATTGCTCCCCATCTCGGACACGACACCCGCCATTTCCATCGTTTCAATCAAGCGAGCTGCCCGGTTGTAACCGATCCGCAGTTTGCGCTGCACCGATGAAATCGATGCCCGACGACTGCGACAGACATAATCTACCGCCTCGTCGTACAGTGGATCGGACTCAGGATCCTCCTCGCCCGCCGCTGCCGTCTGAATTTCATTGGCTGTTACCGGTGTCTGCCCTCCCTCGTCTAGCAGTCCATCGAGATATTGCGGGTCACCTCGCCGCCTCCAATCTCCCACGACACGATGAACCTCGTCATCTGAGCAGAATGCTCCGTGAACTCGAACAGGCACGCTGGAACCTGCGGGCAAATACAGCATATCGCCATAGCCAAGAAGCTGATCAGCACCCCCCTGATCTAGAATGGTCCTTGAGTCCACCTTTGAGCTTACCGAAAAGGCAATTCTTGAGGGGATATTGGCCTTGATAAGGCCGGTAATCACGTCGACAGAGGGGCGCTGCGTCGCTAACACCAAATGAATACCTGCCGCGCGGGCTTTCTGGGCAATGCGAGCGATCAATTCTTCCACTTTTTTGCCGACAATCATCATCATATCGGCAAACTCGTCGATAACGACGACAATGCTGGGCAACTTCTCCAGCGTAGGATGGATTTGCTCCTCTTCAGTCAGCTCCAGCACGGGATCGGGCTTCCACATCGGATCCGGGATGGGGCTCCCTTGCTTAACAGCGTCGGCCACTTTTCGGTTATAGCCCTGAAGGTTTCTCACCCCCAACAGAGACATCAATTTATAGCGACGCTCCATCTCTGCGACGCACCAGCGGAGACCATTTGCCGCATCCTTCATGTCGGTTATGACAGGGGTGAGTAGATGCGGAATACCATCGTAAACCGACAGTTCCAACATTTTAGGATCTACCAGAATTAATCGGACTTCGGCGGGGGTCGCCTTGTACAGGAGACTGACCAGCATACAGTTGACCCCAACGGACTTTCCGGAGCCCGTGGTGCCCGCCACTAAAACGTGGGGCATTTTCCCGAGGTCCGCGACCACGGGCGTGCCGGCAATGTCGTGACCCAGCGCCAGGGTGAGCGGTGATTTGGAATCCTCGAAGGTGCGAGATGCCAATACGTCGCGAAAGTTGACCGTCTGGCGGTCTGCGTTGGGTATCTCGATACCGACAACACTTTTCCCTGGGATAACCTCCACAACTCTCACAGAAATTACTGCAAGAGATCGTGCTAAATCTTTGGCTAAATTGGAAATTCTTGAAACTTTAACGCCCGCTGCCGGCTGGATTTCAAAGCGGGTGACCACAGGGCCCGGATAGACCGCCACCACCTCGGCAATGACGCCAAAATCTTTGAGTTTGAGCTCCAAAAGCCGGGAGAGCGATTCCAGCTCTGCTGCAGAGTAACCCCTCTGACCTGCATCATTAGCGACATCCAAAAGATCAAGTGGTGGCAACTCGCCTGAAACGGGGATATCAAATAGCGGCTTTTGCTTTTCTTGTTCGACTTTGCTCCCTGCAGGGCTCACCGGTTTAGGGGCTTTGATTTTTGGCGGAGCTCGTTTCTTTTCTTTGGCAACGTGCTGCTCTATCTGGAGCTTGCGCTCTTCCAACTGTTTTTCTCGGGCACGGCGATCACGCATATGGTCGATTTTCTCGAGCAGACCTTGCCTGAGCTTCTGCTCACCCGAGAGCGTCTTACTTCCGAGCCAGTCGACCACCTTTAGCCAACTGATGTCAGCAAATACGGTCAACCCAAGCAAAAACAGCGTTACCAAGACCAGCCTGGCCCCCACCGGGTTAAACGCCTGATCAAAGCCCGAGCCCACAGCCGCACCCAAAATGCCACCTGCTCCCTGCGGTAACCCTGATGCACCCCCGTCATTGAGCGACAGCAAGGCGGTTGCCGATACAACCAGCAGTGCCAAGCCCAGCGCCCGCAGACCAATCATTTGCCAATCAACGGCCTTGTGGTCATCGTCGGTGAACAACAGAGACATGGCGCGATAAGCCAGTAGTAGCGGCACTAAATAAGCCGCCGAGCCCACTAAGGCATAAAAGATATCGGCGAGAAAAGCCCCAGTGACGCCGCCTAAATTCTCGACCGCACCCCCTGTACCACTAGCCGACCAGCCGGGATCTGCATCGCTGAAGGTGACAAGAGACATCAAAACGAACAGGCAGATGGCACCCACGCTGATAAACAGCACATCGCGGATGCGCCGGCGACCCCGGGTCTGATCAGCACCTTCCGTCTTGTCAGCGGTTTTTGCCTTGCCTGTCACCACTTCTCAACCCGTTCAGCAAAGATACATGTTACCACAGGCACCTCATTGATTAGGCTCGTAATGGCATGAATTACCGAGGTTTTATCTGTAGGGCCGACGCCGCTTTATGCGCTGACTGACAGTTCGTCTGGCCTCGAAAGACGACCTGCGCTACCCTTCCACCTGTCTATCGAATCCCGCCTGTCAGCTGTAACGGAACGTCATCATGAGTAACCCATCCCACCACCGATTGATTATTTTGGGGTCTGGCCCTGCCGGATACACCGCAGCTGTGTATGCAGCCCGCGCCAATCTCAACCCCGTGGTCATTACGGGATTGCAGCAGGGTGGCCAGCTCACTACGACCACAGAAGTGGAGAATTGGCCGGGCGGGACCCACGATTTGCAAGGCCCGCAGCTCATGCAGCAGATGCAAGCCCACGTAGAGCGGCTTGAGGCCAGTGTCGTTTTTGACCATATCGAATGGGTAGATCTTAAAACGCGACCATTTCAACTGAGGGGCACATCCGAATACACGTGTGACGCGCTCATCATTGCGACAGGTGCCTCTGCGCAGTATCTGGGGCTAGCCTCCGAGACAGCGTTTATGGGCAAGGGAGTGAGCGCTTGCGCCACCTGCGATGGTTTCTTCTATCGCAATCAGGAAGTTGCCGTTGTGGGCGGGGGCAACACTGCTGTCGAAGAGGCACTGTACCTGAGTAATCTTTGCTCTAAGGTGCACCTGATTCATCGCCGAGACAGCTTACGCGCAGAGAAAATTTTGCAAGACCGGCTCATGCGTCGGGTGAGTGAAGGCAAGATCGAAACCCACTGGCATCGGACTTTGGATGAAGTTCTTGGCGATGAAACCGGTGTTAATGGCATCCGCATACGCTCCACCAAAGAGCCCGATGAGTGTGAGTCACTCCCTTTGTCTGGCGTATTTATCGCTATCGGCCACAAGCCTAATACCGACTTATTTGCTGGCCAGCTAGAAATGGCAGGCGGCTATTTGACCGTTCACTCGGGAACCGAGGGAGGCGCGACTCACACTAGCGTTGGCGGTGTTTTTGCGGCAGGCGACGTTGCTGACCACATCTATCGACAAGCCATTACCTCAGCGGGCTTTGGATGCATGGCGGCGCTTGATGCGGAGAAATATCTGGACGGACTCAGTCAGACCTGAAGTGTCAGCAAACCCCTTCCCACCGACAAATCAGGCGCTATCCGAGCCCAACGGTCTGCTCGCTCACGGAGGAGACCTCACTCCCGAAACTTTGTTGATTGCCTATGCACAAGGGATCTTCCCTTGGTTCAGTGAAGGGCAAGAAATTCTCTGGTGGTCCCCCGATCCCAGAATGGTGCTCAAACCCGATGAAATTCATATCAGTCGCTCGCTAAGGAAAACGATACGGAACAGCCCTTGGCAGCTACGCTACGACACCGACTTCATCAACGTTATCAAGGGCTGCGCCGCACCTCGAGGTAACGTCATTACCGACGCGGACACGTGGATTACCCCCGACATGCTGATAGCTTACAGCGCGCTCCACCATTTGGGTGTTGCACATTCAATTGAAATTTATGCGGGAGATAATCTGATAGGGGGACTTTACGGTCTCTTGATTGACCAGATTTTTTTTGGTGAATCCATGTTTCATCGCGAGACAGAAGCATCGAAACTCGCCTTTGTCGCGCTTGCCAAGATTTGCGTCGATCTCGAGGTAGAGCTGATAGATTGCCAGGTTCAAAATCCGCACCTCGAATCGTTAGGCGCATGCTCAATGCCGCGTCAAGACTTTGAAAAAGCGTTACGAGGCGCTATAAAGCAGTCTATGCCTTCAATTCTCGCTAACCCGCGCGGCTTGCTGCCCAAGACACCCCAAACGCTCGATATGCGCGCAACAGCGTCCGTTGTTTATGAGGCGAGGGATCTCCTGTGACGGCGTCACTCAGAGAAATCAAGGTTTACACCACCTTCCCCCACCGCTGCTCCTATCTCGCCGGTGAAGAGGCAACGACGCTGTTTGTGGATCCGCGACAAAAACTGAGCCGCGAGCTTTACACACAGTTGTCACTATTGGGCTTCCGTCGCAGCGGGGATCACGTGTACCGCCCGCACTGCAATAAATGTAATGCCTGCATCGCATCGCGTGTTCGGGTGGCCGAGTTCAAACCCAGCCGTACACAACGACGCGTCCAGCGGCGAAATGCTGACCTACGCCTAGAGGTCTCAGAATCAATTCTCGACGACGAAGCTTATGGGCTGTATCGGTATTACATTGAATCTCGCCATGCCGACGGCGACATGTATCCACCGGAGAGAGAGCAATATGAGTCCTTCTTAAATAACGGTCTCGGTTGCGCAAACTACTATCGTCTTTATCAAGGCAATCGCTTGGTCGCCGTGACGGTCGCCGACGAGATGCTGGACGGCCTCGCAGCAATCTATACCTTTTTTGATCCCGACCAACCCCAGCGCAGTCTCGGAACAGAAGCCGTTCTTCTACAAATTAGGCAGGCGAAATTAAGGGGCCTACCGTATGTTTATCTCGGCTACTGGATCGATGGATGCCGAAAGATGTCCTACAAAGCTAGCTTCTCGCCCCTAGAGCTTTTCATCGATGGGCAATGGCAGCAGCAGAAAACAACACAGACGGTCGCCCCCGATACTGACGCCGTCGTTAACCTGCTGGAACCCAGCATTACTGACAGCTGACAAATTAGTGCAGTTCTTGCGCTTTCCAGATCCAGTACTTTTCGATAAAGTGCCCGCCTTCTATTAAACGAGGCTGCGCCTGAATGGCCAAAGAAGATCAAATTGAAATGGAAGGGGAAATAGTCGACACCCTTCCCAATACGACCTTTCGGGTCAAGCTGGAAAACGGGCACGTGGTTACGGCTCACATCTCAGGCAAGATGCGAAAGAACTATATCCGTATCCTGACTGGCGACAAGGTAAGGGTGGAGTTGACGCCTTACGATTTAACCAAAGGCCGGATCACTTACCGGGAGAGATGATCTCCTCTGGCGAGGTTGAAGCGTCTGCCGCCCCTCGCCTAGAACCCTCTCTACCAAACACTTCTGAGCGGCTCTGGCACTTCGCCAAACCCTCACACTTCGACGGCTTCTTTCTCCTCGATCATAACCGTTATCGCTAGATCGGTGCGTTCAGCGTTGACCGATATCGAAGCGGTGCCGCCTTTGGCTAGCTCCCCAAATAGGACCATATCGGCAAGTGGCTTTTTGATGTGCTCCTGTATGACACGCTCCATGGGTCTAGCACCCATCGTCGCGTCATAGCCCTTCTCAACAAGCCACAGCCGCGCTTCCTCATCAACTTCGATAACCACTTGTCGCTCGTCTAATTGACCCTGAAGTTCCGTCAAAAACTTATCGACCACCGTCAAGATCACGTCCTCGCCAAGCGGCCCAAAAGGCACAACGGCATCGAGCCGATTTCGGAACTCCGGTGTGAAGGTCCTGTTAATCGCCTCGATTGAATCTGTAGAGTGATCCTGCAGCGAAAATCCGATAGAGCGGCGACTGACATTTTCCGCCCCCGCATTAGTGGTCATCACCAGTATCACGTTGCGAAAATCGGCCTTGCGCCCGTTGTTATCCGTGAGCGTACCGTGATCCATGACCTGTAGTAGCAGGTTGAACACCTCGGGGTGTGCTTTCTCAATCTCATCCAGCAACACGACCGAGTGCGGGTGCTTGGTAACCGCATCCGTCAACAGCCCACCTTGATCGAAACCGACATAGCCAGGTGGGGCTCCTATCAGCCGCGATACGGTATGGCGCTCCATGTACTCGGACATGTCAAAACGCAGTAACTCTAGCCCCATTTGCAGCGCCAGCTGCCTTGTCAGCTCCGTCTTACCAACACCGGTGGGTCCCGCCAGCAAGAAAGAAGCAATGGGCTTCTGCCCACCCCTCAAGCCTGCCCTCGCCAGCTTGATTGCGCCGACCATTTGACTGACAGCGGCATCTTGACCAAAAACTGTCATTTTGAGGTTGCCCTCGAGCTTACCCAATAACGCTTTATCATCACTGCTAACCGTTTTGGGGGGTATGCGGGCAATTTTGGCAACCACGGCTTCGATATCACCCGGACCAAGCACTTTCTTGCGCTTACTGGGTGCCTGGAGCTGCTGAAACGCACCCGCTTCATCAATGACATCAATCGCCTTGTCTGGCAGGAATCGGTCGGTGATGTAGCGTGCGGACATTTCGGAAGCCACTCTCAATGCCTTGTCGGTGTATCTCAGCTTGTGGTGCGCCTCAAAGCGTGACTTGAGCCCTTTGAGGATTTTATAGGCGTCCTCAACGGACGGCTCCAGAACATCGACCTTCTGAAAACGACGGCTCAGGGCTTTATCCTTGTCGAAAATGCCGCGGTATTCGGCATAGGTGGTGGAGCCTACACAGCGCATCTTCCCGGAGGCCAACAGCGGCTTGAGAAGATTGCTGGCATCCATTACGCCGCCAGAGGCTGCACCCGCGCCGATAATGGTGTGGATCTCATCGATAAATAAGATCGCATGATCGTTATCGCTAAGATTAGCGAGCAGCCCTTTCAGACGCTTTTCAAAATCGCCACGATACTTGGTGCCTGCCAGCAGCGCGCCAAGGTCCAGTGAGTAAACGACAGCCTCTTTCAGTGTCTCCGGCACCTCTCCGTCTACGATCATCTTGGCCAGACCTTCGGCTATCGCGGTTTTACCAACCCCCGACTCTCCGACCAACAGGGGATTGTTTTTCCTGCGCCGCGCCAGTATTTGCGCGACGCGCTCCACCTCGTTAAGACGTCCGATCAGTGGATCAATGTTACCTGCCTCAGCCTCAGCATTGAGATTAGTGGTGTAGGCGTCTAAAGGACGCTTCTCGCCGGCCTCGCCTTCTTCTTCAGCAGGCGATATTCCCTCGTCGGCGCCCGCCTCTTCGCCATCCTTGCCAATGCCGTGGGTAATAAAATTCACCACATCAAGGCGCGACACGCCCTGAGCTTTCAAAAAGTAAACGGCCTGAGATTCCTGCTCTGAGAAAATAGCCACCAGCAAATTGGCGCCCGTCACTTCCTGTTTACCAGAGCTCTGGACGTGGAAAACCGCCCGCTGCAACACCCGCTGAAACCCGAGCGTCGGCTGCGTATCGCGACCGTCATCGCTGTCTGATAACAACGGGGTAGTTGAATCAATGAACTCAATGAGCTCCCCGCGGAGCTCTTCCATATCGATCTGGCAGGCTTTCAAAACCAGCACCGCTGTCGGATCATCGAGCAATGCCAGCAACAGGTGCTCCACCGTAATGAACTCGTGGCGTCGAGCCCGCGCCGTGCGAAAGGTCTCGTTGAGCGTGTTTTCCAGCTCTTTACTCAGCATGCCACTAACCCTCGTCGTCATCCATTGATGGCTCTACCTCACATAATAGCGGGTGGCCACTGTCTCTTGCACTTTGGTTCACCTGTGCAGCTTTTGTCTCTGCGATATCTTGGGGATAGATCCCACACACGCCTTTGCCTTTGGTATGTACTGCCAGCATCACTTGCGTCGCCTTTTCGCGGTTCATTCCAAAAAATTGTTCGAGCACGTGAACGACGAACTCCATAGGAGTGTAGTCGTCATTCAGCAAAATAACTCTGTATAGAGGGGGGCGCTTCAGCTTTGGCTTGGCTGGCGCAATGGCGAGACCGCCCTCCCCGCCGTCATCCCGATAGTCGTCGTCGGGTGAACCAGGGCTGGAGGAGGCAAGGGGGCCTGTCGACAAATATGCGCATGTCATGGCAACAGTATAATCCACCCCGCGGTGGTTTGAGAGCACTCGCCGGCTTTGTTCTCGCATTTGTGGCCGCCCTCTCTGTCAAACTGCGACCGGATTCTGCGAGATGGCCAACACGTTACAACGGTGCTTGCGCCAGATCTTGGGCAAAAAAAACCCGCCATAAGGCGGGCTTTGCCGACAGATCTAATGCGGCTACATGTGCGCTACGACTGCATCACCGAAAGCAGAGCAACTCACCAAGGTGGCACCCTCCATCAGGCGTTCGAAGTCATAGGTGACCGTTTTAGCCTGAATAGCGCCGTTCATGCCGTCAATGATCAAATCAGCCGCTTCGTTCCACCCGAGGTGCCGGAGCATCATCTCAGCCGAGAGAATCAGCGAGCCCGGATTGACCTTATCCTGCCCTGCATACTTGGGCGCAGTTCCGTGTGTCGCCTCAAAGAGCGCGACGGTATCGGATAAGTTCGCGCCGGGTGCGATGCCGATTCCGCCGACCTGCGCCGCCAACGCGTCAGAGAGGTAGTCACCATTAAGGTTCAATGTTGCGACCACGCTGTAGTCTCGGGGCCGAGTCAGGATTTGCTGCAGCATGGCGTCAGCGATGACATCCTTAATCACAATGTCATTGCCCGTGCGGGGGTTCTTGATGCTAACCCAAGGGCCCCCATCCAAGAGCTCTCCGCCAAACTCCTGCTGCGCCAGCTCATAGCCCCAATCTCTAAAGGCACCCTCGGTAAACTTCATGATGTTGCCCTTATGGACCAGAGTGACAGAGGGCAGATCCTGATCGATGGCATATTGTATTGCCTTGCGGACCAATCGCTGGGTCCCCTCGGCAGAGACAGGCTTAATACCGATACCCACATTTTGCGGGAACCGGATTTTAGTGGCCCCCATTTCGCCGATGATGAAGTCAACGACTTTTTGTGCCTCAGCTGTGCCCGCCTGGTACTCGATACCGGCATAAATGTCCTCCGAGTTCTCTCGGAAAATGACCATGTTGCAGTCGCCGGGATTCTTAACCGGGGACGGAACGCCCTCGAACCATCTCACAGGGCGCAGACAGGTGTAGAGATCGAGCTCCTGTCGCAATGCCACGTTCAAAGAACGGAAGCCGCCGCCAACGGGCGTGGTAAGCGGACCCTTGATCGCCACGCCGTAGGTCTTGATCGCGTCGAGCGTCTCCTCTGGAAACCAATCACCATCGTAGAGCTCTGCAGCCTTCTCGCCGGTGTAGATTTCCATCCATGAAATTTTGCGGGCACCGTCGTAGGCTTTTGCCACCGCCGCATCCACCACCGAAATCATGACCGGCGAGATGTCTACCCCAATGCCATCGCCCTCGATGTAGGGAATGATGGGATTGTCGGGTACCGAGATGCTGTTATCTTCGTTAACAGTGATCTTTTCACCGGTGTCGGGTACTTGGATGTGCTGATATGCCATTTTGGAACTCCCCAGAATTTACAAACTTTGCCCCTGTCAGAAGCACGACCCACACAGCCCTGCCCAACCCGTGGGCGGAATCTAAAGCGCTGAGTGGTGAGGCGCGCATTTTAACATCAAATCCGCCACACTATGCGAATGTTGCCGGTTATTCTGTTCAATAAGCCCTACCAAGTGCTGAGTCAATTTACCGATCGGGATCGGCCCCACGCCCCTCGCGCAACGCTAGCGCAATTCATGCATGCGCCCGATTACCGCGCCGCTGGGCGATTAGATTACGACTCGGAAGGCCTTCTTGTGCTAACAGCCGACGGCGCATTACAGCAGAGAATTACGCACCCCAAATCCAAACTGTGGAAGCGTTACTGGGTACAGGTCGAGGGCACGATCAACGACGCGGCATGCGCAGAGCTAACCCGAGGCGTGGCATTGAAAGATGGCATGACACGTCCCGCGCAAGCACACCCTATAGCCCCTCCAGCCATCTGGGAACGCAACCCGCCAATCAGGGAACGGAAGTCCATTCCTGACTCCTGGCTGGAAATCAGCATTAGCGAAGGGCGCAACCGGCAAGTCAGGCGCATGACCGCAGCCGTTGGCTACCCTACGCTGCGGCTTATTCGGATAGCCGTCGGGCCCTGGCATCTGGAGAACCTGCTACCCGGCGAATCCCGTAATGCCTCATGGGGGCCGCCGGCCGTTGACCCGGCTTGACGCTGGCATCATGCTGAGCTCCTTTCATTAGGTAGCTAGGACTTTCCGCGTTGAATTCTCCTGAGGCAAGCCATTCTCAGACCGTAATCGTCGGTATGTCCGGCGGCGTCGACTCATCGGTCGCGGCCCTCTTGTTACTCGAGGCGGGCTATCGCGTCGAGGGGCTATTTATGAAGAATTGGGAAGAGGATGACGGCACCGAGTACTGTACAGCGGTCTCCGATCTTGCTGACGCTCAAGCGGTGGCCGACAAGCTGAATATTCCGCTTCATAGTGCGAACTTTGCCGCCGAATACTGGGATGACGTCTTCGCTCATTTTCTGACTGAGTATCGGGCTGGCAGGACCCCCAACCCCGATATCTTGTGTAATCGAGAAATTAAATTTCGTGCGTTTCTTGACTACGCGACGCATCTAGGTGCCGATCTCATTGCTACCGGACACTACGTTCGTACAGATCGACTAGAAGGAAAAAGCCGACTTAGAAAGGGCCAAGACAATAATAAGGACCAGAGTTACTTCTTACACCAGGTAGACCATACCGCCCTCGCCAAAACACTTTTCCCAGTGGGTGATGTCGATAAGCACCGGGTGCGTGAAATAGCGGCAGCGGCAGGGTTTACCAATGCCCGAAAGAAAGACAGCACCGGGATCTGTTTTATCGGCGAGCGACGATTCCGCGATTTTCTGAAGCAATATATTCCAGCGCAACCGGGTCCTATTGTTACCGTTGACGGCGAGTCTCTGGGCGAGCACGAGGGTTTGATGTACCACACGATCGGCCAGCGACAGGGGCTCGGCATTGGTGGCCTCGCCAATCACCCCGAAGCACCGTGGTACGTGGCCGATAAGCTGGTGGCACAGAACACGCTGGTCGTAGCCCAGGGGGCTGATCACCCCAGTCTATTCCACCAGAGACTGAAATCCTCGGGGGTTTTATGGGTCAGCGGATTGGCACCTCAAACCCCTCTTCGCTGCCATGCGAAGATTCGTTACCGGCAACCCGATCAGGGATGCGTTATCACTGGGACCGGACAGGACTACGAAGTGTTATTTGACCAGCCACAGCGTGCCGTCACGCCCGGGCAGTCGGTTGTGTTCTATGACGGGGACATCTGCCTGGGAGGCGGTGTCATTGAGCGCGCACTATGACTCAACGTCCACTGAGAGAGCAACGTACCCTTGCGCTTGCAGGTGTCGCTCAAGCGGCACGCATCGTCGATGTTGCGGCCAAAACCGGAAGCTGGCCAACGCCGTTCGCCGAGGCCTCTATCCATTCCCTTTTCTGCTTTGAGCCCGATGCGGTAGACACCGTTTTTGGCACACCCCAAGGCATTCGGCTGGGTCTTGAACAGCTCGCCGCCTGCCTGCAACTGTCACAGGATCAGGCGGCAGCCGACACCCTCCGGTACACCTTGGCGATCTTGCAGCTCGAAAAACGTTTTGCGCGCCGAGAGGACTTGCAGGCCATAGTCCACTCTCGACTGAAACACACTGCCTACAAAGCAGAAAACTTTTCCAATGATATTAATAGCTTAAGCGCAAATATATCGGCGATTTATCAAGATACACTAAGCACCCTTCCCTACCGCATCAAGGTGACGGGAAGTGCCCAGCACCTCAACAACCCTCAGGTCGCAGATGTCGTCCGTACGCTGTTGCTCTGCGGCGTCAGGGCCGCCTTTCTCTGGCGTCAACTGGGGGGATCCCGCCTGAAATTAATGATCGGTCGCGGCGCGATTCGAGATACCGCCGCGCAATTGGCGCGCGAGCTTGGCACGGTGGATTCCTAGCAAGGTTGTGCACCCGATTAGGCGTTATAGATCTCGCACCTGTGACGCCGATGGCATTGAGTCACATGGTAAACTCACTTTTTTTGGGGCTCTTAACATGGCGGATCATCGGCTTACTGCGCTTTCTCCTCTGGATGGACGATATTGTGAGAAGGTAAGCGCGCTCAGGCCCATCTTTACAGAATTTGGCCTGAACAAACGGCGCGTTGCAGTCGAGATCGGCTGGCTCAAGATGTTAGCCGCCTGCGCAGACATTAAAGAGGTTCCCCCGCTGTCAGAGGCGGCTCTTCAGCGGCTAGATGCGCTGCTGGAAGGCTTTGGAGAGACAGAAGCCGCTCGCATTAAGGCGATAGAGTCGACCACTAACCACGACGTTAAAGCCGTCGAGTACTTTTTGAAAGAGGCCATATCAGACAACTCAGAGCTTGTAGCCATCAGCGAATTCATTCACTTCGCGTGTACGAGTGAGGATATCAACAACCTCTCCCATGCCCTCATGCTCAGAGACGGCCACCGAGTCTTGGCTGATACTTTGGATGGCCTGCACACGCAGTTGGTAACGCTCGCGCATACCCATGCCCAGCAACCGATGCTGTCGCGCACACACGGGCAAGCGGCAACGCCGACCACACTTGGCAAGGAAATGGCCAATGTGGCGGCGCGTCTGGCGCGCCAGACGCAGGCAATGGCCAACATTCAACCCCTGGGCAAAATCAACGGGGCTGTGGGGAACTACAATGCTCATCAGGTTGCCTACCCCGAAGTTGATTGGCCCGCTCTTTCTCGTGACTTCTTGTCAACGCTCGGCCTGGCCTGGAATCCCTACACCACGCAGATTGAGCCTCACGACTATATGGCGGAATATTTCCACAGCCTCATCCGGGTCAATACGATTTTGATCGATTTTGCTCGAGATATTTGGTCCTATATCTCCCTCGGATACTTCAAGCAAAAGGTGGTTGCGGGTGAGGTCGGTTCCTCGACTATGCCACACAAGGTCAACCCCATCGACTTCGAAAATGCAGAGGGCAATCTTGGATTGGCCAACGCGGTACTCTCCCATCTGGCAGAAAAGCTTCCCATTAGCCGCTTGCAGCGAGATCTGACCGATAGCACGGTGCTCAGAAACATGGGCGTCGCTGTAGGCCACACGCTATTGGCCCTGAGCTCGCTTGAGCGTGGGATCAATAAACTCGAAGTGGCTTCAGAGCCCATGAACGCCGATCTCGATGCAAGCTGGGAAATTCTAGGCGAGGCCGTACAAACCGTTATGCGGCGCCACGGGATCCCCGAGCCCTACGAAAAATTGAAGGCACTCACACGGGGGCAACGATTGACTTCCGACATCATGCACGAGTTTATATCGAACCTAGAAATACCCGACGAGGCAAAACAGCGTCTGCTAGCACTGACACCCGGGAGCTATGTCGGCTACGCATCTCGCCTGGCTCAGGATATTGATTAGCCGGCACCCTGCGCCTCCGCCGACGGATTAACGTAGCCGCCGTGAAGCTACCTATTTCTGAATCCCGTTTTCTCCGGGAATACTGGCAACAAAAGCCGCTCCTCCTCCCACAGGCGCTGCCCGGTTTCAGCTCACCCCTTTCCGCAGAGGAACTCGCTGGCTTTGCCATGGAATCCTTCGTCGAGAGCCGTCTCGTCGCAAAATCTCACGGTGTCTGGACGCAACAGGCAGGCCCGTTTAACGCCCAGGATTTCGATCGAGACGACGAATGGACGTTGTTGGTTCACGGCTTAGATCAATGGCACGCGGGCGTTGCTGCCCTGCGCACTCATGTCGACTTTTTACCACGCTGGCGTTTCGATGACATTATGGTCAGCTATGCAATAGACGGGGCGGGAGTCGGCCCTCATTTTGACCGTTACGATGTATTTCTCTTACAAGGCGATGGATCCCGAGAATGGCGAGTAGGCGGCCATTGTGACGACGACACGCCCCAGCTGCAGGCCAATGGCCTCACCCTCATCTCCGAATTTGAACCTACCGACACGTATCTCTTGGCGCCGGGAGACATACTTTATATCCCACCAGGCGTTGCACATTGGGGTATTGCACGAGGGGAATCGCTGACATTTTCCCTAGGATTCCGCGCCCCATCCATCGCAGATTTATTGGCACACCGCGCCGACAATCTGCTCGAGCTACTGGCAACAACATCACTGCTGGAGGACATGCCTGATCTGCCGCCCGGCAGGCCCGGAGAAATTACGCTCGAACATATTCGTAACGCCAAGGATGCTCTGGCCAACGCCAGCGACGCGCTCGACAACCACCGGTGGTTTGGAGAAACCGTGACCCGAGAGCGAGCCTCTGAGGCTGATGACTTTTTTGATTCTCAGCTATCTCTGACGGGACCTTGCGTGCGATTGTCAGGACGCACGCGTGTCGCTTGGACTGAGCGCGAGCAACATCTCGACGTTTTTATCAATGGTGAAACCTTTGAGGTCCCCTCAAGCGCAATTCATAACCTGATGGCGCTTTGTCGCCAGGAACACTTAGTACTAGCCCATCTCGCCGACGCCGACGAGACGCTTCTGACCGCGCTAGTGGCCATGGGAGCGATAGAAGACTGCGACAACGATGGCCGGTAGCGAACACAGAACAGGCAGATTGGGGAGGTACTATCCTCGATACCCGCGAATCGCCCTTACCGAGATAGCAGGGTCAGTTAAATCAGTGTGACGCTTTATCACCGAGATCGGGCGTCAATATTGTACCGAGATGACGAGTCACATCCGATGCCGTCAAACCAATACCGTGCTCCTGCCACGCCTGATCGCCCGCAGTAGCATGAGCGATGACACCACCCAACGCAGCCTTAGGTGCCGCATAACCCTGACCCATCAGCGCGCCAACAAGCCCTGCGAGAACATCGCCCATGCCCCCCGAAGCCATGCCTGGATTACCTGCAGAACAAATATGAGGAATTGAGCCGTCGTCCTGGGAGGCAATCACACTTCCCGCGCCTTTCAAAATTATGGTGCTTGCGTATTGCTCGGCTAGGCTTTTCGCCCAATAAAGCCGATCGGATTCAATATTCGAGACGCTCACCCCAGCTAAGCGAGCAGCTTCACCCGGATGCGGCGTTAACACGCTCTCCTGACTGAGGCGCGAAAGAGACGAATCGGTCGCCAACAGGTTCAATCCATCCGCATCAATAACGAGGGGCTTGGCACTCTCCAGTGCGAGTCTGAAGCAGGATCTTGACCAATCGTCTACGCCCAGACCTGGTCCAATCACCACGGTCGACGCGCCTTGCAACAAGGGACGCAATGCCTCTGGTAGATCGATGTTGTGAGCCATCACCTCCGGATGACGCGCCAGTGCGGCGGTGAGATGTGCCGAGCGCGTGGCCAGCGTCACCAATCCGGCGCCGCCTCTAAGTGCCGCAGATGCAGCTAAAATCGATGCTCCACCCATCCCGACGTTGCCACCGACCACCAAAACATGACCGTAATTACCTTTATGCGCCGAAGGTCGACGCGGATGCAGGAATTCGTGTGGCAAATCGGAGGCCCAACTTGTTGCCACAATTTGCGCTGAGTCGATAAGTGAGGACGGCGTCCCCAGCGGCTCTAACGTCAGATCCCCAATAAAATCGCGTGCCCGACCCGTCAACAGCCCGGGCTTCATTGCAATAAATGTGATCGTTGCGTCTGCGGCAACTGTCGAGCCCTCCAACGCCCCCGTATCGGCGTTCAGACCACTGGGCACATCGAGCGACAGCACCGGAATAGGTGCGCGGTTAACAGCATCCACGAGTTCTGAAAAATCAGGGCGTGCCGGACCGCGAAAGCCAATCCCAACGAGCGCGTCGACTATAAGGTCATACTCTGTCGAGGGCTTCGCAAGCGCCAGCCAATCGTCGCTGGAATTTGGAGATTGCTGCGCCATATCGAACCAGGCTTCATAAGCGAGACGCGCGGCACCCGTGATTTTCTCGAGTGCGCCGAAAACGAAAACCTCGGCGTTAAGTCCAGATTCGCGCAGCAGCCGCGCGATAATCCAACCATCGCCACCGTTATTACCGGTGCCGCAAAAAACGGCAACGCGCTGCGCCCGGGGCCAAAGGATTCGCAAGTGTTTGAAAGCTGCCACGCCGGCGCGCTCCATTAAATCAAATTCACTCAGCCCTTGGGCGTCGGCTGAGCGCCGATCGAGATCGCGCACCACGGATGCACGAAAACAAGGCCCCGCGAAATGACGGCTCAATCTCGGTGGTCTCGGAACAAGCTGGCAGGCGGCGCATCATGCATTGTTTTGCCCCATCGCTAACCGGAGGAGAGCCTTATTGCCGCGATAGCGCCAAAACGGCCTGTGCTGCAGCCAAAGGCGATTGTTGTGCGGCGGTCACTGCCGCTTCGATCTCGGGAAGTGCAGCTCGAACAGCAGGATGCCTCGACAGGGATGCCCGCAATAACTCGTCAATGAGCTGACGCATCCAGGCGAGATTTTGATCGGCTCTGGTCTGGTCAAATCGGCCGTCACTCCTTGCTGCCGCCGCATACTCCCGGATCGTCTCCCACACATCGGAAATCCCCTCGCCATGGAGCGCAGAGCAGGTCATGACCCGCGGCTCCCAGACCGACCCGTGATTTAGCAGCGACATCGCGCCTCGGTAATGTTGCTGCGTGGTCTTTGCAAGCGCGGCACTCGCACCATCCGCTTTATTGACCACGATGGCATCCGCCAACTCCAGAATGCCCTTTTTGATGCCTTGCAATTCATCTCCGCCGCCGGGCAGCATCAACAATAAAAAGAAATCTACCATCCCCGCGACTTGGTGCTCTGACTGACCAACGCCAACGGTTTCCACAAGAATAGTGTCGAAGCCTGCTGCTTCGCACAGCAGTAGCGACTCCCGCGTTTTAAATGCGACGCCGCCCAAGGCCTGGCCCGCAGGCGACGGCCTGATAAACGCCTCATCGCATCGCGACAGGGTTTCCATCCGGGTCTTGTCGCCCAGAATTGAGCCCCCGGCAACGGGAGAACTGGGGTCAACAGCGAGCACAGCCAGACGGTGTCCCTGCGCAATAACATGTTGACCAAAGGCCTCGATAAACGTGGATTTCCCCACCCCGGGGACACCGGTGATGCCAATACGAACGCTGTTACCCGTATGGGGTAACAGCTCAGCCATGAGGTGCTGCGCCGCCTCTCTATCCTGTTCTCGTTGGCTTTCTACCAGAGTAATGGCTTTGGCCAGCGCACGCCTGTCACCGGCAAGAATGCGCTCAGCTGTTGGCGTTGATCGCATCAAGCACCTTTCGTGCCGCGTCAGGGATGGGAGTACCGGGACCAAAAATCAAGGCGACACCACGCTCCTCGAGAAAGGCATAATCCTGTTGGGGAATCACGCCACCGGCAATGACGATGATGTCATCTGCTCCTTCGGCTTTCAGGGCTTCTATTAATTGTGGCACCAGCGTTTTATGCCCCGCAGCGAGCGAGGAGGCACCCACGACGTGCACATCGTTTTCAATAGCCTGTCTGGCAACCTCTTCCGGGGTAGAAAACATAGGTGACAAATCCACGTCAAAGCCCACATCGGCAAACGCAGTCGCAACTACTTTAGCGCCTCGGTCATGACCATCCTGGCCCATTTTGGCAACCAACATACGGGGTCGGCGCCCGTGTCGCTCGACAAATGCGTCGATGTCCATTGAGATACCCTCCCAGTTGGCGTCCTCAGCGTAGGCAGCGCCGTAAACACCTGACACCGTCTGCGCGTGGGCAACAAAGCGGCCATAAACCACCTCCAAGGCGTCGGAGATTTCTCCGACGGTAGCCCTGCTGCGCGTCGCCTCAATCGCCAACGCTAACAAATTGCCACTGCCCGATTCTGCGGCAGCGGTGAGCGCCTTGAGGGCGGCAGTTACGCTGTCTTCATTGCGCGACGCACGAATACTGGCAAGCCTTGCGAGCTGAGATTCGCGAACCTGCTCATTATCAATCTCGAGAATGTCGACGGCATCCTGCTCGGCGATCTGAAACTTATTCACCCCTACAATTACGTCTTCCCCGCGATCAATCCGCGCCTGCTTTTTGGCAGCCGCCTCTTCAATGCGAAGTTTTGGCAGCCCGCTCTCGATAGCCTTGGCCATGCCACCAAGCTCGTCAATTTCCTGCATTAACTCCCGGGCTTTTTCCGCCATGTCGTGGGTGAGCTGCTCCATCATGTAGGAACCACCCCAGGGATCGACGACCTGACCAATCCCTGTTTCCTCTTGCAGAATAAGCTGAGTGTTGCGCGCGATCCGCGCGGCAAAATCCGAGGGCAACGCGATTGCTTCATCCAAGGCATTGGTATGCAGTGATTGAGTACCCCCAAAAACTGCCGCCATCGCCTCAATGGTGGTTCTGACGATATTGTTATAGGGATCCTGCTCGGTCAGGGACCAGCCCGATGTCTGGCAATGGGTCCGCAGCATCCCACTCTTGGGGTTCTCCGGGTTGAACATGGCCACGATCTCGGACCATAGCAAGCGTGCAGCGCGCATCTTGGCAATTTCCATGTAGAAATTCATACCAATGCCCCAGAAAAAACTGAGGCGCGGCGCAAAATCATCGATCTTCAAACCAGCCGCAATGGCCGTTTTGATGTACTCCTTTCCATCGGCAAGCGTGTATGCGAGCTCCAGCGCCGCATTCGCACCAGCCTCCTGCATGTGATAGCCAGAGATCGAAATGGTATTGAACTTTGGCAAATTCGCCGAGCAGTAGGCAATGATATCGCCGATGATGCGCATACTCGGTGCCGGAGGGTAGATATAGGTGTTGCGCACCATAAATTCTTTGAGGATGTCGTTCTGAATAGTTCCCGAAAGGTCCGCCTGGGAAACGCCCTGCTCTTCGGCCGCAACGATATATCCCGCGAGAACCGGCAGCACTGCACCATTCATCGTCATAGAGACCGAGACCTGATCGAGCGGAATCCCGTCGAAAAGTACCTTCATGTCTTCCACTGAATCGACTGCCACGCCGGCTTTACCAACATCACCAGATACCCGCGCATGATCCGAGTCATAGCCACGATGCGTTGCCAGATCAAATGCGACAGATATGCCCTGCCCGCCCGCAGCGAGTGATTTTCGGTAAAACGCGTTGGAGGCCTCCGCTGTAGAAAAGCCCGCATACTGTCTGATGGTCCATCGACGCCCCGCATACATCGTCGCCTGAGGGCCTCTTATGTAGGGCGACATCCCGGGTAGCGTATTGGTATACGGCAACCCGTCGAGGTCTTCTGCGGTATATAGCGTCTTTAACGGAATACCTTCAGGGGTGTTCCACACAAAGTCTTCCGGGGTCAGACCTTTACTCTGTTTTTCTACCAAAGCACCCCAGGCGGCTAGGGTAGATGAATCGGGGTCATAAACACTCATGCATGGGCCTCTGCAGGCTGTGATAACTCGATCAATACACCATCACAACTCTTGGGGTGAATAAATATCACGCGCGACCCGTGCGCACCGGGCGTCGGGGCATCTCCGATAAATTGGTAGCCCTTCTCACGCAAACGTGCCACGTCGCTGTCTATGTCATCGGTCCGAAAGCAAAGATGGTGCAGGCCACCACCTCTTTTCTCTAAGTAGGTCGCTATCGGACCTCCGCCCTCGAGCGGATGCACCAGCTCTATGTGGGTCTCGGGTAGGCTAAAAAAAGCCGTCGTGGTCTGCGCGGCCTCGACCACCTCATTACCGTCATGCTGCAACCCAAAGTCATCCAAGAATCGACTGATTGCGCGCTCCAGATCCGGCACGGCGATCGCGATATGGTCCAGTGCAGTGATCATCGGCTTACCCCCTAAAATCCGCTGAGATGAAGCGATTTACGAGCTCAATCGTATGTGCTTTGCGCGCGGCAGACTGCTCCGCCTCGGAGAGCACTTCGACCCTCTCGTCTGGCGTGACCTTAAACAGCGGCTGACCCTTGGTAATGATGGTGCCATCATTCTCAATCAGCACCTCCTCTACGGTGCCGGCGAAAGGCGCAACCACCTTATTAAACATTTTCATGACCTCGACAATGTAAAGAGGGTCGCCCGCATTAAAGTGCTGCCCCGCCTCAATGTAGAGGGGAGCGTCAGGCGCCTCCCGCCCGTAGAACATGCCACCGCTCGCTGCCACGATTTCGTCAGATTTGGCCACCGGTGGCGGCGCTAAACATTTCGCCATTGCGGCCTGATGATCGCGCGCCAACAACCGCTCGGGGAAATCGATCGTCATATCGGGGTTGACGGCCAGATCAAAAAATCCGGTGAAACGGGCAATCGACGGCAAGAGCTCCAGAATATCCACGCCCGCCTGAAAGCCCAGGTGCGCCGCGGTAATCGCCTGCCATTGCTCTTGCGCGGCACCCTCAGGCGCTTCACCTGAGAGCAACTGGCTCACTGCATCCCAAGTCTCAGCGCCATATCGCCGCGTAATTTCAGCGTAAAAGTCCTCCGCATCACTCAGGATTGCCTGATCGTGATCCCAAATCATATTGGCGGCGGGCAACTGGTCATTCCAATCGAGACGCAGGAAATGATAGGTATCGGCCAGCACCTCGATGGGGTTCTCGGCCCAAACAAAATGCTCCTCTTCAAAGTTGAACGCCTTTCGATTGAGGCTCAGCCAGCCAGAGAGTAAATGAGGGGATTTCAATAACAATTTCAGCGGACGTGTAAGCAAACTCTCCTTGGCAGCAAGGACCTTTGTCAGGGCAGGCTCTAGCTCACCTGCCCTGTCTCTTTGCGCCTGACAAATAAGCCGCCACGCAATATCCACGTCAACACGACCCGCCTCCTGCGCCAGCTCGCCTACTGCGGTTAAATACGGCACGACAAACTGGGTCGTGGGCCTCGCATTGACGGTGCGCCCGAGGAACCAATGCACCAGCCCGTAATGAAAGGCCAGATTGGTTTGCAAGTCTTTGCCTCTTAAACGGGTTGCCCTTAGCACCTCCGCCATTTGCTCGTAGGCCGCCTCGCGACTATCGCCCACCGTCAGCAACAGGGCGATGTTGGAGTCATAGGCGCCCGCCAGCGTGTAATCCATAAAGACATCTGTATCGGGGTTGTGAAGGCTAATCCCCTGGTCGTCCCGTATTTCTCCCGCGATGGGATCCGACCAGAACTCCACGATACCTCCAGCACTCGGTTGCAGTGCATCGTTCGTGGCGTTCAAACGCGCTTCAAGGCTATCGGGCAATCTCGGAATACGCTCAGGCTTAGGCAGCCTTGGACCGTGGGCTGCCAGTAGCACCATGGCCTCCACCAGTGACTCAACGACAAAACTCTCGCTGGGGTTGTCAGGATTGCTGAAACGCAAGGCATAGCAGAGCTCGGAAACCCGATGCTCGACCTGAATACGGGTATTCATCTCCATGAAGAAATGCTTATCCCGATCGACTATGCACTCAAAAGTTGAAACTGAGTCGAGACCGACCGCCTCACCAAAACGGGCCGCCTCCGCCTCCATGGTATCCAGCGTTTGAATATCCTGAGCCAGCACATCCGCCTCAGCGACTTCACCGGCGCTGCGCGCCCTCTCTTCCGCCCCCTGAAGCGACTCCCGCGTCACCGAAACTTCGAGCAGTTTTTGTTCGTGCATTTGCAGGGAGCAGTCTCTCCCACCGAGCGTAATACACCAGTCACCGTTGCCAATTACTTGGATTTCCTGATGGCGCGTGGTTTCAATATTGAGCTCAACCAGCACGTTTTTGTTATCACCAACGCCAGTGGCTTTTACTTCGTTGAGTATTTCTCTGACTAACTCCGGGGTTCGCGCGGCCTCTCCTAGCGGCACTATCCGCTGGCCCTTACCACCGCCACCGCCGATTGCTTTCAGCCTGACCCGGTTTTGCGGATAGTCTTGCCCCATCCGCACGACCGCCTCTGTCAGGGTCTCACTCAATTCATCGATGGTGTAAAGATCCAGCCCTTTACGGTAACTCGCAACGAGCACTCGCTCAGCCAGAGATTCTAGATCGTCGTTGGGATTTTCTGAGGCCGCGAGCTCCAGCTCATGGGTGTCTACGAGCGCCATCAGGGCCGCTTCGTCAGGATATTTTTTCAGGAGCGTCAGCGTGGTGCCATTGTCGATACCCGGCGTCACCGAGACTCCTGCTCGCAATGCGGTCCGCTTGGCCTCATCCTTCAGGCCCGCCTGCCTCACGGTTCTAGAGCACGGTCCAATAAAGTTGAGGCCTGCCGATTCCATGGCTGCTACCATTTGCTCGTCCTCGGCCATAAAACCGTAGCCTGCGAATATCGCGTTGTAGCCCCATGTGTTCGCGATATCGATGATGTCCTGAATGCGTTGCTCGCGCTCCTCTTTGGTAGCACCGCTGTAATCAGGGACACGATGAACCCGGTCGGGATCGGTGAGCGACCTCAATTCTGGCGCCAGCGCGCCCCGGTAAACGATGGAGTCTTTCTCCGAGAGCAATATGCCGAAGTCATTGATCCCCATCTCTGTGAAGACGTCCATCGCTTCCTTTCTGATGGGTCCACGGCAGATGATCAGTGGCTTCAGATGGCCACATCGGAACTGTTCGGCCCATTCGGACAAACGCAACTTAGCGCGCCTATCAGCGTGGATCAGGGGGTTATTAAGATATTGATCTGTGCCCACTCGAGGAGTACTCCCTACCGACGATCAGTGGAATTCGCGCTGCACCGACTGCATCGGCCCAGGTTCATAATGTCGCAAACAAAATGCGAGCTGGCGCCCGAGTACGCGGCGAAGCTCCGAGGGCATGACGATCTCCGAAATAGACCCTAGGCTCAGCGCCTCCTCGGGGTTCATAATTTCTCGCTCATAACGTTGCGCCAATAACGCCTCTTCCGCCTTGATGGCCGCGTCGACCGACGATGAAGCTTCACCTAGCGCCGCCTGCTCGCTTAGCCCCCCAGCGGCGAGATCAGCTGCCGTCTGCGCAATTCGTTGCTCTCTACCCGCGCGAATTTTTTTCAACTCTTCCTTATACACATACTCCACACCCGCGGGACCCATCACGGCAACGCGAGTGGTCGGCAATGCGATGACAAAATCAGCGCCAGTGGAGTAGTTGTTGTAGGAGGCATAGGCGCCACCGAATGCATTACGAACAAGCACCAGAAATCGCGGTGTGCGGAGATCCACGATAGCGTCGAGCATTGCCCGACCTGCCTGCACAATACCGCGGTGCTCTTGTTCCCTACCGGGCAAGAATCCGGTCGTGTCCTCAAGAAACATCACGGGAATGTTGTAGAGATTACAGAACCTGATAAAGCGCGCATTCTTGTACGCGGCGTCGATGTCAATCTGCCCTGACGACACGGCGGAATTATTGGCAACGAACCCCACGACGTGACCGCCCATGCGACCAAACGCTGTGATGGTATTGCGCGCTCGATCTGCCTGGGTTTCGAGAAAGTCTCCGTGGTCACACAGCTGCTGGATCATGATGCTGATGTCAAACGGGGTGTTAAAACCCGTGGGTGAGTTGAAGGCTTTCTTTAGCAATATATCCACGTCGACTGTCTGTCGATCCACTGGATCCGAGGTCTCACGATAAGGGGCGAGAAACTGGTTTGAATCAGGCAGATAGCGCAATAACTCCCTCACCTTTCGCAAGGCCGCTACTTCATCTTCCACGACAAAATCAGTGACGCCGGTCTGACTGTGCACCATCGGGCCGCCAAGTTCATCAGGTGTGATGTCCTCGCCCAGCACACTCTTCACAACTCCCGGGCCTGTAAGCCCGAAAAACGTATCTTTGGGTTGAATCAGAAAACTTCCCTGTCTGGGTAAGTAGCTTCCTCCGCCGGCGTTAAACCCGAACATGCACATAATGCTGGGCACAATACCGCTGATCTTTCTTAGCGCCGTGAAAGCATCCGCATAACCGTCCAAGCCGCCAACCCCAGCCGGAATGTAAGCGCCGGCCGAGTCGTTCAGACCGACCAATGGAATTCGCCGCTTGGCAGCCAACTCAAACAAGCGCGCCAGCTTTTCCCCGTTGGTGGCATCCATCGAGCCCGCGCGGACAGTGAAATCATGCCCATAGACCGCCACGTCGCGGCCATCGATGGTGGCGATCGCTGTAACGAGCGACGCGCCATCAAGATTGGGTCCCCAGTTTTGATATAGCACATGGGGCTCGTCGTCGGCGAGAAATCGGATTCGCTCCCACACGGTCATACGCCCCTTGAGGTGCTGCCGCTGGCGGCTCGCGGTCCCCGCCGCAATATAGGGGAGCTGACGTAGCTCAAGACCCCGGCTTAACGTAGCCTCATATCGACCCACGCTATCTTCTGCCGTGGGCGCGGTGACAAAGGGATTATTCAGAGTCACGCCCGCCACTGCAGCGGCGGCCTCTTTTGCACCATTTTTCATGGATTAACTCTCAGATTGGGATCGTCCACACAGCCTATTAGTCGCTGTGCTCGAAAACCTGTACACGCTCCCTGTGCACAGGGCGAGACATTACTTATCCTTAGCCATTGCTGTCAATTTTACCCTCAATTTTCATAGGGTTATTTATGGGCCTCAAAGGTCGCGTTGTACCGCTTCCCTACACCCACTCGCTAATCGAGTGGGCAGATCGTCTTGCCCATTTACCGGGATTCGCCTACCTCGACAGCGGTGACGCTGGCATCGATACCGAGCTAGAACTCATTACGGCACTGCCGACGAATACCTTCGCCGCGAAGGATTATTCGAGCGATCTAGCCAGATGGATGACCGATATCGAAGGCGCACTGGCAACGATGGATGCGAGTGCTACCACCCTCGGCACCGCGGGCATCTTCAACGGCATGCTGGTCTCTCACGCACAAAGCGGCACCACCGAGTTGCTGTTCCACCCCGACTGCCCTGCCGACACGCGTCGATGCATCGAATCGGCAATTCACCAGGAAACCAAGAAGTCAAAGCGCACTTTCGCGCTCACCGAGTCTTTTAGACCCAGCATTAACAAAGCGGACTACCGGCAGGCCGTTGAACGTATTCAGGAATACATTCTGGCGGGGG
>VMBT01000483.1_pt1 | contig 25588 bp, 9 predicted proteins | sample 4404301 | NCBI WGS metagenome assembly VMBT01 (sample SAMN12238535, study PRJNA552566) | marine metagenome | isolation source: Coastal seawater | place: USA: coastal Georgia, Sapelo Island | collected 2008-08/2009-08
TGAAGAATTATGCACTGTCTGGTATCAACCAACAGATCGTTGACCTGAAAGTTCTTTATGTTGAGATTGATACTGGAGTCTACTACAACTCTTCACAGGTATCGAACGTAAATAATCTGAAGACTAGAATTAGTGATACTCTGACTACATTCTCTTCGTCTAATATCAATAAGTTTGGTGGTAGATTTAAGTATAGTAAGGTATGTCAAACTATTGATAATGTTGATAACGCTATCACATCAAACATTACCAGAGTTATCATTAGAAGAAACCTGAAGGCACTTATTAACCAGTCGGCTCAGTATGAACTGTGCTTTGGTAACCAGTTCTACTACAAACCAGAAGGATTCAATATCAAGAGTACTGGTTTTACCCTTGGTGGTAGAACAGGAACCTTCTACTTCACCGATGTTCCCAACGGAGACGGCACTGGAGTCCTCTCTATCGTTAGAGAGTCTACCTCAGAGGGCAAATACATTGTTGAGGTAAAATCTGCTGGTACAGTCGATTATACGAAGGGTGAGATATTAATCAATACAATCAATATCACATCGACAACCGCACCTAATAATATTGTTGAGATACAAGCGTATCCACAGTCGAATGATGTAATCGGTTTGAAGGACCTTTACCTAAGTTTCTCCGTTGCCGATAGCACGATAAATATGGTTAAGGATACTATTACGTCTGGTGAACAGATATCCGGCGTCGGATATAAGACTACTTCTAGCTACTTAAACGGAGAACTAAAGAGGGTATAAGATGATAAAAACTGGATTTGAGACGAGGGTAAAAGTTCAGCAAGTTATTGAGAACCAATTACCAGAGTTTTTACGTTCTGAAAGTCCTAAAGCGGTAGATTTTCTCAAGCAATATTATATTTCTCAGGAATATCAAGGTGGTCCTGTTGACATTGCAGAGAATCTGGACCAGTATTTAAGGTTAGATAATCTTTCGCCAGAAGTTATTTCTGGATCTACCACATTGAGTGGTGATATTACAGATTCGTCCGATACCATTAGTGTCAATTCCACTAAGGGATTCCCAGCACAGTATGGTTTGTTCCAGGTTGATAATGAAATTATCACCTACACTGGTATCACAACCAACTCATTCACTGGTTGTATCAGAGGTTTCAGTGGTATTACCACGTATCGCTCCGATTCAAATCCAGAAGAACTCGTCTTCTCCACATCCAGTAAAGTATCTCACACCTCTGGTTCCTCAGTCAAGAACCTGAGTGCAGAGTTCTTAAAGGAATTCTATAAGAAATTAAAGTATACATTTACTCCTGGTCTGGAGGATGTTGATTTTGTTTCTGATCTCGATGTCAGTAACTTCATCAAAGAAGCAAGAACTCTTTATCAGGCAAAGGGAACCAAGGAATCATTCAGAATTCTTTTTAATGTTCTCTATGGAGTAACCCCACAGGTTGTAGATCTTGAAGATTACCTTATAAAACCTTCAAGCGCACAGTTCTTAAGAAGAGAAATTGTTGTTGCTGAGAGAGTTTCTGGTGATCCAAACAAACTGATCGGTCAAACGATCAAAAAGTCAAGCGATACCACGACTCAGGGTTCTGTATCTGAAGTTGAGATCTTTACAAGAGCAGGCATATCCACATACTATAAGATTGGTCTGTTTGTTGGGTATGATGATAAGGACCTGATTGAGGGTACTTTCAACATTCAACCAAAGGCATATGCTGTCAATGCAGTTTCTGCAGGTTCTTCTGTAATTACTGTTGATTCTACTATTGGATTCCCTAGCAGTGGAACCATTGTATCTGGAACCGACAGCATTACCTATGGTAGCAAGACCGTAAACCAGTTCTTAGATTGTAGTGGTATTGATAATGATATTGCTATCAAGGATGAAGTAAGAACTGATGAAGTCTTCTTTGGATATGAAGATGGAGATATAACCAAAAAAGTTGAGATTCGTGTCACTGGCGTCTTGTCTGAGTTTAGTCAGATTGGAGACATCAAACTTTCAAGTGAAGGGCAGAAACTTTACGTCAAGAACGTTGGTGAAAAGATCTTAAATCCAGAGAGTAATAAGACAAGAAAGCAGATATTTGCAAACTCCTGGATCTATAATACAAGTTCCAGATTTGAAGTTGAGGATGTCAGTGGTTCTACTTTTGAACTCAAGGGTAATATTGACAGATCAACTCTGAAAGTAGGTGATACCGTTGATATTCTTGAAGGGTCTACAGAGACTGTAGCACACACTGGGGCAACTGTAGCAACTATTTCTGGTAGACAGATAACCCTAGACAACTTAACAGGGTTTACTGAAAATACTTCGGTAAATTATACCATCAGAAGAACTTTAGAGACTGTAACAAGTTCTGGAACGCCCATCATTTACGGCAACAATGTTCTAACATCTGATACTCAGAATGTTTACAGCAGTGGTGATGAGTATTTCTATGTTGCTTCAAACTCATTACCTTCTTACGACATAACAAAGAACGTTGTAAAAGCAACTCTTGCGTCTGCAACTGGAACTGCTCTGAAGGGATATGATATCAATACTGAGAAGTATTCTATTCTCTCATTCAGTTCAAGTGTTCCATTCTTGACTGGCGATGAAGTTTATTACACTGCTTCTGATGACACCCTTATCGGTGTTCCTGAAGGTACATATTATGTAAAGGTTCTGTCCCCAGATAACCAAATAAAACTATATCTTTCAAGATCTCTGATCGTTACTGACAGTCCTGTTGAGTTTACTTCAGCATCTGCAGATGGTTCGCATACTTTCGTTCTGGCAACTCAGAAAGATGAGAAGATCAGACCACAGAAAGTACTGAAGAAGTTCCCAACAGAGAAGAATATTAAGACTGGTAATAATACTCCAACGATTCCAGGATCTACTGGAATGCTTATCAATGGCGTAGAAGTAATAAATTACAAGTCTTTAGACAAAGTTTACTACGGTCCCGTCGATTACGTTACTCTTTATAATAAGGGTAAGGATTATGATGTTGTAAGTCCACCATCCGTAACCGTATCATCTCCAGGAACAGGAACAACTTCTTTGATTAGACCAGTTGTAACTGGTACTATTGAGGACGTTATCGTTGATCCGCAAGATTTTGATATTAAGAGAGTTATTTCTGCAACAGTAACTGGTGGTAATGGTAGTGGAACTGTTCTGCAGCCAGTTGTAGAAGAAAGATTTAGAGAAGTTGAGTTTGATGCTCGTCTCACTGGTGATGGTGGTGGCATTGATATGGTGAATGAAACCATCACATTCTTAGAAGATCACAATCTCAGGGAAGGTGATGCTATTGTCTATAACAGAAATGGCAATAGTCCTGTTGGTGTTGGATCTTTTGGTGGCAACAATAACTACCTTGGCGATGATTTAAGCAGTGGTTCTGTTTATTACGCTGAGATTGTAAACACCTCTACAATTAAGTTATATCCAACAGAGGCTGATTACAATAGTGGTATCAATACTATTGGATTTACTACATCAGTTACTCAAGGTATTCATAACTTTAGAACCTTTGAAGGTAAGAATACCCTCAGATCTATCAAGATCCTTGAGGCTGGTAGTCCTTATCAGAACAGAAGACTTATTGTAGAACCAGAAAATATTTCATCGATTGACAATATTATCACTTTTGAGGACCATGGATTCAATGATGGAGATATTGTAACCTATTCTACTGACGGAACTACGATTGGTGGTCTCTCTGCTTCCAACAGATACTACATTCTGAAGCAAGATGATGATAGATTCAAACTTGCCAATGCAGGTGTCGGTGGAACAATAACCACAAACTATGAAAGAAGGGAGTATGTAAACCTGACTTCCTCTGGTACTGGGTATCAGAATTTTGCATATCCCGATATTCAAATTAATTTGGATGTCGAATATGATGGAGTTACAGGAACTATAACAGCAACTCCTATTATCAGAGGAGAAATATCACATCTATATCTCTATGAGAAGGGAACTGGATATGGTTCGGACGTTATCAACTTCCATAAGAGACCAAAAATTACCATTCAAAATGGTAAGGATGCTGAGATACAACCTATTGTATCTGGTGGGAAGATTGTTGCAGTACAAGTAACCAATGGTGGTAGTGAGTATACTTCAGCACCACTTCTGACTGTTAATGGTGTTGGTGTTGGTGCTAGACTGAGAGCAGTTGTAAATGCTGACGGAGAAATAACCAGCGTAGTCATTATCAATGCTGGTGTTGGATACGATTCCAATACTACTGTAACTGCTACTCCGAACGGCAGAAATGCTTTTGCTGAGGCATCTGTAAGACATCTGACACTTAATAACGTAGACAGATTTGACAATGAGATTCTGGTAGAGAATCCAGATAATTCTCAGGGTATTGAGTATGGTATTGTTGGTTATTCTACTGATATTGGTTCAAACCTTCTCGACGATGGAACCGAACACTCACCAATTATTGGTTGGGCTTATGATGGAAATCCAATCTATGGACCATATGCATACACTGATCCATATGATTCCGACTCAACAATTAAGACTCTTGATTCTGGATATACGCTTTCCACTTCGAATGTTGTTGATAGACCATCAGGATTTTCAAATGGATTCTTTGTCGAAGACTATACGTACGACAACTCTGGCGACTTAGACCAATATAACGGAAGATATGGCAAGACTCCAGACTTCCCTAATGGCGTCTATGCATATTTTGCAACGTTAGACTCGTCATTGGACGCAGAGTTCCCATACTTTGTTGGAGATACCTACAGAAACATTCCACTGGTTCAAGATGTAAATCAAGATTTTGATTTCAATAACTCTAATCTGACGAGAAACACACTTCCATACAATGTAGCAGAACCATTCTCTGACAACGATTTCATTTCCGAACCCAATGAAATCCTTACTCAAACAGCAACTATTGAGTCAACCGCAAGAGGAAGAGTTACTCAACTGATTATCAATCAGGCAGGTTCTGGATATGCTGTTGGCGATGTAGTAAACTTTGATAATACTGGCACTGACGGTTGTTGTTTGACTGCTGATATTAAAACTGTTACAGGAAAAACCATCTCTGATGTAACATCTACTACAGTTTCTTTCCCAGCAACCAAACTTATCTGGGAAGATGATAACAAACTGTCACTGCATGTAAGTCCCATCAACACCTTGGTTGATGGCGATAGCGTATTCATTTCTGGTCTGACAACTGATATTCAGGGTATCAGTGGTCTCTCTAAGTCTCATAAGATTGGTATTAAGAGTGATACCACTTCTGTGATGAAGGAGATTTCAACAAACGCAACTGCTGGAGTTGTAACTGATATCTATGTCTCCAGAATACCTTCTATTGTATCTGTAGGATCTTCAATAGGCATTGGAACAGAGATATTCTCCGTTCTTAATGTATTCCCCCAAAATAAAGTTCTAAGGGTCTCCAGAGGCGTTACAGGCACCGCTCACACGGTATCTACTGAAGCTTCAGTATTCGATGGAAAACTTACACTGAACTTCAGTACACAATACTTTAATTCCAAACTTGACGATAAAGTATACTTCAATCCAACACAATCTGTTGGTATTGGAACAACGACTGGTATATCTGTATCCAAGAGTTACTCGATTGGCGATCTCACATCTACAATCTCCGTTCCAACTCAGAGCATTTATCTTCCAAATCATCCCTTCAAGACTTCACAAGAAGTTTCCTTTACAAGGGAGAGTGGTTCAAACACACTTTCAGTATCAGATACTGAAACGAGTTCGCCTTTCAACTTACATTCTGGTTCAGATACTCAAACTGTATATGTAATCAGTAAGTCTAAAGATTATATCGGTTTAGCAACTGAGGTTGGTCTCACTACAAGCACTGATGGATTGTACTTCAGATCCTTCACCGCAAATGGAGATTCTGATGATTACAAATATGCATTTGAGTCAAACTTTACACAAGTTACTGGTGAAGTTAAGAAAGTAAGTACAACAGTTTCTGTTGGTTCTTCTCACTTAATGAATAATGGAGATTCTATCACTCTGACTGTAGAACCTAACCAATCAGTTGGTGTTGGAACTTCAACTGGAATTGTCGTTAAGTATAATTCCACATTCGAAAAACTGTTGGTAAATCCAGTCGGATTTAATTCAACTGGAGTAAGCACAACTGCAAATACGATTACTCTCACATCACATAACTTTGAAACTGGCGATAAAGTATTCTACAATTCGACAGATACTCTTATCTCTGGTCTGACTACTGGAGCGTACTTTGTTTATAGAGTAGATAGTGACAATATTAAACTGTCAAATACTAAGTTCTCTGCAGAAAGTCTTCCCCCAACTGTTGTAAGTTTTGCTTCAACTGGTGGCGCAAGTCAAGAGTTGTCTAAGATCAATCCAAAGATCGAAGTTATCAGAAATAATAACCTAGTCTTTGACGTATCTGATACTTCACTTAATGGATTCAACTTCAAGATATTCAAGGACAAAGACTTCTACAACGAGTTGGTTTCTACTGGATCTACCACTACATTTAGTGTAACTGGGTTTGGTACAGTTGGTGTTACCACTAATGCTACAGTTACATTGGATTATAGTGAAGGGTTGTCAACAAGACTTTATTATGCTTTAGAAAAGGGTGGATACATTAGCACGTCTGATACTGAAGTATCCAGTAATGCGGAGATTGCTTTTGTAGATAGTGCTTACAATGGTTCCTATAAAATCTCTGGCATAACTTCAAATACATTTAATATTTCACTTTCATCTATCCCAGAAGTATCAAATTATACTTCAAGCAATACCGAGACTCTGAAGTATTCATCTTCTTCTCCAACTGCTCGTGGTGGTGTAGATTCACTGAAAGTTATTTCTTCTGGTAATAACTACAAGAAACTTCCAAAGTTTGTAAATATCACCTCTGCTGCAGGTGTAAATGCTGATATCATTCCACAATCTACAGAAATCGGTAGAATCAATGAAGTCACTATCATCGATCAAGGTTTTGATTTCTCTGCAGATAAGACTCTGAACCCAGAGGTTTATATCTCACCTATCGTCAATGTTATCAACAAGAATACTATTTCTGGTATCAGTATTGTATCTGGAGGTTCAAATTATACAACAGCACCAGATCTCGTTATCGTAAATCCAGATAATGGAACTGCTTACGATACTGGTTTCTTAGAGGCAGAACTTCAAGGTTCATCTATTGCTAGTGTTTCAATCCAGGAAACTCCTAAGGGACTGTCGGAAACTGTCAACAAAGTATATGCTATCAACAACAGCAATGGTGTTGCAATAAGCACGATCAGATCGTCTTCTTCTGGAATTGTAACTTGTACTCTCGTAACACCTCTCACTGGGTTCAGCACGGATGTATTTAGTGTCGGTGAAGAAATCTTTGTTGAAGGAATTCAAAAGTACGGTACTGATGGCGAAGGATTCAACTCTGAAGACCATGAGTATAATTTCTTCACCGTAACTTCATATACTAATACAAACCCCGCTATTGTAGCATTTGATATTTCAGACTTCACCTCAAATGCAGGTATTGCAGTAACGAATCAGAATTCTTTTGCTTCTATCATTAGCAAGTCGAACTATCCTGTATTTACAGTAACTCAGACAAAGAATAACTTTATTGTTGGCGAAACTTTATACACCAAGAATGGTTCCACTTATACTGAAAGAGATTTGGTTATTACTGAAGATAGTGAAGACTTTATCAAGGTATATGGAACATACACACTTGAAGAAGGTGACGTTATCCTTGGAAAGGATTCTGGAACATTAGCAACCGTCAATACAACCACTGAAAATAGAGCTATATTCAGAGTAGACTATTCACTCAGAAAAGATATCGGATGGGCTGACGATGTTGGTAAACTCAATGAAGATTATCAGGTAACTCCAGATAACGACTACTATCAGAATCTCTCTTACACAATCAAGAGTCCAATTGAGTGGGAAGATCTTGTAACGCCTGTTAATAGACTCCTCCACACATCCGGTCTCAAGAACTTTGCAGATACTGGTATAACCAGCACAGCAAGTGTATCTGGAGCATCTACTGCATCAACTACTCCTCAGTCTGCAAGTAGTTTGGCATTGCTTGATATTATTGAGAGTAAGAGAGTTGACACTATCAACAACTTTGATAGAGTCATTGATCTTGAAGTTGAGTCTAATAAGTCTAAGTTCCTCAAGTTTGAGAATATCAAACTTTCAGACTACATCAAATGCCTGACAAACAGAGTACTGGAAATAGACCAGATAAATGATGAGTTCCTCAGTGGAAGAAGTGGCAGTGATCTGTTTGTTGACGTTGACGAATACAATGTTGCTGACGGATATAGTCGTTTCTTGGTTCAGATTTCAAATCCAAGTTCAGATGATCCAGATAGACAAACAATCGAACTTGTTACCTTACCTTCACCAGACGGAAATATTTTAACACTCGAAAAGGGCACTGTTGTCAGTGAAAATGAAGATCTTGGAGAGATTCGTGGATTCATTGGTCCAGATGATGGTCTGAGTCTGAGATTCACTCCAACCGATAGTTTCGATTCTGATTACGATATTAAAGTAATCAAGAATAACTTCTCTTCAACCCTTGCTGGTGTTGGAACACAGTCTATCGGATTTATCAATCTCACTGGTTCAAACGTATCCGTATCTTCTGGAACTACAGAATCTATTATTAGTGCAAATGTTTCTTCAACCGAAGCATTCTTTGCTAATGTAGAGGTTAGAAATACTGCAAACAATGAAAGAAATTATGTTGAAATTTATGTAGATCATGATGGAACTGACACCTACATTTCGGAATATTTCTTCGATAATGCTGATACATATCAGACTTCTGGAAACTTTATCGGATCATTTGCTGCCAATATTGATTCTGGCGTTCTTTCTATTGACTTCACTAACGACGAGTCTGATACTGTATTCATTCGCTCTAAGATCGTTGGCTTTGGAACCACTGCTTCGGGCATTGGAACTTACAGATTTGCAGCAACAGGTCAACCTGCAGATAGTGTAAGAAGTGCAAGAATTCAAAGTAACTTTGTAGTTGCTTCTGGAGTATCTACAGTATTCACAGTATCGTCTTCCGATGTTACTTCTATCAAGTCTATTGCAAAAGTAAGTTATGGAAGCACCAGTGCGCTGCACCAGATGCTGATAACTCACGATGGAACAGATTCATATCTGGTCCAGTATCCATTCCTTGCTGTAGAAAATACAACAGGAATCGGAACATTTGGTTCTGTCCTTTCAGGTTCAAACTTAGAACTTCAGTTCTTCCCTGAGTCTGGTATAACCGATGTTATTACAGTACAGACACAAAGTGAAATCATTCAAACTGAACTTGATTTTGTCAACACTCCTCTTGATCTGGTTTATGGACCTATGAGTGAGAGTGTTCTTATCTCTCAATATGATGCAATCAATGGAGATAGAATCAATAAGACTGCGTTTGATTTGGAATATTCAGGTACTCCAATCTTCCAGAAGACATTCAATCCATCAGATACTGATGTTCTTGAACTTGGAACTGGTACATTTACCATTGACGATCACTTCTTCAACACTGGAGAGAAACTGTTCTATGCTTCAGGAACTTCATTTGAAGGTCAAACTTCAAGTGATATGCAGGATTCTGGTGGAACTGGTATCGGAACCACAGTCTTTGCTATCAGAGTCAATAACAATCAGTTCAGAATCGCATCAAGTCTTGCAAATGCAAATGCTGGAACTGCAATCACTTTCAGCTCTGCAGGAGATGGTAACGCACACACTCTTGAGATGGAGAAGAAGATGGAGAAATCCATTATCTCTATCGACGGTATCGTTCAATCTCCTATAACCTATACTTCAGTAGCATACACTCTGCAAAATAATATCAGTGGAAGTGTTTCTGCTGGTGCAACATTCTTTGCAATGACTGGCATTGCCACCATCTTCCCAGGAGATCTTCTCAGGATTGAAGATGAATATCTTAAGGTTGAATCAGTTGGTCTTGGTACGACATCTGTTGGACCTATCACTGGAACTGGATCATTCAATGTCGTTAAGGCACAAAGAGGATTTGTTGGTTCATCCGCAACTTCTCACACAGATTCAACTGAAGCAAGAGTTTATATTGGATCTTTCAATATTGTTGGTTCTAAGATTCACTTTACCGAACCACCTACAGGAAGCGGATCATCCGAACCTGTAGATGCAGGAAACTTAGAGTTCCCAAGATCCACCTTTGGTGGTAGAGTCTATCTGAGACAGGATTATTCCACAAACCAAATATATGATAATATCTCCAGAGAATTTACTGGAATTGGTGCTACTTACACCTTGACTGTTGGTGGAGCAAATACAACTGGTATTGAAACTGGAAGTGGCGTCCTCTTCCTCAATAATATATTCCAGACTCCAACAACATCGAACAATAGTGGAAACAACTATAGTTTCTCTGAGAACTCTGGCATTTCTAGTGTAGTATTCACTGGTATAACTGACAATAGTGGAGACATTATTAATTCCGAATATGATGTAAATATCAATCAACTTCCAAGAGGTGGAGTTATTGTTTCTCTCGGATCAACACCTGGACTTGGTTATGCCCCTCTCGTAGGCGCATCAGTAACTGCAGTCGTCGGTGCTGGCGGTTCTATTGTTTCGGTTGGTCTCGGAACAACAGATATTGTTGGATCTGGTTATAACGGAATCGTTTCTATCGGCATTTCGGTATTCGAAGAAAATCACGTTGGCGACGTTGCTTCTATTACAGCAACAGTTGGTGCTGGCGGAACATTATCCTTCTCTGTTGGTGCTGGTGGTACTGGATACAGCAATCCTGCAATTCTGGTATCTGAACCTTCTTATGAAAATCTTGAAGTTGTTGGTGTATCCAGACTTGGAATTGGAGCAACAACAGATACTGGAACTGGTCTCTTATTGTCGGTTGAAGTTGGAGAAACTTCTACTACAGGTATTGGATCTACCTTATTTGAAGTTAAGACGTTCAACATAACCAGACCTGGATATGGATTTAAAGTTGGTGATGTATTCACTCCAGTTGGTTTGGTTACAGACAGAAATCTGTCTGGAGTAACTACACAATTCGAACTTACGGTTCTTGATACCTTTACTGATGGATTCTCTGCTTGGCAGTTTGGTGAACTTGATTATATTGATTCTATTGCAACCTTACAAGACGGAACTAGACAGAGATTCCCACTTTATTACAATAATCAACTATTGAGTTTTGAAATTGATGAAGATGATGCAGATTCAGCACAGATTGACCTCAATGCAGTATTGCTGATATTCGTCAACGGTGTTATCCAGAAACCTGGTGAAGCATATACATTTGAAGGTGGTACTTCATTCAGATTCACTGAACCACCAAGACCAGAAGATAATGTCAGCGTCTTCTTCTACAGAGGTACAAGAGGAACTGATAGTTTAACTCAAGATATAACTGAGACTGTTAAAGTTGGTGATACTCTCACGGTTCGCAAGAATCCTGCAAATGAAGATACTGTCGGACAAGATCCAAGAGTCGTACATAAAATTTCAGAATCAGATAGAGTAGAAACTAACATTTATACTGGTCTTGGTATTGATGAAGATAACTATAAACCAGTTGATTGGACTAAGCAAAAGTCTGATTTGATTATCAATAATGAAGTTATCTCCAAGGCAAGAGATTCTATCGAAGCACAAGTTTATCCAACTTCTAAGATTATTGGCGATTTCTCAACTACAGACACTCAACTCTTTGTCGATAACGCACAGTTCTTCAACTATGAAGAGAATGAAAGTTCTATTGTAATCGCTGATGTAGATGGAATTATCGTTCAGGGTACAGATCCAGTAGCAGCAGCAATAACTGCAGTTGTTTCTGCTGCAGGAACTATCAGTAGTTTGACTATCAATGATGGTGGTTCTGGATACACTGGTTCTTCCGTTAGCGTCTCTATTGCTGCACCAAAAGCAATTGGGGTTGGAGTTGGAACAACTGCTACTGCAACGGTATCGGTTACCAACGGTGCTCTCGATACTGCAACGATAACTAATCCTGGATTTGGATATACCCAAACAAATCCACCTCAAGTTCTTGCACCAACAACCAATACATCATACGAAAACATTACTGGAATTGATGATGTTGAAGGATTCTCTGGTATTATCACAGGAATTACAACCACAACGGGTACAGGCGGTCATCCACTTGCACTTCAGTTCTTCCTCCATTCACCAGACTTCAATGCCGACTTACTGGAAGGTTATCCAATCTTAATTAAGAATACTTCTATTGGTTCTGGCGTGACTTCCGTTGATAGTGGTAACTCTGCAGTTGTTGGAATTGGTACAACATTCCTCGATAACGTCTATATCATTCACACTCTCAACCACCCAGGTGCTGCAAATGCAGACATAATCGTCAACATTGATTCTGGCACCGATACAACTGGATTATCAACGGTTGGTGTTGGTACAACAAATCCAGTTGGAAGATTCTCCTGGGGTAGATTGTCAGGATTTACTAGAGATGATTCACCAATTTCTATTGGTGTCACTGGATTGACTGTCAATCTGGGTCTGACGACGTTCCCTTCAATTCAAAGAAGAGGATATGGTTTGAGAGATTCTGGAAGTCTCAGGAAGAAATTCTGATTGAACCTACTTATAAATATAGAAAAAAGCTATTAAGATGGCGGCAATTGTAACAGATCAATTTAGAATATTAAATGCGGGTAATTTTGTAGATTCCGTCACTAGTGATTCCAACTCGTATTATGTTTTTGTTGGTCTTTCAAATCCAAAGGCTAGCGGATATGAGAGGCAGACGGATTGGGATACAAATACACCAGCACCTACAGATAATATTGATTACACTAACTTTGTTAGTGACAACGCTCTTTATGGAAAGAGAGTTTCTTCCACTAATGTGAGAAGACTTGTTAGAAGAATAGACTGGACTCAAGGCACTAGATACGAAATGTATCGTCATGACTACAGTTCCTCAAACCTTTCTCCAATTACCAAGTCTTCTAGACTTTATAATTCAAACTATTATGTAATGAATAGTGAGTTTAAGGTTTATATTTGTATAGATAATGGTTCTTCAGGAATCAATACCAACGGTAATGCATCTCTCGACGAACCAACTTTCACAGATTTAGAACCCTCTGCTGCTGGCGTTAGTGGTGATGGTTATACTTGGAAGTATCTTTATACTGTTTCTCCAAGTGATATCATCAAGTTTGACTCTACCGAGTACATTTCACTTCCTAGTGATTGGGGAACTTCCACAAATACTCAGGTAAAGGCGGTAAGAGATAATGGAAATTCTGATGATAATGAGAATCAACTGAAGAAAATTTATATTGAAAACCGTGGTGTTGGATATTCTGAAGGTTCTCATGAAGTTGATATCCTTGGCGACGGTACTGGTGCAAAAGCAGTCATAGAAGTTAATAGTTCTGGCAATATAACCAACGCAATCATCTCTGCTGGTGGAAGTGGATATAGTTACGGAATAGTTGATCTTGGTTCTATCAACTCAAGTTCATCAACTAAAGCAGAGTTGATACCTATCATTCCACCTTCAAAAGGTCATGGATATGATATCTACAGAGAACTGGGATCTGACAAAGTTTTAGTCTATGCAAGATTTGATGATTCTACAAGAGACTTCCCAATAGATACCAACTTCGCACAGATTGGTATTATGAAGAATCCAACTTCTATTGGATCTACTGCAGTATTCACTGAGAATCAGTTCTCCTCACTGAACGCCATCAAGTTTACTGGAACTCCTTCTGGCACTTTGTCAGTTGGAGATGAGATCAGTCAAACAGTTACTGATGGAACTGCCAAGGGATTTGTTGCTTCATATGATGTTGAGACAAAGGTTGTCAAGTATTTCCAAGACAGATCTCTGTTCTTGAATCAAACTACATATGACAACGTAGACTATGTTGGTATTTCTACCAGATCAAAAGTTCTTGCTTTTGAATCAAGTTCTACAAATTCGGTAACAAGCAATAACAACTTCTCAGGTTCTGTAGATACCAACTTTACTGGTATTACTACAAATCCAACAGGTAACAAATTGATCGCTCTTGGTACGCAGTTCACAAACGGACTTGCTTCTCCTGAGATAAATAAAGGGTCGGGAGATATTATCTACATTGATAACCGTCCTGAAATATCAAGAAATTCTAGACAAAAAGAAGACGTTAAAATTATCCTGGAATTTTAAAAAATGCCACAAAAAACGAATCTCAATATAAGTCCCTATTATGACGATTTTGATAAGGACGATAATTTTTATAGGGTCTTATTCAAACCAGGATACCCAGTTCAAGCCAGAGAACTGACAACTTTACAATCGATTCTTCAAAACCAAGTAGAATCGTTTGGAAGTCACGTTTTCAAAGAGGGATCGATGGTTATCCCCGGGAACGTAAATTATGATCCAGAATATTACTCAGTAAGGTTGAGTGAGGATCATCTTGGTATTGATATTTCAGTTTATGCTAGCAACTTAGTTGGTAAGAGAGTTAGAGGTCAAACCTCTGGAGTTGTAGCAGTAGTTGATAAGTATTCTAATGTTTCTGAGGTTGATGGGATTACTGATCCCACAATCTTTGTTAAGTATCTGAACTCTGGAACAAGCACCACTGCAGAATACTTTGATGATGGCGAAGTTCTTATTACAGAAGAAAGTTTTACTTACGGAAATACCACAATCAACGCTGGTGATACCGTAGCAAATCTTGTAGGTACTAACTCTTGTGCTAGAGGAACTGCAGTTTCTATTGGTGCTGGAGTTTACTTTATCAGAGGCACTTTTGTAGACGTTGCTGAAGATAAGTTAGTATTAGACCCATACTCTGCAAGTCCATCTTACAGAGTAGGTTTGACTATTCTTGAAGAAACTATTTCTGCTAAGGATGATTCTTCACTCTACGATAACGCAAAGGGATATTCCAACTATTCTGCACCTGGTGCAGATAGACTTAAGATTACTACAGTCTTATCTAAGAAGTTTTTAACTGATTTCAGTGATAAAACATTTGTAGAATTAATTAAGATTGACAATGGAGAAATCAAGAAACTCCAAAACAAGAGTGAATATAGTATTATTAGAGACTATTTCGCACAAAGAACTTATGAAGAGTCTGGCGATTATAGTGTAGGCAGATTTGATGTTGAAGTAAAAGAATCACTCAACAATGGTCTGTCGAACGAGGGTGTATTTACATCTTCACAAAAGACTGACGAAGGAAATACTCCTTCAGAAGACTTGGCATCTATCAAAATTTCTCCAGGCAAAGCATATGTCAGAGGATATGATATTGATGCAACAGGAACGACTATCCTTGATGTAGAAAAACCAAGAGATAAGAACACTGTCTCACAATCATTAGTTCCATTTGAATTTGGAACACTCTTAAGGGTAAATAACGTCGAAGGAACTCCAATTCTTGGGGTCAATAATAACTCCAACACAGTAAAACTCCATAGCGAGAGAGTTAGTTCTAGAGCTGCTGGTAACGGTCATCTAATTGGTGAAGCAAGAATATATTCATTCAGCTTGACAGATGCATCATATACGGATGCAACAACAGACTGGGATCTGTATTTGTTTGACGTTCAAACTTATACAGAAGTAACTACAAATGGAGGATTGAGTTCAGCACAGTGTCCCGCATCTTCATTCGTTCGTGGCGTAAGTAGCGGTGCTTCTGGTTATGTTGTAACTGCTCCAGGTGGATCATCAGTTCTCACACTGGATCAAACATCTGGAACATTCATTGCTGGAGAGCAACTTCTAATCAACGAGACTACTGAAGTTTCAAGATCGGTTGTATCTGTACGCACATTCGGTATTAAGGATGTAAAATCTGTATATCAAAATAGTGATAACGGAACTGACTACCAGCACGACTTTACTGGTGATACCGTCCTTCAGAGATCACTTCCAAAGAACTTCAGCATTTCAGATAGAATTAGAATCACTTCTGGGGGTAACGTAACTTCTCCAGGCAAATCATTTAGTGGTATTAAGACTGATACCATTATTAGATATCAGATTGCTGGTTTATCAACAGAAACTTATAATAGAGTTTCTGCAGTTGCTGCCGATGGGTCTTCAATGACCGTTTCTGCAATTACTCATGTCGATGGTGTTAACAGCGGTAATCTGCCTGGTGCAGATGTAGAAGTTCCATTTACAATCGGTTCACCATTAGCAAGAGACAATGGTGGATTATATGCAAAGATTGATAATAGCAACATTGCATCTGTAGATCTTGCAGATTCTACTCTGCTTGTCAAGAAAGATATTCTCTTAGAATCGACAGATGCATCTGGTAATTTAACTATTCCTATTTCTTCGGTTGGAATCAGTAGCGCACTGTTTGAATCCTTTGATTCTGAGAGATATGGAATCTTCTATAGTGATGGTTCTATTGAGGATCTTACTTCAGATCAGTTTAGTTTAAGTGGTGGCGGATCTAGCGTTACATTCACAGGTTTGACTGCAAGCCAAACAAACAATGTTACCGTTACCGTAACTGTCAAGAAAAATAATATCAAGAACAAAAAGAAAGAGTATACTAGAAGTGAAAAGGTAGAAGTCACTAGAACGGTATCTGGTGTTTCTACTAGTACGACTGGTCTGACTGAAAGTAAGTTCTATGGAACTAGAGTTGAAGATAGAGAAATCTCTCTCAATCATCCAGACGTAGTAGAAGTCATTGCAGTTTATGAGTCATATAACTCAAGTGCTCCTACTTTAGATTCTCTTGAATTCCCATCTGGTCTTGGTTTAGATACGAATTCAATTCTTGGTGAGAGAATTGTTGGTGCAACCTCAGGTGCTATCGCTCAGTTAGTAACCAGATCTTCAGCAACAAAGGTTGAAATTGTATATCTCAACTCCAATAAGTTTGTTGTTGGTGAAAGTGTAACTTTTGAGGAATCAAATATCACTTCACTGTCTACCGCAGTCAATGAAGGTAACTATCAAGATATTACAAATAAATTCTCTCTTGATAAGGGACATAGAGAGCAGTATTGCGATTATTCAAAACTCGTAAGAAAGAGTGATGGATATGTCCCAACTAATAAGATTACTGCAATCTTTAATCGCTACACTATTCCAACAAACGACACTGGTGACGTATACACTGTAAACTCTTACGATCAGGAGAGATACGGTAAAGATATTCCAATCCTTGCTGATGGTATTAGAGCATCAGACACACTTGACTTTAGACCAAGAGTCGCTCCATTCACTTCAACAACTTCATCACCATTTGCATTCTCAAGCAGAACCTTTGGTGCTTCAACCAACCCAGCGTTGGTTCTTGCTCCTTCAGAAAGTTCATTGATAGGTTATGATTATTACTTACCTAGAATTGATAAGGTTGTATTAGATAAACTTGGTAAGTTCTCCGTTATCAAAGGCGTATCTGCACTTAATCCAAAGGTTCCTACCAATGTTGAGGAAGCAATGGATATTGCAACTATTGAATATCCAGCATATCTTTATGATACTAGCGACGTAGTTATCAAACTCGTCGATAACAGAAGATATACGATGAGGGATATTGGTAAGATTGATGATAGGGTTTCTACTCTTGAAGAGTTGACCTCTCTCAGTCTTCTTGAACTTGACACAAAATCTCTACAAGTTAGAGATGTTGATGGTCTTGATAGATTCAAGTCTGGTTTCTTTGTTGACGACTACAAGGACGTAGCAAGACTTGATGGAAGACTTTCTACCGTAAACGTAGATACTGAGAAGAAGGAATTACTCTCTCCTATCGATTTCTATTCTATCAAACCAGAAATCGCACTCAAGACTACAATTGATGCAACAACTGCAGACTTCTCAGCAAATCTTGACCTCTTAGATTCTAACGTACAGAAGACTGGAGATCTGATTACACTGAAGTACGATCAGAAAGGATGGATCGAACAACCTCTCGCTTCTAGAGTTGAGAACGTCAATCCATTTAACATGATTGAGTTCAATGGTACAATTCAACTGACACCAGCATCTGATAACTGGGTTAGAAACATTTATGTCAATGGTGGCGAAAGATCTATCACTGGCGATTTTGACGGTTCATTTGTTGAAACTGTCAGAATCTCTAGCGTACCTGACAGACACATCAGATCCAGAAACGTAACGTTTGCTGCTTCAGGTCTCAAGCCACTCACAAGATACTATCCATTCTTCGATGGTACAAGTGGAATTGATATTATTCCAAAACTGATTCAAATTTCAATGACCTCTGGCACATTTAGTGTTGGAGAGACCGTACAAGGATTTATTGGTAGCACAAGACTCTTTAGTGGAAGAGTTGTTAGACCAAATCATAAGTCTGGTCCATTCGATGATCCAGAAACCACAATTTCACTGAATCCATATAATAAGGCAGTAACCTTATCATCTTCATACTCAGCATCATCTACTGTACTGAATATTGATATTGAATCCCTCTCTGATGAAGTTGTTGGTAGATTCAACGGATACTTGACCGTTGGCATGGTTCTTCTCGGTCAGACCAGTGGAGCACAAGCATCGGTTTCTGAAATTAAACTGGTAACAGATACTTTTGGTGATCTTCTTGGATCATTCTTCTTCAGAAATCCACTTGCTACACCACTGCCTCCTCTAAGATTCACTACAGGGTCTAAGACATTCAAGTTGACTTCTAGTTCAACAAATGCTGAACCACTGCCAGGAAGTCTCCTGATTAGTAGTGGTGAAACAACCTATAGTACCAGCGGTAGAGTTGATACTTACAGACAGACACGAGTTATTGTAAGAAGACCCCCCCCACCACCACCGCCAGCACCCCCAGCTAGACCTGCTAGAAGGGATCCTCTCGCTCAGTCATTTACTGTCGATGAAACTGGCGCATTCCTTACTTCCTTAGATCTTTTCTTTGGAAACAAAGATGAAAATGAAAAGGTAACAGTTGAGATTAGAACTGTTGAGTTGGGTACACCAACAAATCAGGTTGTAGCAGACTATGCTCGCGTAACATTAGAACCTTCACAAGTCAATACTTCAACTGATGGTTCTGTTGCTACTAGAGTTACATTCCCATCTCCAGTATATCTGCAACCAGATACTGAGTATGCAGTTGTAATCCTCTCACCATATTCCGATAATTATGAGACTTGGATTGCTAGAATGGGTGAGAAGACCGTTAACACATCAACTCTCCCAGATGCAGAAAGCGTTATTGTAACCAAGCAATACGTTGGTGGAAGTCTCTTCAAGTCTCAAAACGGGACTATTTGGACTGCAAACCAGTTTGAAGATCTCAAGTTCAAACTTTATAAGGCAGAGTTTGCAACGACTTCTGGAACCGCATACTTCTATAACCCAACTCTTGGTGTTGATGAGGCATCTTCAGATCTTCCAGAGAATCCTATCAGAACACTTCCAAGAAAGTTGAGAGTTGGTATTACTACCACAACTGCTCTGAACTCTGAACTGGTTGTTGGTAGAAAGGTCAGTGATACAACTACTGCAGGTGGACCACACGGTTACATCGAACAGGTTGGTGGAAGAATAGGTAACCTGGTTAATTCACTGGTCGGTGCAGGTTACAGTGACGGAACCTTCAGTTCTGTACCTTTCTACTCCATCACTGGTTCTGGAACTGGTGCTGTTGGTGTTGTCACATTCAGTGGCGGTGCTCTCACAGGAAATCCTCACATTACAACTTTTGGTAATGGATATGTAGTTGGCGATGTTCTTGGTATTACCACAAGTAACGTTGTCAAGGGATCTGGAGCACAAATCTCAGTTAACTTACTGAATGGATTTGATACTCTGTATCTGACTAACGTTCAGGGTGAAGAACTCACTGCAAATCAGGATCTGGTCGTTTATGATGGATCGACTGCAGTTTCTTATGCCAATACTGATATCCTTTCTTCAGCGACAGTAAGTGATCTTTACGATGGTAGAGTTATTGAGGTTACTCAATTCAACCATGGTATGCACGCAGACAATAATGTCTTGACGCTTGCTAACATTGAACCAAATACAATTCCAACAACACTTGATGCTGCTCTTAGTATCAATGATACTACAATTTCTGTTGCAAATACATCAATCTTTGCAACCTTCGAAGGTATCTCAACTTCAACTGGATATCTGAAGATTAATAATGAAATTATCTTCTACAACAGCATTACTGCTGGTTCTGGAGGAGCAGGAACTCTTGGTATTGGTACAAGAGGTGTTGATAGTAGCATTACTAGAACACACTCTATTGACGACAGAGTTTATCCTTATGAGTTGAATGGTGTATCACTTACCAGAATCAACAGAAATCATAGTTTGACAAACAACACAACTCTGAAGGCAGCAGGAGATCTTGATAAGTACTATCTACAAATTGATCGTAGTCCCAGAGGATCTGGCGATACTCAACTCAGTTTCACTGATGAGAATTCAGTTGGTGGAAAGAATGCTTCCGCTTCCAGAAACATTCAGTTCAATACTGTCATTCCACAGTTTAACGTTATAACTCCTGGAGAAACAACTAATATCTCCGCACAGGTTAGAACGGTTTCTGGAACCAGTGTTGGTGGATCTGAGACATCATTCTTGGATCAAGGTTTTGAGTCTGTTGAGATTAATAATCAAAACGAACTCCCAACACCAAGACTTGTTGCATCCGAAAGAAATGAGTCTACAAGACTTACAGATCTTCCAAAGAATAAGTCATTCACCGTTGGTCTGACACTGAATTCATTAGATTCAAACCTTTCACCTGTTATTGATACACAAAACTCTGCTATCGTTTATGGTAGAAATAGACTCAACAAACCAGTTGAGGATTACACATTTGATGGTGATGTCAAGTTGGTTGAAGGAGATTCGCACTCTGCAGTCTACGTCACTAATAAAGTAATGTTGAGACAACCAGCAACTTCTCTGAAGGTTCTGATTGGTGCGTATAGACACTCCTCTGCAGACTTTAGAGTTCTCTATCAACTCTTTAGAGCAGACTCTAGTGATGTGGAGCAGTCATTCGAACTGTTCCCAGGTTACGATAATTTAAGAGATACTGACGGTGACGGTTTTGGAGATACAATAATCGATGAAACCAAGAATAGCGGTAGAGCAGACGCATTCGTTTCTTCCAACAGAGACGGCGAGTTCTCCGAGTATCAGTTCAGTATTGATGAATTGGAACAGTTCACTGGATTCAGAATCAAGGTTGTTATGAGCGGAACCAATGAAGCAAAAGCACCTAGATTCAAGGACTTCAGAGCAATTGCCCTTGCTTGATAATTATGAGAGTTGAAGGACATAAGCACCTGTTTCGTGAAGAATCAGGTGCCATTGTAAATAATGATACTCAACAATATAATGAGTACATTAGAATGAAGTCGGAAAGAAGGAGACAAAGAGAAGAAATAGATGGTCTAAAACAAGATATCAGTGAAATTAAGTCCCTACTTATGGAGATTATCAATGGACCCAAACAGCATCAAACTAGAAACAATGACTAGAATGTTTGAGTATGAAAAACATTCTAGGCTTATTGATGAATTAAATCTTGATGAGTTAAGAGAATGTGCCAAATCTTACTGCAAACTTTATTTGAAGCAGCAAGAAGTTGTCAGTAGTTTTGGTCTTCTCGATTCTGGTTTGACATAAATACTTCTAAAGACCAACTTTACCATGGCAGTTTACGTCAGTAATATTGTTATCAATACCAGCACGACATTCGCTCAGTCATATACCCTGGAAAATATCAATACAAATGCCGTATTAGATTTAACAGGATATACTGGTAGGTCTGAGATGAGAAAGCATTCTGGTAGCACTACCGGAATAACAACTTTTACTGTCAGTTTTCCCGATAGAACTGGAGGACAAGTGCAGATTGGATTGACTACTACACAAACTGCAGCACTCAAACCTGGTCGTTATGTTTATGATTTACTCATCGATGATGGTAGCGGAACAGTTGATAGAGTGGTTGAAGGAATGGCAATCGTAAGTCAAGGAGTAACTCGCTAATGGCAAACATTAGAGTTAGAGTAGGTCAAAGAACAGGTCAAAAAGTAATCGCATCTAACAAGGCTGCTGCAAACTCTATTTCTTCAGCAACTGATGTAGATACTACAGGTAGAGCAAATAATACAGTTTTAATGTATGATAGTGCTACGGGCACTTACAAGCATGTAGACACAGCACAGATTGTTGACTTGTCTGATGGAACAGATGATGATTCGTTTGATGCAGGTAGCTTCTGAAACATAAGGTAAAAAACAACTAAATAACTGTAAAGGTAAATAGTTTAAAAATGGCTACTCCTGTTTTACAGTTTAAGAGAGGTGCCTTTAGTAATTTGCCAGCGTTGAAGGCAGGTGAGCCTGGTTTTACGACTGACAAGTATGATTTTTATATTGGATTAGATAATACATCAGGTAACAATAAGTTCTTCGGATCTCACCGCTACTGGACTAGAGAGCAGAACACTGTAGGAAGTGGTGTAAACCTTGTTGAAGGTTTAAACAACGGGACGGACTATGTTACACTGAGAGCACCAGCGAGTGTAGGTGCTGCAGTAACATTTGTCTTCCCAGGATCTCAAGGTGCTGTTGACACATTCCTGAGAAACGATGGATCTGGAAATCTTTCCTGGTCTTCAACCCTCACCAATGTCAATCTTTCAAATGCCAACTTAACTGGCATCACGACTATTGGTGCAACTGACTTAGATGTAAATGCTGGGTCTATTGATATTTCAGGCATCACAACCTTTAGTAATACAACTGACAATACTTTAGGTGATGAGAATACTGGCGCTGTCCAACTTGACGGCGGCATGGGTATTGCCAAAAACCTGACAGTTAAGCAAAACCTTCATGTTGGAGGTTACTCTGAGTTTGTTGGTGTTGCAACCTTCCGTGGCGGTACAATCAACCTTGGCGATTCTGATACTGATGATGTCGTAATTGGTGGTGAGTTTGCTTCCCACTTGATTCCTACAACAAATAATCTTTATGACCTTGGTGCAGGTGGCAAGGCATGGAGAAATGCAAACTTTGCTGGTGTAGGCACATTTGCAACTGGTGCTGTAATTGATGCAGTCCAAATCGGTCAGTCTGGAAACGCCGAGATTGACACTTCTTCAGGAAACCTGACTCTCGACTCTGCTGGTGGTACGGTTACTGTTGATGATAACCTGTCAGTAGTCGGTCAAACAGACCTCAATGGCGATGTAAATATTGGTGATGCTGTTACAGATTCTGTAACTGTCACTGGTAGATTTGATAGTGACCTTATTCCTCTCACCGACAGTCAAAGAGATCTTGGAACAACTGGTCTCAGATGGGCAGAAATCTATGGCGATGCCTTAACGATTGATAACGTCCAGATTGGTGTAAGTGACACTGGAGAGATTGATACTGATGCTGGTAATCTGACTCTCGACTCTGCTGGTGGTACGGTTACTGTTGATGACAACTTAACTGTCACTGCAGGAAATGATATTGTCCTTAGTGATTTAACAAACACTAGAGTTTTGCTTGCTGGTGCTTCTAGTGAAATCACTGACAGTGCGGACCTCACCTTTACAGGTAATGTCCTTACAGTTGTTAATACAATTGATGTTACAACTGTTGAGGCAACAAACCTCAAAGCAAAAGATGGCACAACTGCAATCACCATTAGTGATAGTAGCGGTAATGTTGGATGTGCTGCTGACCTGACTGTCTCTGGAAACTTTACAGTCCTTGGGTCAACTACTGAAGTCAATACAGAAACTCTTCTGGTTGAAGATAGTCTGATTGAAGTTGGTCTTGTTAACAGTGGCGGAAGTCTTGTTGCTCCTTCATCTGATGCAAACATCGATGTTGGTGTTGTCTTCCACTATTATGATAGTGCTGCTAGAAAGGCTGCTATTTACTGGGACGACTCAGTATCAAGAATCGTTGTTGCTTCACAAGTCAGTGAGACTGCTAGCGTATTGACCGCTTCTACATATGCAGATTTCGAAATCGGTGGTCTCTATGTAAACGATTGTGCTGGTTCTTCTCAAGTTATTTCTTGCACGGGATCCGAAAGATTCCTGGAGAATATCACGATTGACGCAGGAACATTCTGATAAATAACCGATAACTTATAAATATGGGTAGGAGCAATCCTACCTCTTTTTGTATCTATTGAAATGACTGAAAACGATTATAAAAATTTTATTACAGTATATCAACAAAAGTCTGCTGATTTTTTCGCTCAAATAGTTGCTCTTGAAGCAAGAATAATGACTTCTAATCAGATGATGGAAGCAATGAGTGCAAAGATTGCCGAACAAACTGCAGAGATTGAAAAATTAAAAGCAGCAAAATCCACCAGAAAAACAACAAAAGATAATTCATCTTCTGAGGAATTCTAATGGCACAACCATCAACACGCCAAGGTCTGATTGATTATTGTCTTAGGCGTCTAGGTGCTCCAGTATTGGAAATCAATGTAGACGACGACCAGATTGATGATTTGGTTGACGACGCTCTGCAATATTTTCAAGAAAGACACTTTGATGGTGTTGAAAGAATGTATCTGAAGTATCAGATATCTCAGGATGATATTGACAGAGGAACTGCCACAAATCAGAGTGGTAGTTCAAATACTGTTGGTATCGTAACTACAACAGGAACTTCTACGAATGTTCCTGGTATGGGAACTGTTACTTCAAATTTTTACGAAACCTCAAATTTTATTCAAGTACCAGACTCTGTTGTTGGTATTGAAAAGATTTTCAAAGTTGACACCAGTGCAATATCTGGTGGAATGTTTAGTATTAAATATCAACTGTTCTTGAATGATTTATATTACTTCAATTCAGTTGAACTTTTACAATATGCGATGACAAAGACATATCTTGAGGATATCGATCATCTTTTGACTACAGACAAGCAAGTTAGATTTAACAAGAGGCAGGATAGATTATATCTTGATATTGATTGGAAGGCACAATCTGCTGGAGATTATATAATTCTTGATTGTTACAGAGCATTAGATCCCGCTTCATTCACTCAAGTATATAACGACAGTTTCTTAAAGAAATATCTTACAGCACTCATCAAGCGTCAGTGGGGTCAGAACTTAATTAAGTTTAATGGTGTCAAACTTCCAGGTGGTATTGAGTTAAATGGTAGACAAATATATGACGATGCAGAAAGAGAATTGCAGGAGATAAAGTCAAGAATGGCAATGGATTATGAACTTCCCCCTTACGACTTTATTGGATAATGGCACTTAACCCCTTCTTTTTACAAGGCTCTTCATCAGAGCAAAGATTAGTACAAGAGTTGATTAACGAACAACTCAAGATTTATGGTGTCGAAGTAACTTACATTCCTAGAAAGTATGTAAGAAAGCAAACCATTATTGAGGAGATCCAATCATCAACTTTTGACGATAACTTCTTACTAGAAGCATATATTAATAACTTTGATGGTTATAGTGGTGCTGGTGACATTATGACTAAGTTTGGGGTAAGTATCAGAGATGAGTTATCTTTAACTGTCTCCA
>VMBT01000484.1_pt1 | contig 25567 bp, 26 predicted proteins | sample 4404301 | NCBI WGS metagenome assembly VMBT01 (sample SAMN12238535, study PRJNA552566) | marine metagenome | isolation source: Coastal seawater | place: USA: coastal Georgia, Sapelo Island | collected 2008-08/2009-08
TGATTGCATCATAAATCATCATTCCCCAATTAGGCGTCCATCCAACTTGTCCATAAAATGATGCAAAACCATATGCTAATATTCCATAGGTCGTACTTGCTAACATATAACTTACTGCGTATGGAACAACCACTGGCATTATGTGTCTTGTTGCTATGTATAGGTTTTTTCCACCTAACAATTTAGAAGCATTAATAAATTCTTGATTTGATATCTCTATAACTGCTGACCTTACAACTAAATAGCAGACGCCTAGACCTGATAAAATTCCATAAATTATACCAACTGATGAGGGTGTCAAAATATCTGTAAAATCTCCAGTTCCTAAAATAAGTAAGATTATTGGAGGAGAAATTAAAATTAATCCGGATGAAATTTCTTTAAAGATTAAATCTGTTCTTTTGAAAATAAAAGGAATTGTTGTACCCAAAAAAAGGCTTATTGATATTCCAATAAAAAAAGAAAATATTGATAGCTTAATTAAAGGGCCAGAGCCAGCTAAAAACATACTTAAGACATCTCTACCAAGTGGATCTGTGCCTAATAGGTGTGCTTTTGAAGGTGTTGTTGGATGTGGAAAAACTTGTAAATCAAATCCGACAATTGGATCATAAATGCTTTCAGGCCAGATATTCCCCAGAAGCCAAGAATGAATTAGATTTCCAATTATAAGTAAAAGTAAGAAAAAATATCCAATTTTTCCGTGGTAAGTTTTATAAGTACTTTTAATTATATATTTAATCATTTTGTCCTTACCCTAGGGTCAATAATCATCTGAATTAAGGAAATTGTAATTCTTAAAATAATTGTTAATAATGCCAATAATAAAAACAAACCCATCGCAGCATTTGAATCTTGATTCAATATTGTTTGATATAGTAAACTTCCCATTCCATTCCAATTTGTTGTTGATTCAACTATGACTAGTGATGCTATTGTAAACGGCAATCCAAGCCCTATTCGGGTGGCAAATGGACCAAAAGAATTCCTTATTATATGTTTTGAGAAAATTTTACTATTTGAATAACCCAAAGCTCTCGCGGTAAGAATGTGAGGCTCTCTAGCTATGTTTTGAGTAATGACATTAGTTAGAAGTACGTATTCTCCAATAAAAAATATAGTAAGAATAGATATTGTTTTGAATGCATTTTTCGAGAGGAGGGCTACCTCATTAAATAGAATTGTGTCTGAATTGAAAATAAAAATGATAAAAATAAATACAATAAATGAAATTTTCAAAATAAATAATTTTAAATTAGTAAACAAATCAATTAAAGATGAGATAAAAATTGTTATTCCAAGCAAGAGTAAGAATAAGAATATATTTATTTTTAATTCACTAATTTCTAATAAACTAAAAGGTGTTTTTTCTATATTAAAAAAAGAAACTAGATATAAGTATAAGTTATCAAACTTTGATCCAATAAGAAAAAGTATTATTGGAGGAAATAAGCTTATGAGAAAAGTTGCAAAAGTATCTGAAAAGATTTTGTTTTTATGCAATTTTTTTATTGGCGTATTGATTGATGGAATTCTTGAAATATAAAATGCAAGTAAAAATGACGGAATAAGAATTTGAATAGTTGGAAAGAATGTTGAAGTAATATCTTTTCCCGATCTTTGTCTAAAACCACCAGTAGTTATCTCTCCATTAAAAACTCCTAAAATCCATCTAAAATATCTCTGGTATAAAGGATCATTCACTCCAAGTGATTCTCTTAGAGCATCTAGCTCCGCTTGGCTCATCATAAGTCTCAATGGGGTTAAAAAATCACCTGGAATTAGTAAGTTGATTCCATAAAACATAATTAGTAAGAAAATAAATAATGAGATTAAAGAAGAAAAAATTTCTCTAATGATAAATTTAATCATTTTTCCGCATATCTACATATGGTAAAACCATTTGAACTACTGGCCCTATACCAATTACAAACAAAATAGTAACATAACCAACTAATCCGCCTAAAAGCCAACCAGTTAAAAAAGCGAATAATTCAATTAAATTTCTAGCTGTTCCAATTTTTAACCCAATTGTTTCTAAACCAACCATAACTCCATCTCGTGGTCCAGCTCCCAAATCTGCACCAACATATATCGCAGTACCGGCACCAATTAAAATTATTCCAAAAGCAATAAGAGTAAGACTTAAAAAGATACTGTCTGATAATTCAAAATTTAAAATTATTAAATCTGCAACAATACCAACTAAAAAGATATCAACAATTGTGCCTAATCCTGGTTTCTGCTTTAAAGGAATCCAAAGCAGCATTACAGCAACTCCAGTAATAATTATTGTTCTGCCATAACTGATACCAAGCGTTTTAGAGAGTCCGTCATGAAAAACTCCCCAAGGTCCTAATCCTAAATTTGCCAAGTAATTTAATGAAATTCCTATACCAATTAGCGATGTTCCTGAGAAGACTTGAATAAATTGTCTAATTTTTGTCGACATTCATATAGGATACAAGTTAAAAAAAATAATAAACTAAGTAGAATATTCTCTATGAAAAAAAAATACATCTTTTTATTATTTTTATTAATTTTCTGTAGTCAGGAAAGTTCAATAGAAGAGGTTGATTTAACTACAACCTCTATGATGGAACAAAGTCAAGCTCTCGACGAAGATACAACAACTACAACTTCAGTTGAGATTGTACAATTAGAAACTTTTGAAAATATAAAATTTGTAATTGAAAAAGAAGATAGCAGAGTTGGTTATCTAGCACCAAAACAGTTTTTAAATTCTGGTTTAGATATTGTTGAAGGCACTACTCGTGAAATCATTGGTGAGTTTACTTTAACTTTATCTGATTGTGACCAAGCTGACTCATGTTTGTATATAAAGAATCTGTCAATTAGAGCAGATATATCAACTTTAAAAAGTAATAATGTGATTAGAGATCAAGCTTTAAACAATCAATGGCTTCAGTCGGCACTTTTCCCAGAAGCTATATTTAGAATTGATGAATTAGTGCTACCAAATAAAAATTTTGATTCAAAAGTAGAAGATACTATTGTTGGAAAATTATCAATTAGGGAAATAGAACTTGATACACCTTTTTCAATCACTGCTTATCTTGAAGATGACAAAATATTCATATCTGGATTTACTGAGATTGATACTACTTGGTTTGGGTTTGATGCACCAACAAGATTCAATGCCTGGGAAGTTTTAAATCCTATTGGTATCAAGGTAGAGTTAGTAGCAAAAAGAAGTTAATTGATAGAAAATTTTGCATTTCAAGCTTTGAATAAACCATATGATTATGTAGATCTAGACTATGCAGCAGTTTCTATATTAGTTTACAAAAATAAGGAAATACTTTTTATTAAAAGGTCTGATAATATGCCTACTCATAAGGGCCATATTGCATTTCCTGGAGGTAAAAAAGAATTATCTGACTCTAGTGTTGTTTCCACAGCTGTCAGAGAGGCATCAGAAGAATTGTTGATTTCAGAAAACCTAATTAAACCTGTCGGTATTTTAGAACCAATAGATACGGTTGAATATAAATTTTTAGTTTTTCCGATACTATGTAGTTTATCTATTAAACCTAAACAATTTAACACCAGTGAAGTTCAAAAAGTAATTTATGAACCTATAAGAAATTTGATGAACAAGGATAATTGGTCATTCAGAGGTGCATATTCTGATGACTGGATATATATGTTAGGAGATGAAATTCTTTGGGGCGCAACAGCAAAAATGATTAGATTATTGCTTAAATTGAAATTAGTTTAAGTTTTCAGATTCGTCTTTTACAGCTAGGTACAGAGAGATAAAAATTAAAATTAAAGTTACAAAAAAGATATTATCAACAATTTCGTCGAGAAATATGTATCCAACCAAAATTCCAACAATTGGAACAACGTAATCAACTAAAGTAGTAAAAGTTGCAGACAGTCTCTTAATTGTGTAAAGAAATAGGGAGTAATTAAAAATATCTATAAATGCAAGTCCAAACAATTTTGAAAATTCACCAGCTGTCAATATTTCAAATTTTCCATCTAATATAAAAAATAAAATAATTGATATTACTGAACCAACCAACCATTGAGTTAAGAGATATGTTTTAGATGGTATATACTGCAAGTGTTTTTTATTTGTAATATTGCTTAGTGCTAGGCCTTGAACTCCAAGTACCGCAAGCAATCCACCAATAAGCAAATTTCCTTCATTAGATAATCCAGTTGCTCCAGAGAAAAAGAGAATAATCAGTCCAATAAGACCAGTCAATACTGAAACAATTTTTAAATTTGTAATTTTTTCATCTTTATATAACAAAAGCACCCAAAAAACTGTGAATAAAGGAATTGTAGAAATGAAAATACTTTGAAGTCCAGAAGAGATGTATTTAAGAGCATAAATAAAAGCCCATCCAGGAATAAAGATTGCAAGTATTCCTGATAGGGAGCCTTTAAGAAAATACTCTACAGAAATTGATGAAATAAATTCTTTAAAGCAATAAATTCCAATGAGTAAAGTAACCACAGATATTCTAGATGTAACAATAAAAATTTCATTTACTCCATCAATAAGAAGACTTCGATTTAGTAATCCATGAAAACCAAAAAGGGTACCAATTAAAATTATGTTCCTTAAGCCAGCATATGCAGACATTGAATATTCAGGTTTGATAAAAACACTCCAATTTAAATTAGTTTATTAGAATAGCAGATATGAAAACAGTTTTTTCCGGAATTCAACCTAGTGGGTTAGTACATTTGGGTAATCTCCTGGGAGCAATAAACAATTGGGCAAAATTATCAAATGAAGACTCAAAAAATTATTTTTGTATTGTTGACCTACATTCTTTAACAGCAATGCCTAATAAATCTGACTTAAAAGACAGCATCAAAAACACATTGAAAGTTCTATTAGCATCTGGAATTAATTTGGAAAATTCTGTAATTTATGTACAAAGCGATCTTAAAGACCACGCCTACTTATCTTGGATACTGTCAAATTTTTGCCAAGTTGGTGAGTTACAACGTATGACACAATTTAAGGAAAAAGCTTCTTCGTTTGGAACGCACTCTGGTCTTTTGACTTACCCCATCCTAATGGCGGCGGATATTTTAATTCATAAAGCAAATGAGGTCCCAGTAGGCGACGATCAAACTCAACATTTAGAATTAACAAGAAATATAGCTGAAAGGTTTAATAATAATTATGGTGAAATATTTCCAATACCTGAAAAAACTAGTGGAAAATATGGTGCTCGATTAATGTCTTTGAGACATCCAGAAAACAAAATGTCAAAAAGCTCCGATGATATTAACGGAACAATTTATTTCAATGATTCAAAAGATTCAATTATCAAAAAATTTAAATCTTCTGTTACAGACTCAAGTAATTCAATAGCATATGATATTAAATCAAAGGCGGGGATCAGTAATTTGATAGAGATATACTCATCTATCAATAATCTAGAAATAAAAGAAACTGAAAAAAAGTTTAATGATTATCAATATGGAGAATTCAAAATTGCTGTAGCAGAGTCAGTAATTTCATACTTGGAACCGATCAATGAAAAATTTAATAATCTAGGTGATAAAGAAGTAGATGAAATAATTAGAAAAAATTTAGAATTAGCAAAAGAGTCTGCTGAACTTACAATATCAGAAGTAGAAGATGCTTTAGGTATAAGTTAATCAATGAGTATAAAGATAGAAAAGCCTAAATCTTAATGTCATTGGATTCTAATTTACCGGAAGACTGGAAAAAATTACTAAACCCAAGTCAGATTCAAGCCATAGAAACAATTAATGGACCTGTATTAATAATGGCAGGAGCAGGTTCAGGTAAAACTAGAGTATTGACTCATAGGTATGCCCATTTAGTAAAACACCATAATGTAGACGTTGAGCAAATATTGGCTATTACATTTACAAATAAAGCAGCAGAAGAAATGAAATCAAGAATAAGTAAGCTTCTTAATTTAAAAATTTCACCAAAGTGGATATCAACTTTTCATAGTTTGTGTGTAAAAATTTTAAGAATCCATGGAGATAAGATAGGTTACAAAAGCAACTTTACTATTTACGATCAATCTGATTCAAATAAAGTGATTAGGAATTGTATGTCTGAAAACAATGTTGATCTTAAACAATACTCACCAAAACGTTTCCAGGCACATATATCTAATCTTAAGAACAGCATGATAAGCCCTGGGGAGGCACTAGAGAATGCAGAATCTTTTTTTGAAGTAAAAGTTGCCGAAATTTATTCAAGCTATGAAAAAAAATTAATAATTGCTAATTCAATGGATTTTGATGATCTTTTAATTAAAACTGTAGAACTTTTACAAACAAATGAAAGCATTTTGAAGTTTTGGTCTAATAAATTTCAATTCATCATGGTTGATGAATACCAAGATACAAATTTTGTACAATACAAATTAGTTGAGCTTCTTGGTTCAAATAATAAAAATGTTTGTGTAGTTGGAGACTCTGATCAAAGTATTTATGCATTTAGGGGTGCGGATATTAGAAATATTATTGAATTTGAAAAAGATTTTAGTAACGCAACAGTTATTCAACTAGATAAAAACTACAGATCTTCTAAAAAGATTCTTAATTTAGCTAACTCAGTCATATCTAATAATCCACGAAAAATTGAAAAAAATCTTTGGACTGATAACGAAGATGGTTTAGATATTTCATCATTTAGATTTAGATCTGAAAAAGATGAAGCAAGATGGGTTGCAGAAGAAGTTAAAAACCTAATAGATTCATCCAAAGAGAATGAGGTTGCAATTTTTTATAGAACCAATAGTCAATCACGTTTATTTGAGGAAGAACTAAGAATGTTAAATATTAATTATAAAGTCATTGGCAGTGTGAGATTTTATGACAGAAAAGAGATTAAAGATATAATCTCATACCTACAATTTTTAGTTAATGATAGTGATACAGTTGCATTTGAAAGAATTGTAAATGTTCCAAGGCGAGGAATAGGAGAGTCTACTGTAAAAAAAATAAGGGTATATTTAAATGAAACAGGAAAGTCTATATTTGAAGCACTGGAATCAATAGAGGAGATTAAAAATATTTCTCCACGAATTAAAGGAAGTCTCTCGGAATTTAAAGATTTAATTACTGAACTAAAGTCCTATTCGCTTCAAGGTCCCTCGAAAACAATCCAAAAAGTTTTGGAGCTTACAGGATATAAAATGAGTTTAATTAAAGAAGGCACACTAGAGTCACAAATGCGCATAGAAAATATTGAAGAACTTCTAAATTCCGCATTTAGTTTTGAGAATTTGTATGAAGAAGAAATTGATGAACCTTATGGAATGCTCAGAGATTACTTAGAATCCATTGCCCTATTTTCTGAAACAGATAAATTAGAAGATGCTGATAGAGTTTTGTTGATGACTCTACATAACGCAAAAGGCTTGGAGTTTCCATATGTATTTATGACTGGAATGGAAGAAAATTTATTTCCGCATGAAAGAAGTTCTCAAGGAGATAACTCTGAAATTGAGGAAGAAAGAAGACTTTGTTATGTTGGAATAACAAGAGCTGAAAAAAAGCTTTATTTAACTCATGCGTGGTCAAGGACACTTTGGGGTGGCACAGTTTATAATTTACCAAGCCGTTTTCTAGAAGAAGGTTCTAGTCATTTTGATACTGTAGATTTTTCACTTGATACTAACCAAAAAGACTCTACTCAGCTTGAAGTTGGTACAGGTCAAAAAATAATTCATGAAAAATATGGAGAAGGGCTTGTTTTAGAAGTTCAGGGAAATGAAATAACTGTTCAATTTAATGATGATATTGGAGTAAAGTATCTTGATATAGAATGGGCACCCATAAAATTTCAATAAAATATGAAGCATAATTTCATTTCATTTGTAATCTATATTCTTGTTATAAGATTATGAACCTATTTGAATATCAAGGCAAAGATTTATATAAAAAATATTCTATAACAACACCCAAATCAATTTTTATAAACTCTATTTCTGATTTAACAGAAAATCATGGTTTGAGTTTTCCATTGGTTGTAAAAGCCCAAGTCCAAGTTGGTGGAAGAGGAAAGGCAGGTGGAATAAAGGTTGCAAAAAACCATCAAGAACTTGAAGAGCATATAGATGCAATTTTAGGTATGGACATTAAAGGTCATAAAGTTGAAAGCTTATTGATTGAGGAGGCTTCTGAAATCATAAGCGAATATTATATATCATTTACTTTGGACAGATCTGAAAAAAAATATTTGATGATGTTGAGCTCCAAAGGTGGAATGGATATTGAAGAAGTTGCAGCTAATAGTCCAGAAGATTTAATAAAAATTTATATATCTCCATCATTAGGACTTGAAAGTAAAATAATTACACAAGCAATAAAAGATGCAAATCTCAATCTTGATTACATTGATGAATTACATGAAATAATTTCTAAACTTTACAAGCTTTTTACTGAAGGAGACTGTGATCTTGTTGAAGTAAACCCATTGGCAATAACAAATCAGGGTGTTTCTGCTCTAGATTCTAAAGTTTCACTAGATATGAATGCAATCTATCGACATGATGATTTTAAAAAATATGAAGAAGAAATTCCCATTCCAGAATCTGAAAAGTTTGCCAAAAGCAAAGGCTTAAATTTTATCAAGTTGGATGGAAGTGTTGGAATTATTGGCAATGGTGCAGGATTAGTTATGTCAACTCTAGATGTCGTAGCAGAGCATGGTGGAAAAGCGGCAAATTTTTGTGATATTGGTGGGGGAGCAAAAGCTGAAACTGTTACAGCAGCTTTAGAAGTTTTAGAATCAGAAGAAGAGGTAACAAGTGTTTTAATTAATATTTTCGGAGGCATTACAAGATGTGATTTAGTAGCTGAAGGAATTGTTGAGGCAACAAAAGGCAAAGTACTTAAATGGCCTTTGATAGTTAGATTAGACGGCACAAATTCAAAAGAAGGTTTAGAAATTTTGTCTAAAAATGCAAATGAAAAAATAATAATCTCTGAGTCTATGGATGACGCAGCGAAAGCTGCTGTCGAAGGTGGTAAATAATGGCAGTATTTATAAATGAGGAAACAAAAGTTGTTGTTCAAGGCTTAACAGGTAGAGAAGGAAAGTTTCATGCTTTGCGAAATAGGGACTATGGAACAAAAGTGGTAGCAGGAACAAGGCCAGGTAAAGGTGGAGAAGAAGTTGAAGGTATTCCAATTTTTAATACTGTTGTTGATGCTGTAAAAGAAACTGGTGCTAATACAGCTATGACTTTTGTACCTCCAGCATTTGCAATGGATGCAGTTCTTGAAGCAGGTGAAGCTGGTTGTGATTTAATAGTTTGTATTACGGAAGGCATTCCTGCTAAAGATGAAGCAAGAATGTATGATCTGCTTAAAAGAAATACTACTTCACAATTATTGGGGCCTAATTGTCCTGGACTAATCTCCCCAGGAAAATCAAATGTAGGTATCATGCCACACGAAATAACTAAAGAAGGAAACGTAGGAGTTGTTTCAAGGTCTGGAACTTTAACTTATCAAGCAGTTCATGAGTTAACTAGATTAGACATCGGACAGTCTACGTGTATTGGTATAGGCGGTGACCCTGTGCCAGGAATGTCCTTTATCGATGTTTTAGAGGCATTTGAAAAAGACGAACAGACAGAAGCAATCGTAATGATTGGTGAGATAGGTGGGAGTGCTGAAGAAGAAGCAGCCGAATACATAAGCAAGCTAGTTAGTAAACCAGTAGTTTCTTACATTGCTGGTGTAACCGCGCCACCAGGAAAAAAAATGGGACATGCTGGGGCAATTGTTTCTGGAAATATGGGTACAGCCTCTGCTAAAATTGAAGCACTTACTAACGCTGGTGTCAATGTTGTTAACAACCCTACCAAGATTGGACAAGCAATAAAGGAATTGATTTGAAAGAAAATTTAAATAGAGAAGAATTATCTGCAGCAATTTCTGATACTAGAAAATCTTTTGATACTGATAATCCTATAATTCCGTTTATCGAGGGTGACGGAATAGGTATAGACATATGGCCTGCTTCTCAGAAAGTATTTGATTCAGCTGTTGAAAAAGCCTATAACAATCAAAGAAAAATTGAATGGATGGAAGTTTTAGCTGGTCAAAAAGCATATGATAATGAAAATGAGTGGTTGCCTGAAAAAACAATTGAAATGTTTGATAAATATGGGATAGGAATTAAAGGACCTTTAACTACTCCTGTTGGAGGTGGAATTAGATCTATAAACGTCTCAATAAGGCAAAAATTAGACCTTTATGCCTGTGTAAGGCCTTTGAGGTGGTTTAAAGGTGTTGAAACACCAACAAAGAACCCAGGAGATGTAGATATTGCTTTATTTAGAGAAAATACAGAAGATGTTTATTCAGGCAAAGAATTAGAGATGGGTTCTGAGGAAGTCAAAACATTAAATAACTTTCTAAAGTCTGAATTTGGATGGGAAATTAGAGAAGATAGCGGTATTGGAATTAAACCAATTTCCCAAACTGCATCAGAGAGATTAATTAGAGCAGCACTGAATTATGCAGTAGAGAATGGAAAGAAAAACCTAGCAATAGTACATAAAGGAAACATCATGAAATTTACCGAGGGAGCATTTCGAGGCTGGGGCTATGAATTAGTTAAAAATGAATTTTCAGATGTTGCAGTATCTTGGGAAGATTGTAAAGGTGAACCAGGAGACAAGATTCTAGTTCAGGACGTGATAGCAGATGCTTTTTTACAGCAGATATTAATTAAGCCTCATGAATTTGATGTGATTGCTACCACAAATCTTAATGGAGATTATGCATCCGATGCACTAGCAGCTCAAATTGGAGGAATTGGAATAAGTCCTGGTGGAAATATAAATTATGAAAATGGTAAATCAGTTTTTGAAGCTACTCATGGAACAGCTCCAAAATATGCTGGACAGGACAAAGCTAACCCTGGATCTCTAATACTTTCAGGTGAAATGATGTTTAGGTATATGGGTTGGAATGAAGCTGCAGATCTAGTAATTAAAGCTATGGAAAAATCAATAAGTGAAGGTAATGTTACCTACGACTTAGCGAGAGGTAGATCTGATGCAAGAACTCTTCCTTCATCAGAATTTGCTAAATCCTTAATTGAAAATATAGAAAGCTTTTAAGTCATGACAAAAGTAACAGTAGTTGGATCAGGAAAGTATGGATCAATGACAGCTCTTAGAGTTGCAGAATATGATATAGCTGATACGGTAGTCATGACAGATATAGTTGAAGGCCTTCCTCAAGGTCTTGCTTTAGACATGAATCAATCAAGATTTGTAGAAAAATTCTCATCAAAAATTATTGGAACTAATAATTATGAAGATACTTCTGATAGTGATGTAGTTGTCATCACTGCAGGCTTACCAAGAAAGCCAGGAATGTCGCGCATGGATTTATTAGAGGTTAATGCAAATATTGTAACTGAGGTAACAAGTAACATTATGAAACATTCAAAGAATCCAATAATAATTGTTGTTACAAATCCTTTAGATCAAATGACAACTTTAGTTTCTGATGTGTCTGGCTTACCTAAAAGTAGAGTCATCGGTCAAGCTGGAGTTCTTGATTCATCTCGATTTGCTTATTTTATATCAGAGAAATTAAATGTAAATATGAAGGAAGTTGAAGCCTGGACTCTGGGTAGTCATGGTGAAACTATGGTGCCTGCACCATCCCAGTGTAAAGTTGATGGCAAGCCTTTAACTGAGCTACTTACAAATGATGAAATAGAAGAGTTAGTAAAAAGAACTTCTGATGGAGGAGCGGAAATCGTTGCATTATTAAAAACAGGCAGTGCTTACTTTGCGCCTTCTTCGGCAGCTGCAACGATGGTTAAGTCAATTATTTCAGATTCAAATAATGTTTTACCTTCTTGTTCTTGGGTCTCTGGAGAGTATGGAATTAGTGATGTTTACTTAGGTGTACCAACTAAATTAGGTAAAGATGGTGTAACCGAAATTGTAGAACTTGATTTAAATACTGAGGAGCTAGAAAACCTAAAATCAGCTGCTGATTCAGTAAAACAAAAAGTTTTAGAGCTAAATAATCTAAAAACCCAATAAAACTGGGCTTTTTAAGCAAAAAATTTATAATTAGCATAAAAACTCAATAAAATCAGCAGTTTATAAAAAAAAGTCAATAAATTTAGGGTTTTAAGACAAATTAATTAAAAAAACTATAATGTTTATAGGGAGTTTTAAAAAAAACTCAATAAAGAAAGCGGATTCTAATGAATAAAGATGATTTAGCAAGTGCTGTTGCAGCTGCAGTAGGGTTGTCACAAGCAGACGCTAAAAAAGCAGTAGAAGCCGTGTTTGATGGAGTCACAGGTGGTATGAAAGACGGCGTTAAAGTAAGCGTTGCCGGTTTTGGTACATTTGAATCCAGATACAGGGCTGCAAGACAAGGTAGAAATCCAGCAACAGGTGAAACAATCCAAATTGCTGCGAAAAATGCCCCAGCTTTTAAAGCTGCAAAAGGATTAAAAGACGCTTTAAATTAAAGTTCTTTTAGTTAAATTTGAAAAGACGGCAAAAGCCGTCTTTTCTTTTTAGGAAATAATACTTATATCACCAGATATTTTAATTTTTTTATCAAACATAAGGTCTTCTGGATGTATTTCAGCATTTACAATTTTGTAAAGATCGACAGAAGACATTTTAAATTTTAGAAAATAGTCATCGTTAATATTTTCAATTTCAGAACAGTTGTTTAGTGAATATATTTTTTCTAAATCTGTAAATTCAAAATAAATAAACTCGGTTTTGTATTCATAGTCAGAAATTTTTTCTTTAAAATTTTTTAGCGTATCTTCTATCAATTAATTGTTAATGTTTCTCTTTTAACGTCTTCTATAGCTTTGGTAACTTGTATGCCTCTAGGACATGCTGTAGTACAGTTAAATGCTGTTCTGCATCTGAAAGCGCCATTCACATCTTTAAGTATTTCTAATCTTTGTTTTGAGGCATTGTCTCTTGAATCAAATACAAATCTATGTGCATTAACAATTGCTGCTGGGCCAACATAAGTATCCGCAGTCCAAAAAACCGGACAACTAGTTGTGCAGGCTGCACAGAGAATACATTTTGTAGTATCTTCAAACTTATCTCTATCTTCTGGAGATTGTAATCTTTCTCTTTCTCCGGGCTCTTCATCATTTACAAGATAAGGCATAACTTTTTTGTAAGATTCAAAGAATGTTTCCATATCAACAACTAAATCTTTTATGACAGGTAGGCCTCTAATTGGCTCAATTTTTATTGGATTGCTAACTTCCTTAACTAAGACTTGGCAAGCAAGCATATTTTCTCCATTAACAACCATCGCATCAGAACCACATACTCCATGAGCACATGATCTTCTAAAAGCGAGACTACCATCATCAAACCATTTAACTTTGTGAAGAAGATCTAATATTCTCTCATCAGGATCTGCTTCAATGTTGTATTCTTCCCAATGGCCTTTTCTATCGGTTTCAGGATTGAATCTAAGAATTCTAAGTTTTACATCCATTAATATTTTCTTTCTTTTGGTTCATAGTTACCAAGCTCAACATCTTTATAGTCAAGTTTAACTGAGTCACCATTCTTAAATGCGAATGAATGTTTTAACCAATTTGAATCGTCTCTTTCAACATGATCTACTCTTGAATGTGCTCCACGACTTTCTTTTCTTTCCAAAGCGCTAGCAACAGTTGTGTCTGACATATCTAATAAGTACTCAAGCTCAATTGCTTCTAACAACTCTGTATTAAAAACTTTTCCTTTGTCAGAAATAGTAACATTTTGATATCTATCTCTTAAGTCTGACAAAATTTCAGTCTGTTTTGTTAAACTTTCTTCAGATCTGAAAATTTTGGCATTTTCTTCCATTGAATCTTGAAGCTCTTCTCTTATTTTTGCTACTGAAAAATTAGGATCATGTTCTTTATCAATAAAGTTACTTATCTTATTTTTTAGGTCTTCGCCAGCATTTTCAGATAAAGAAAATGGTTTTGTAGAAGAAACATAGTCAACCATGCTTTGACCTGCTCTTTTACCAAAAACCACTATATCTAGTAGGGAATTAGTGCCTAATCTATTTGCACCATGAACGCTTACACAGGCAGATTCTCCCGCTGAATATACACCTGGAAGGATTGTTCCTTGAGCATCGCTTAAAACTCTCGCATCTACATCAGTAGGAATACCTCCCATAGCGTAATGAGCTGTTGGTTGAACTGGAATTGGCTCATCTATTGGTTCAATTTTCACATATGTCCTAACGAAATCTGTTATATCAGGCAATTTCTGTTTTATTGTTTCTGCTCCCAAATGTGTTAAATCTAAATATACGAAATCATTGTTTGGTCCTGCTCCGTTACCTTCACTTATCTCAGTTGCGATAGCTCTTGATACCATATCTCTTGGTGCGAGATCTTTAATTGATGGAGCATATCTTTCCATAAACCTTTCACCGTCTTTATTTCTTAAAATTCCACCCTCACCTCTCGCAGCTTCTGACAATAGTATTCCAAGACGGTATATTCCTGTTGGGTGAAACTGGTAGAACTCCATGTCTTCTAAAGGTATGCCTTTTTGATATAAAATTCCCGGACCATCACCTGTTAACGAGTGGGCATTGGAACTAACCTTGTATATTTTTCCAAAACCACCAGTAGCGAATGTTACAGCTCTGGCTTCAAATATGTGTATATCACCGGTTGCAATTTCATAAGCTACAACACCTTTACAAACTCCGTCATCAATTTTTATATCTAAAACTTGAAATTCGTCAAAAAAGGTTACTCCCATCGAAACGCATTTTTGATATAAAGTCTGAAGAATCATATGACCAGTTCTGTCTGCTGCATAGCAGGCTCTAAAAGCTGGTGCCTCACCTTCTTTAACAGTATGTCCTCCAAATCTTCTTTGAGCAATCTTTCCATTTTCTAATCTACTAAATGGTAGTCCCCAATGTTCCAACTCAACTACAGAGTCAATTGCTTCTTTGCACAAAATATCTACAGCTGGTTGATCTGCTAAGTAGTCTGATCCTTTGACCGTATCAAATGCATGCCAGTTCCAATTATCTTCTTCTACATTTGCTAATGCAGCGCTCATACCACCTTGGGCTGCACCAGTGTGCGATCTTGTTGGGTATAGTTTTGTTATTACAGCTAACTTCATATGGGGTGCTGCTTCAATTGCAGCTCTAAGACCTGCTCCACCAGCACCAACGATTACTCCATCAAAAGAGTGCTTGATTATTTTCATGCTTGCCTCACAAATGCTACCAACACATATGTACCTAAAATAAAAAACGCTGTTGATACAAAATATAAACTATATAAAGCAAGACTTCTGTGAAGTTTGTTTGCTATATTGTCGTGCATAACTATCCTTAATCCATTTGTTCCATGAAGAATACTTAGAGCCAGCAAAAGCCAATCAAAAGTTCTCCAATAAGGGGTGTCCCATCTGGCAGCAACAAATTCATAATCAAGATTAAGCGTATCATTAAATACATGCATAATAAACATATGTCCAGCAGCTAATAAAACCAGAAATAAACCACTTACTCTCATGAAAAACCATGCATATAATTCAAAATTGCTTCCACCAATAGGCGGTTGTCTTCTTCCCCAATCAGTTCTAGTTGTATTCTGCATTATGATTTCCAATCTGGTAATGGTCTTACCATACAGTCAACAACCGTTGTTCCAGGTGAACTTTTTTCAATACAAATATCAAAATATGAAGTTATCATTTTATAAGTCGTTGGAACAAAAATTCCAATAAAAATTAGCAGTGCAACAATGTTAAGAGATTTTTGATAATCTGATCCTTTTTTCCAAAGATCAACAGTGATGATTCTTAACCCATTTATTGCATGGGCTAATACTGCAGCCATTAAACCAACCTCGCCGAGTCTGAAATAAAAGTTTTTGTATATTGCTTCTGCACCTTCATATATTTCGGGACCCGCAAGGATTAATGCGGTAGAAATAATATGTAAAAGCAAATAACCAAATAGTGCAACACCAGTGATTCGATGAAAAAGATATAACCACATGCTAGTCCTGCCTTTATAAACAGAACCAGTAGAAACTATTTCCTGATAAGCCATATTTAATTATCCTACATTGGAAAAATAACTATAAATTAATTAGACAATTCACCTCTTGACATTTTTATGTTCCCGTAATAAATTACACATATGTAATTTACTTTAAGGAGTACGGGTGGAGCAATCAATAGTAGAAGAGTTAATCGGCGGAATGCCATCATGGACAGAAGAGGCAAATTGTAAAGGGGCAGATGCAGATTTATTTTTTCCGGAAAGAGGAGCTTCTACTAGAAAAGCTAAAGCAATTTGTAGAGCATGCACCGTCCAAGATCAATGTTTAGAGTATGCAGTAGAGAACTCTGAAAAATTCGGGATTTGGGGTGGTCTATCAGAACGTGAGCGTAGAAGAATTAAAAGACAACGTGCTGCAGAATTTGATATCAGAGACGTAGGCTAGATACTAAAGCTTTCAGAATATTCGCTGAAGTCTCTTTCAACCCCAATTTCATCGCTTTTTATTATTTCAGTTATAGTGTTTTCTTCGTCTGTTATATATGTATACCTTAAAGAAATACCAGCACCATCATGAAAACAACCAAATTTTTTGGCTACTTCACCATGAGGCCAAAAGTCTGACAAAATTGGGAATTCAATATTATGGTGTGCAGCCCACGACCTATTAGTAGGACTTGCACCAACTGTTATAAGTATTGTATTTGTATCTTCTTTCAAAAAAGACTCTTGGTAATCTCTTAATTCGCATATCTCTTTATCACAAACACTACTAAATGGGAATGGCATAAAAACAAACATTGTTTTTTGACCCAAGAAATCTTTGTCGCTGTGCTTTGTTTTGTCATAGTTGAATAATTCAAATTCTGGTATTTTATCTCCAATATTTAATGACATTTTATTTATCCTTTCTTAATAAATTTATGATAGCGAATTTAAAATTAAATAGGCGGCAATGAAGTTCTAGCTGCCCAAGAAATTGGATCTTCTAATTCATCAACTGATGGAATAAGGTTCATGTCCGAAATAATTTCATTTAGGCTAAGTTCATTTTTGGAATCTTCAAGGAATGAGATAAAAGAATCGGATCTTTCATCGTATTTAGAAATTTTTAATTCGAAGTCACTTCCAGGTCCTTGGTTGGCAACGAGGCCTAGGTCCATAACTAGATCAATCACACTCGGATCTATAAAGTCAATTGAATTTTTCGCAGAGTGCTTAATGACTGATCTATAAAAACTAAGAGGTGCAAAAATAACATCGAGCATGGAGTCAATATCAAAGTTGTTCAATTCAGGTATGTTACTCATGAGGTCTTGAGGATTAGAAAAATTACTTGGGTCAAAATTTGGTTCAATATCTTTTATGTTTGCTAAAAGTTCTTCGTTACTTTTTTTCATTTGTTTTATCAAGTAATCGAATGGAGCTGTGTGCTCACCAAGAGTCAGAGTTATATATTCTAGAAGCATCAATGCAATTGTTGCCTCTTTTTCATCGATCGAAAACTGACTTATTCTTAAATCAAAATTATTTTTATTTATCGCAAGAGCACTATTTCTTGGAAGAATAATTCCATAATGGCTAAGACCCCAAGTATTCTTGCTCAAAAATCCTGCAATGTTACCTAATTGCATTCCTATTAATGATGATTGAGCACCTCCAATTCCAGCAGGTAAACCCTCAAACATTTGAAGTTCGGAAAAGTCAAAATGTTTAATTGAATTTAGAAACCAATTTCCATACTTTTTTGAATCCATTATTGAAACTTCTAGTGGTGTGTACTCATTTTTTGTTGAAGATTCTAGACTCAGTTCTATAACTCTAAATATTTCTTGATAATTCAAGTCAGAATTAGAAAGCAATCTATCCTCTTCGGTATCTTTATTGATATGGTTATTAATTTGTTCAGCCAGCTGCCAATTTACATCGCCATCATCATTATTGAAAAGATTAAATAATTGGGAAAAAAGATCGTCAGACATTAAACATCGGATGGACGTAAATCTAATTCAAAAACAAGTGTAATTACTTGTGATTCTCTAAGTATTTCAATCTCCACTTGCTCACCTGCTCTTTTTGTTCTTAAAACAGTTATCAAACCATCAAGTGTTTTTACTGTTTCACCATTTATTTTTTTTATAATATCACCTGGTTGTGCTCCAGCTTTTCCTATAGCAAATATTTCACCACCTGGACCATAAAGTTCTTGTATAAATACCCCAGAAAATACTCTTGCACCATCTTCTGCAATATCAAAATGCTGAGCTCCTAGAATTCCGAGGAAAGCATGAAGTATTTTTCCATCTTTTATCAAACCTTCTGCAATGTTTAAAGCAAGGTTTACTGGCACAGCAAAGCCTAATCCCTCAGCACCAACATCAGCTGTTGCGATTGCAGTGGTAATGCCAATTAATTCTCCATTTTTATTAATTAGTGCACCTCCACTAGAACCTCTAGTAATAGGTGCATCAGTTTGTATAAGCCCAAATAAAGTTACTGAAGTCCCCATTACATCACCACCAACATCTAACCTTCTCTCAAGAGCAGAAACAACACCTGTTGTTACTGTTGGTGCGGCACCGAGTGTAAGAGGATGTCCAATGGCAACTGCTAAATCACCAACTAGCATTTTATCGCTATTACCAATTGCAATAGGTATCAAATTTGAAGCTGTTATTTTTACAAGCCCAATGTCAGTCAATCTGTCAGAACCAATTATATTTGCTTCGTACATTCGTCCATCTTCAAAAATAACTCTAACCTCTGTGGAATTGTCGATAACATGGTGATTCGTCATTATTAGACCATCATCAGTAATTACAACCCCTGAACCTCCACCAGCTGATAAAAACTCTCCATCATCAGACAGTGTCCCCACTTGAACTTGAACAATTGTCTTTGTTGCCAATTCAGCTATTGAGACAACCTCAGTCGAATCCACTCTAGGCATTACTAATTCTTTTTCCTTTACAGTCTCAGTAATTGTTATTGGCTCTGGCAAAACAATTTCTTCTTCTTCAAAAAGACCAAATAAAAATAAAAATCCTAAAACAATACCACTCGAAAGAAGAGCAGAACCAATTACGACATTTAATGAGCTTTTTTTCTTTTCAGTTTTTTCTTCAATTAGATCAGAAATATATTTTCTTTGTTCAAACAATTCTTGTTGCGAATAATTATCTTCTTCCATACATTCATATTAAATATGGAAAGATTCTAACCAATATTTCAAAACAATTTTTTTAAAAGGTTTCACTGTTTGTTGCTTTAAATTATCTATAAGTTGAAAAATGTTTTACGTTTCCTTAGAGTTAAAAGGTAAATGTTATCTGTTCAAAACTTAGAAGTTGTATATCAAGACGTTATTTTAGTTTTAAGGGGTGTTTCATTTGAAATCCCCAAAGGCGAAATAGTTTCTTTATTAGGCAGCAATGGTTCTGGAAAGACTACTGTTATCAGATCCATCACAGGTCTTCTTGATATTCAAAATGGTGATATAACTAAAGGTACAATTTCAGTAGATGGAGAAGACATTACTAATGAGAAGCCATCTAAGATAGTTGAAAAAGGGATTGCACAAGTTCTAGAAGGAAGAAGAATTTTTGCAGAACTAACAGTAACTGAAAATTTGAGACTTGGTGGCCATACTAATAGTAAAGAAATACCAGAAAATATAGACAGAGTTCTGGACTTATTTCCTATATTAAAAGAAAGATCAAAAGGGGAGGCAGGCTATCTCTCTGGTGGAGAACAACAAATGCTTGCAATTGGAAGAGCACTTATGTCTAATCCTAATTATTTATTATTGGACGAACCAAGCCTAGGTCTAGCACCAAAGTTGGTTGACCAAATTGCAGAATTAATAACTGAGATTAATTCTCAAGGCGTTACAGTGCTTTTAGTTGAACAAAATGCAAATATGGCTCTAAACGTTTCAAGTCATGGATATATTATGGAAACAGGCAATATCGTTATGGACAACCCTAGTGAAGAATTATTGCAAGATCAGGATGTAAGAGAATTCTATCTTGGTTTAAATCCAGAGGGTACAAATAGAAAGTCATTCAAAGATGTAAAACATTATAAAAGAAAGAAAAGGTGGCTTTCTTGAACTCACTAAATTTTAACAACGTAACTTTGAAGTTTGGTGGAATTACAGCATTGAATGATGTTAGCTTCGAGGTAAAACCACAAACCCTTTATGCAATTATTGGACCTAATGGTGCAGGGAAAACATCAATATTCAATTGTATAAGCGGTATTTATAGGCCCACTCAAGGATCTGTAACATACGGAGATTATGATATCAATGACCTTAGGCCTGACGAAGTCGCAAACCTAGGCATTGCTAGAACTTTTCAAAATATCGAATTATTTGAAAATATGACAGTTTTAGACAATATTCTAATTGGAGCTCATAGGCACTTATCATATGGCCCTCTATCTAGTTTAATTTTTAGTAAAAAAGCAAGAAATAGTGAAATCCAAGCCAGAAAAATAGCAGAAGATATTATAGATTTTCTTGAAATAGAGCAATTTAGATATTCATATATTATGTCCCTACCTTACGGGGTTCAAAAGAGAGTTGAAATTGGAAGAGCTTTAGCAATGAACCCTGATATTTTATTATTGGACGAACCGGCTGCTGGAATGAATAATGAAGAAACTGAGGACATTGCAAGATTTATTATTGATATCCATGAAGAGATGAAAAAAACAGTAATTTTAGTTGACCATGATATGAATATGGTAATGGACATCGCACAAGAAGTTATGGTTTTAAATTTTGGTGAAAAGTTAGCTGAAGGTACACCAAAAGATATAGTTAAAGATACAAAAGTAATTGAAGCTTATTTAGGAGTAAATTAATTATGGCATTAACAATGAATGAAATATACGATGAAATATTAAAAGAAGGTGGCATGACTCCTTCCAAAAAAGTAAAACAGACTGCACACAGGTTTCCAGAAAAAGTTGCAACGAGATATAAAGAGTATGGAGTTTGGTCTGAAACTACATACGAAGATTTTTGGAAAAAATCAAATTATTTGTCTATGGCTCTTAGATTTTTTGGTATCGAAAAAGGTGATTCAGTCGCCATACATTCAGAAAATAGACCTGAATGGTTTATAGCAGATATAGGTATTCAATCAATTGGAGCGGTTAGTGTTGGACTCTATCCAACAAACCCTCCTTCTGAGGTTCAATATCTTTTATCTCATTCTGAAACAAAAATTTTATTTGCCGAAGACCAAGAACAATTAGACAAAGCTTTGCAAGTTTTAGATGATTTACCACAATTAGAAAAAATAATTTATTTTGAAGACAGAGGACTCTACAATTACGAAAATTCTAAATTAATGAGTTTTGCAGAATTTCTAGAATTAGGAAAATCTGAATATGAATCCTATCCTGAATTTGTTGATGAACAGCTAGAAGCAATTCAAGATGAGGATGTTGCTTTTCTTGTATATACATCTGGAACAACTGGAAAACCAAAAGGTTCTATGATTACACATGGAAATTTAAAATGGGTAGGTTCACAAATTCCGCAATTTTCTTTAGTTGAAAATGTTAAAGCAAAAGATCCACAATTTTTATCGTATTTACCACTTTGTCATATTTTTGGAAGGTTAATTGATCTTTTAATTGCAACTCACACTTTGGCAACCATAAATTTTGCTGAATCCATAGATACAGTACAAAGTGACTTAGTTGAAATTCAACCAACAATCTTTCCAGCAGTGCCTCGAATTCTTGAAAGAATGTATTCCGGTGGAATGGTAAAAATGAGAGATGCTTCTTTGATTAAACAGTTACTTTTTAAATTTTCAATGTATCTAGGAAATATAGCTTCAGATAGGAAGTTGAAGTATGGATTTAATGATTACATTGCAAAATTTTTAACATTTGTTGGTTGGGTTTTGTCATTTAGAGCATTGAAAAAGAAACTTGGCTTAAGTAAAGCAGAAACTGCAATTTCTGGTGCTGCACCAATCGCACCTGAGATCTTAAAATTTTTTATGGCCCTAGGAGTACCTATATTTGAAGGTTATGGAATGACAGAAAATTGTGGATATGCTTCAGGAAATAATGATAAGAAAATAAAACTTGGCACTGTTGGTGTACCTAATCATGGGATGGAAATTAAATTGGCAGAAGATGGAGAAATATTAACCAGAGGCGGAGCAGTTTTCAAAGGCTATTTTAAAAATGAAGAAGCAACCAAAGAAGTATTGGATGAAGATGGTTGGCTTCATACAGGAGATGTTGGAGTTTGGGATGGAGAGTTCCTGAAAATAATTGATAGAAAGAAAGATATAATTATCACAAGTGGTGGAAAGAATGTATCTCCACAAGAGATAGAAAATAAACTCAAAATTTCACCCTTTATTAAAGATGCAATAGTAATAGGTGATAAACGAAAGTTTTTATCAGCTTTGATTGCCATTGAATTTGATACTGTTTCTAATTGGGCGCTTAGGAAGAATGTACCACACACTACTTATAGAGATTTATCTGAAAAACAAGAAGTCAAAGATTTAGTTTGGAAAGAAATTCTCAAAGCCAATGAGCAAACATCTTCACTTGAAATTAGAAAATTTAGAATGATACCTAAGGAACTAGATCACGAAGATGGAGAGTTAACTGCTACTCAAAAAATTAAAAGAAATGTCCTTATAGAACAATTTGGAGATTTAATTGAGGAGATGTATATTTGACTTTATTTTTTCAAGCCACCGCTGAAGGATTAGCTCTTGGAGCAGTTTATTCATTAGTAGCAATTGGATTTGTTTTAATTTATAAGGCAATGGATGTTTTAAGTTTTGCTCAACCTGCTCTTGCAGTAGTTGGGGCAGGATTTATAAGTTCATTAGCGGTTGATCGAGGAATTCCTTTTTGGATAGCTTTGATTTTGGGAATATTAATCACAGGTGTTTTAAGCCTACTAATTGAAAGAACTTTTTTAAGACCAATGGTTGGTGAGCCTGTATTCTCTGTAGCAATCTTAACAATTGGGATAGATATATTGCTCAGGACAACTCTAGATAATTGGATAGGTTTAAACCCTAGATATTTAGGGGACCCATTTCCTAGTTTTGGTAATTTTGGATCTATTACGGTTTCTGGAGTAACTTTGAAATATCTAGAAATCTCAGCTTTTTTTACAGCAGTTTTATCCATAACACTTCTTACACTATTTTTTAAAAAATCAAAATATGGAGTTGCAATGAGAGCAACTTCCTACGATCAAGAAGCGGCCTTAGCGCAAGGTATTGATGTGGGCAAAATATTTGGACTTGTATGGTTTATAGCAGGAATTTTAGCCTCATTAGCTGGCTTTTTTATTACAGGAGGTTTCAACACATTAACTCAATTTAGCTTTATTTCTGCTTTAAGAGCATTACCAGCAGTTGTTATTGGAGGACTAGATTCTATTCCAGGTGCAGTAGTAGGATCATTAATTATTGGATTGACCCAAGGGTATGTCGCTTATTTTCAATTAAATATAGAAGAATTTCTAGGTTTTTCTATTGGAAGTGGTTTTTCACTGGTAGCACCATATCTAATCATGTTTGTAATCTTATTGTTTAAACCTGACGGACTTTTTGGCACAGAAGAGGTAGAGAGAGTATGAGAGGAAGACCAAATTTATACACTGATTACAAAAAGGAATCTGCAATATTTGCTAACCTAACCCAAAAATTTTGGTTTTCTATTTTGGTATTAACTTCTGCGAGCCTAGTCTTTTTTGCTTCAAATTATTGGATACTTCTTTTAACAACTGCATTTTTGATTTCTATAGCTGCATGGGGGATAAATATAGTATCGGGCTTTGCAGGACAGATCAGCCTAGCGCATGGTGTTTTTGTTGGAATTGGAACATACACTGCTTCAGTTTTAGGAGGAATTGCAACTACATCAGTAATTGGATATCAAATTTTGGGATATGAGCTTGATATGATTATCTGGCTACCCTTATCTGGAATTTCTGCTGCATTAATCGGATTAATGATTGCTCCTATTTCGGTGAGGTTAAAGGGGTTGAATTTAGGTCTTGTTACTCTAGCGCTAGTATTTATAGCTTCTCACTTATTTTCAAACCTTAAACCAATTACAGGTGGTGCTGGACTAGGCAGAAAAGCAGCAAAACTTGTACTTCTAGGTTTTGACTTTGAGCAAGGAGTCAATTTAGGAAATTTTGTTTTAGAAAAAAATCAGTTGATTTATTTACTTTCTTTAGCTCTTTGTATTTTTGCTGGTTTAGGTGTAAAAAACCTAACAAGATCAAAAACAGGAAGAGCTTTTTCAGCAATAAGAGATGGAGATATTGCTGCTGAAGCGATTGGTGTAAGCTTGTATAAATTTAAGTCTTTTGCTTTTGCTTTATCTAGTTTTTATGCTGGTGTGGCTGGATCTTTGTTGTTTAGTGTGTCTGGCGGAGTAGATCCTGGTACCTTTAACCTTCTATACTCAATCACATTTATTGCTATCGTAATTATCGGTGGTGCAGGAACAGTTTTGGGGCCACTTTTTGGATCTCTCTTTTACATATTATTTCCAGGTGCAATTCAAACAGCAATGCATGCATTTGGTGATACAGGTCAAAGCTTGGCTTTATCAACGGGTCAGATTGAAAGAATAATTTTTGGTTTATTTATAATATTATTTTTGATTTTTGAACCAAGGGGGCTTTGGGGGATTTGGTTTAGGTTACGTAATTATTTTAAAGCTTGGCCATTTTCCTACTAGATTCAAAAACTTATACTATTCTTATTGTTATTAGTACTAATAAAATTAGGGGGGATTATGAAACCATTGCGTAAGCAAGGAATCATTATTTTTTCAATTCTAGCCCTAGTTTTAGCTGCTTGTGGCGGAAGTACAACTGAAGAAACTGTAGAAGAGGAAGCAACTCCTGAAGTTGTTGAAACTCTTGATTCTCCAGCTGTAACAACTGCTTCTAGTGTTGAAACTGGCGTTGGTGTTACCTCAGAACCATGTCCTGAAGAAATTGGCGGTGTGCCGACAGGAGCTGATCCAAGTAAAGGTTGTATATATTTAGGTATGCTAAATGACTATACAGGCCCTTATGCAGCTGTTGCTCCAGCACTTGAAACTGCTCAAAGAGGATTTTGGTTATGGGCAAATAGCACTGGTGGAATTGGTGATTATAGCGTAGCGATTATTGAAGGTGCAGACACTTCATTTAATCCACAAAAACATCTTGAACAATACAATGCTCAAAGAGATCAAGTTGCTGCATTAGCAATGTCTCTTGGAACAAATCAAACTTTATTTATTTTAGACGAAATGGATAAAGATAATATGGTTGCTGCTCCAATGAGTTGGTATTCGGGATGGTCATATAAAAGTCTTGATAGAGGTCTAGTAGTAGAGTTCGGTGCTGCTTATTGTGCAGACGGGATGAACGCTCTTGACTGGGCTATTGCAAGTCTTCCAGTAGATATCAAAACAATTGGAATTATGGGATTTGCTGGTGACT
>VMBT01000485.1_pt1 | contig 25507 bp, 25 predicted proteins | sample 4404301 | NCBI WGS metagenome assembly VMBT01 (sample SAMN12238535, study PRJNA552566) | marine metagenome | isolation source: Coastal seawater | place: USA: coastal Georgia, Sapelo Island | collected 2008-08/2009-08
GTATGTCGCGATGCCTGAGAATGTGGTCGAGAATATACGAAGTAAGTGGGCTAGCGAGATCAAAGACGCCTCGGGAAGTCCTCTTTGGTAAACCGTAGTAACATCTTCATATGGATAGAATAGCTCTGGGCCCTAAGGGGCCCAGAGTTCATTTAGAATGGACGCGCTGGCTAAGATTTAACATTTAAAGACTTGGAGATAGCGGCTTACAAAATACTATGCTCAACCCCAACGACGCATCCAAGATCACAATAAGGAACAGGCGGCAAGATATATTGTTTGGTAGCGCCGCTCGCTTTTTTGCTATCGCCGTTCTCGGAATCCTTGTAGCCATTATCGGTTCCTTGATTGTTGGGTCGCTCCCCGTTTTTCGTGAATTCGGGCCAGGATTTTTAGTTAGCCCGGACTGGAACCCCGTTACAGATCAATACGGAGGACTTAATCCCATATTAGGGACATTGGTTACTTCTGCTATTGCTCTCCTGATTGCTATCCCATTAAGTTTCGGAATTGCTATTTTTCTTACGGAGTTATGTCCTGCGCGACTCAAAACTCCACTCGGCACCATGATCGAGCTTTTGGCAGCTGTGCCAAGCATTATTTACGGCATGTGGGGTTTGTTCATATTCGCTCCATTTTTCGCAGATCATGTTCAGCCCTACCTTCAAGAATGGCTGTTGCCGATTCCTATTTTTGGCCCCTTATTTGATGGCCCACCAATGGGCATTGGCGTACTTACGGCGGGCATAATACTCGCCTTCATGGTGGTCCCATTCATCGCCGCAGTGATGCGAGATGTGTTTGATGTTGTACCTGCCATCCTTAAGGAGTCAGCGTATGGCCTTGGATCAACCACGTGGGAGGTCGTTAGGCACGTTGTGCTTCCGTATACGAAGTCGGGGGTCGTCGGCGGCATTATGCTCGGTCTTGGCAGGGCTCTCGGTGAGACTATGGCTGTAACTTTTGTGATTGGAAACGCTTACGAATTCAGTACGGGATTGTTTAATCCTGGAAATAGTATTGCGTCCATTCTGGCGAATGAATTCGCTGAGGCTGGGAGCGGGCTACACGAGTCGGCCCTAATCACATTAGGGCTGATTTTGTTTGGAATTACTTTTCTAGTGCTGTCGGTTGCGAAGCTATTCCTATTACGAGTCACTAGGAAAGAGGGAGCCTAAACGGCGAGCGCGTTATGGATCTATATACAAAAAGGCTACTCACGAACAAGGTTGGACTCATCCTATCCATGGTCGCAATGGTGCTTGGTTTGGGAATTCTGTTCTGGATCTTATCGTCGTTAGTTGTTAAGGGGATCGATGGTATATCGATAGCGGTTTTCACTGAGATGACCCCGCCTCCAGGAGAGTCGGGAGGCTTATTGAATGCGATCTTTGGCAGCTTGTTGATGGTCTCAGTTGCTATCTTTATCGCGATACCAATCGGTGTGATGGCAGGCATTTATTTGGCTGAGTACGGGCAAAAGGGCTGGGTGACGCCGGTAACACGATTCGTGAATGATATTTTGCTCTCTGCACCATCCATCGTGCTCGGATTGTTTATCTACGCAATCTACGTTGCCAACGTGAAACATTTTTCGGGCTGGGCGGGTGCGTTCGCGCTCACATTGATTGCCATACCAGTGATCGTGCGATCGACAGATAACATGCTCTTATTGGTGCCAAATAGCCTAAGAGAGGCGGCAGCTGCTTTGGGTGCTCCCAAATGGAAAATCATCTTTATGGTCACCCTCCGGGCTGCTAAGGCGGGCGTGACCACCGGTGTTCTACTAGCTATCGCTCGTATCAGTGGAGAGACAGCCCCATTGCTATTTACCGCGCTAAATAATCAATTTTGGACATCCGATCTCGATTCTCCGATGGCAAATTTACCTGTAGTCATCTTTCAGTTTGCGATGAGTCCATTTGAAGATTGGAAGTCGCTAGCCTGGGTAGGAGCGCTTCTCATCACCTTTGCAGTTTTGTTTTTATCCATCATCGCAAGATCTATGACGAGAAAGAAACAAATTTAGTCCTACAAAACGATAACATTGCATAACTAATGACACATCCAGCCACCATCACGCCGATTGAGTCTGCGAAACTTGATATTAAAAATCTCAATTTTTTTTATGGAGATTTTCAAGGCCTCAAAGACGTATCTCTCTCTATCCCTGAAAATAAAATAACAGCGTTTATTGGCCCATCGGGGTGCGGTAAGTCAACCTTGCTTCGCACGTTGAACAGAATGTTTGACTTGTATCCAGGGCACAGGGCTGAGGGAGAGGTGATTTTTAACGGGCGAAACATTCTGAATAAAAAAGAAGACGTCAATCAAATACGCGCCAAAATAGGGATGGTTTTTCAGAAGCCGACACCGTTTCCCATGTCAATTTTCGAAAATGTATCGTTCGGGGTCAGGTTGTACGAAAAACTGAGCTCTTATGACATGGAGGAGCGCGTTGAGTGGGCTTTGAGAAAAGCAGCCTTGTGGGATGAAGTTAAAGACAAATTGACGCAAAGCGGTCTTAGCCTGTCCGGGGGGCAGCAACAAAGGCTCTGTATTGCCCGAGGAATCGCTGTTAAGCCTGAGGTACTTTTGCTTGATGAGCCTACATCGGCTCTCGACCCGATATCAACTGCCAAGATCGAGGAGCTTGTTGTTGAGTTAGCCACGGATTACACGATTGCCATGGTGACTCACAACATGCAGCAGGCAGCCAGAGTATCGAATTACACGGCATATATGTATCTGGGTGAAATGATTGAATTTAACGAGACAACCACTATTTTCATTAAACCAGCAGTAAAAGCCACTGAAGACTACATAACCGGCAGATTCGGGTAATCCCGCCGGCTTAAGAGTGTTCAGCGCGTTGTTTAGGTACAAACTAACTCGTTTGACCAACACAGGCCAAAAACGGTAAAATCTCGCGGTTTTACGTAGGGGCAACGCATGGGAAGAGCACCTTTGGTCGTGGGGAACTGGAAAATGAATGGTTCTCTGAAACCGAACGCTGACCTTTTGGGTGGTGTGGTCGGTGGTATCGAGGGCGAAACCTGTGACGTTGGTGTCTGTGTACCGTTTCTATACCTTGGGCAAACGCAATTAATTTTGGAAGGCTCTGGGGTTAAATGGGGTGCGCAGAACGTCAGTGAACATGCTGGCGGGGCTTACACCGGCGAGATTTCAGCCTCTATGTTGACTGATTTTGGTGTGTCTTACGCGATCGTGGGGCACTCTGAGAGAAGAAGTTTGTATGGCGAATCGAGCGAGCTTGTTGGACTTAAAGCAAAAGCGCTCTTGAGTGCTGATATCCAGCCAATAATCTGCGTTGGCGAGACGTTAGAAGAGCGGGAAGCCGGTTCAACATTCGAGATTGTCGGCGCGCAACTCGAAGCAGCGATCGAATGCGTCGGTGTGGCGGGTATTGGTCGGTCAGTACTCGCTTACGAGCCAGTTTGGGCGATTGGCACAGGATTAACTGCAAAACCTGATGAGGCTCAGGCGGTTCATCGATTTTTGCGAGAGAGGGTTGAGCGAAAAGACTCGTCAGTGGCGGAATCCCTGCGGATTCTCTACGGCGGGAGTGTTAAACCGGATAATGCGGAATCATTATTCGGTCAAAAGGATATTGATGGCGGGTTGATCGGTGGCGCTTCTCTCAACCCGGAGGATTTTTTAGCGATTTGTCGTGCAGCTTCGGCGGCAGTTAATTAAGAGCGAAATATTATGGACTTTATAGTTTTAATCATTCATGTCATAGCAGCCCTAGGCGTTATCGGTCTTGTGCTCATGCAGCATGGCAAAGGCGCTGATATGGGAGCGGCGTTTGGCAGTGGGTCGTCGGGTAGTTTGTTTGGAGCGAGCGGATCAGCGAATTTTTTGAGCCGAGCGACGGCGATTTTTGCGACAATTTTCTTCCTAACAAGTCTTGGATTAAGTTTCATTCAGTTCGATGCCACCCGTTCTGTCGGCGTGATGTCTGGTGCGACGATCACGGCGCCAGTTGATGCCGAGGCAGAAACGGTCGAGCAGTCGAGTGACTCTAAAGTGAATGAGATTCCCAAGTAGGGGATCGGCAAGACGCGCAGTTTAAGAGAGTATTAAGAATTGATGCAGACGTGGTGGAATTGGTAGACACGCAGTCTTGAGGGGGCTGTGACGAAAGTCGTGCGAGTTCGATTCTCGCCGTCTGCACCAAAATTTGTTGTTTACCTGAATCTTTTTGGGCTGATTTGGTCTGTTTTGTGGTGTGTTGGACCAACTCCCAGTTAGTTTCATGAAATGTAAGAGATGTTGACAGAATATTTCCCTATTTTGCTGTTCATAATTGTCGGTGTCTCCATCGGTCTCGTCTTGCCGCTTCTCGGTTCGATATTGAGTCGTGGATTGAAATCGCACAAGCCTGACCCCGAGAAGCTGTCACCTTACGAGTGTGGTTTTGATGCATTCGAAGATGCGAGAACAAAGTTTGATGTTCGTTACTACCTCGTGGCGATCCTATTCATCATTTTTGATTTAGAAATTGCGTTTCTCTTTCCCTGGGCGGTGGCTCTAGATCACATTGGCTTGACTGGGTTCATCGCGATGATGATTTTTTTAGCTTTGCTGGTCGTCGGTTTTATCTATGAGTGGAAAAAAGGCGCCCTAGAGTGGGATTAACCAAAAGATGATAGTTGAAGAAATTCAAGAAAAAGGATTTGTGACGACGACGGTGGACGCAGTCGTTAACTGGACACGAACAGGATCGCTTTGGCCAATGACTTTTGGTCTGGCCTGTTGTGCGGTTGAGATGATGCATGCCGGTGCATCCCGGTACGATCTTGACCGTTTTGGCGTTGTGTTTCGGCCCAGTCCACGGCAGTCGGATTTGATGATTGTTGCGGGAACGCTATGTAACAAAATGGCGCCAGCGTTACGCAAGGTGTACGACCAGATGGCGGAGCCGCGTTGGGTAATATCGATGGGGTCGTGTGCCAACGGCGGTGGCTACTATCACTACTCTTACTCCGTGGTTCGCGGTTGCGACCGAATCGTCCCTGTAGACGTTTATGTGCCTGGATGCCCGCCGACTGCAGAAGCATTGCTCTACGGTATCGTTCAGCTTCAAAACAAGATCAAGCGCACGAACACGATCTCCAGATAGATTTGATAGGCGATCTAGCTATATGAGTTTACGAACAGACAACTTGATCTTAGGATTGAAGGAAGCACTTGTAAGATCTGACCTCGAGGTGACGGTAGATAGGAACGAGGTCACCCTGGTCCTTGGCCACTCGGACCTTATTGAAAACTTGAAGCGTCTTCGAGACAGCGACAAAACCCGGTTTACTCAGTTGGTTGATTTATGTGGCCTTGATTATCAGGGGCACGATGGCTCGCATCCTGGTCGTTTTGCCGTGATCTATCACTTACTATCGATGGATCTGAATTATCGTCTTCGTGTAAAAGTTTTTTGTAGTGACGACGAGCAGCCCTCGGTTCAGTCGGTCGTGGGCTTATGGGCTGGGGCCAACTGGTTTGAGCGAGAAGCGTTCGACTTGTTTGGGATCGTCTTTGAAGGACACCCCGACCTGCGCCGCATTTTGACAGATTACGGATTTGTGGGGCACCCACTTAGGAAAGATTTCCCTCTATCTGGCAATGTTGAGATGAGGTACGACCCAGTAGAAAAGCGTGTCATCTACCAACCAGTCACGATTGAGCCACGGGAAATTGTGCCGAGGGTCATCAGAGAAGAGTCTTATGGGGGAGGCGACTGATGTTATCTCGAACCCATCAATTAGAGGTGATTTGTCGTGGCTGAGATTAAGAACTACACGATGAATTTTGGGCCGCAGCACCCGGCAGCGCACGGCGTCCTGCGCCTGGTCCTAGAGCTTGATGGTGAGGTGATTGAGAGGATTGACCCTCATATTGGTCTTCTTCATCGAGGAACGGAAAAACTCGCTGAACACAAGACGTTCCTACAGTCTGTCCCGTACATGGATCGACTCGACTATGTGTCGATGATGTGTAATGAGCACGCATACGTACTTGCGATAGAAAAGCTTCTAGGTGCCGAGGTGCCGATTCGTGCTCAGTACATTCGGGTCATGTTCGATGAGATCACTCGCATTTTGAATCATCTGTTATGGCTTGGGGCTCACGCACTCGACGTGGGCGCGATGACGATGTTCCTCTATTGCTTTCGAGAGCGAGAGGATTTGATGGATTGCTACGAGGCAGTTTCTGGCGCGAGATTACACTCGGCGTACTATCGTCCGGGTGGTGTTTATCGCGATCTGCCTGATTCGATGCCGCAATATGAAGTATCGAAGTTCAGAAACCAAAAAGATATTAATCGGCTGAATGAGAACCGCCAAGGGTCCATGCTCGATTTCATCGAGGATTTCGTCGATCGTTTTCCAGAGAAAGTTGACGAATACGAGACGCTATTAACCGATAACCGAATTTGGAAACAGCGCACGGTCGGCATCGGTGTTGTGTCGCCTGAGCGAGCGATCGCACTTGGTTTTACGGGGCCAATGCTTCGAGGTTCCGGGGTTGCTTGGGATCTTCGTAAAAAACAGCCCTACGACGCCTATCATGCGGTTGATTTTGATGTGGCACTCGGCACTAACGGGGACTGCTATGACCGATATTTAGTTCGAGTCGAGGAAATGCGGCAGTCAAACCGAATCATCAAACAGTGCATTGACTGGTTGAGACAGAATCCTGGTCCGGTGATTACCCAGGATACTAAGGTCGCACCGCCAAGCCGCGAAGACATGAAGTCCAATATGGAAGACTTGATTCACCATTTCAAGCTCTTTACAGAAGGGATGCATGTCCCGTCTGGAGAAGTGTACTCAGCTGTGGAGGCTCCAAAAGGAGAATTTGGTATTTACTTGGTATCAGATGGTGCGAATAAGCCGTATCGTTTAAAAATACGCGCGCCAGGATTTGCACATTTGTCGGCGATGGACGAAATGACTCGAGGACACATGATCGCTGATTTGGTCGCGATCATCGGTACTCAAGACGTCGTATTTGGAGAAATTGACCGATGAGTGAGACAACTGCACTGAGCCACGACGCTTTCAGCGCTATCGACAAGGAGATCGCCAAGTATCCCCCCGAACGAAAATCCTCTGCCGTGATGGCAGCACTTGCGATCGCTCAACATGAGTTGGGATGGATCAGTAAAGATGTCGTTGAAAGCGTTGCGGAATATCTCGATATGCGTCCTATAGCGGTGTGGGAAGTGGCGACGTTTTATGGGATGTACAACTTAGATAAACCTGGTCGATTCAAGATCGCGGTATGTACCAATTTGCCGTGCGCGTTGAGGGGTGCAAACGAGGTGGCGAGTGAATTACAGAAGTTGCTTGGGATCAATTACAACGAGACCACCAGTGATGGCATGTTCACGCTAAAAGAAGCTGAATGTATGGGCGCTTGTGGAGATGCACCCGTATTCATCGTCAATGATCGAGAAATGAAGACGCGAATTGAAAAAGAAAATTTGGTCGAGTTAATCACGGAGTTGAAGTCGAAATGATTACGTCAAAGGTTCCTTTTCCTAAAGGTAGCTACGGTCCAGATGCGGTCATCATGCGCGATATCGATGGGCTTAATTGGCGACTCGCTGATTACGAGCAGCGAGGGGGTTACCAAGCGCTAAGAAAGATTATCACTGAAAAATTATCACCCGAGGATGTTGTATCGGAAATCAAAAAATCAGCGCTAAGAGGTCGTGGTGGCGCTGGATTTTCAACGGGCTTGAAATGGAGTTTCATGCCTAAGGGCGACGGGCAAAAGTACGTCGTCTGTAATTCAGACGAGGGCGAGCCGGGCACATTCAAGGACCGAGACATATTGCGCTACAACCCCCATAGTGTGATCGAAGGCATGGCGATTGCCGGTTACGCGATGGGTGCAACGGTAGGCTACAACTACATCCACGGAGAAATTTGGGAAGTCTATGAGCGCTTCGAAGAGGCGATCGAAGAGGCGAGAGCGGCAGGTTACCTCGGTTCTTCGATCATGAACTCTGATATTTCGTTTGAATTGCACGCACACCACGGATTTGGTGCGTACATTTGTGGTGAAGAGACTGCGTTATTAGAGTCGATCGAAGGTAAAAAGGGCCAACCTCGATTCAAACCACCGTTCCCCGCGTCTTACGGTTTGTACGGGAAGCCCACGACGATTAATAATACCGAGACCTTTGCTGCGGTTCCGCAACTGATGTTGCAAGGAGCGGATGAGTTTTTAGCGCTGGGTAAACCCAATAACGGTGGTACAAAGATTTTTTCGATTTCCGGAGATGTTGAGACTCCAGGAAATTACGAAATCAAACTTGGAACGCCTTTTCCCGAGCTGCTTGAAATGGCAGGTGGTATGCGAGGCGGCAAAAAATTGAAGGCAGTCATTCCTGGGGGCTCATCGATGCCTGTTCTTCCGGCCGACGTCATGATGGCGACGGACATGGATTACGACTCGATTGCCAAAGCAGGCTCGATGCTGGGGTCTGGAGCTGTGATCGTCATGGACGAGACTCGTTGCATGGTGAGCTGTCTGCTGAGACTTTCTTATTTCTACCACGAGGAATCCTGCGGTCAGTGCACTCCGTGTCGAGAGGGTACCGGCTGGCTATATCGCATGGTTAAGCGTATTGAGAGCGGTCAAGGAACTGAGGAAGATATCGATAAGTTACTGTCCGTTGCCAGCAATATCTCTGGACGGACAATATGTGCGTTAGGGGACGCGGCGGCACTTCCAGTAAAGAGTTTTATTGAACATTTCCGGCATGAGTTTGAACACCATGTTCAACATAAGAAATGCCTGGTGGAGCACGCATGATCACGCTTGAGGTTGACGGAAAGTCGGTAGAGGTCGAGCAAGGTAAAACCGTGATGGACGCTGCGCGTGAGCTCGGTATTCATGTGCCACACTTTTGCTATCACAAGGAGCTCTCGATCGCTGCGAATTGTAGGATGTGTCTCGTCGATGTCGAGAAAGCGCCGAAGCCGCTACCAGCATGCGCGACTCCAGCCGTGGAGGGAATGAAAGTATCGACAAAGTCTGACCTTGCTCGCACCGCTCAAAAGAGTGTGATGGAGTTTCTCTTGATCAACCACCCTCTAGACTGTCCGATCTGTGATCAGGGCGGAGAGTGTCAACTTCAAGACCTTGCGGTGGGATATGGTGGCACTGGGTCAAGGTTTTCTGAGGGTAAGCGGGTTGTTGGACATAAAGATCTAGGACCGCTGATTTCCGCAGAGGAGATGTCTCGTTGTATCCACTGCACACGATGCGTTCGATTTGGTCAAGAGGTTGCCGGGGTGATGGAGCTTGGCATGGCGGGCCGTGGAGAGCACTCAGAGATCATGTCATTCGTGGGCTCAACGGTTGAATCTGAAATTTCAGGGAACATGATTGATGTGTGCCCGGTTGGGGCATTGACCTCAAAGCCATTTCGTTACACAGCGCGTACTTGGGAACTTGCACGTCGTAGAACGGTTAGCTCGCATGATGGGCTTGGTTCTCATCTCGTCGCACAAGTCAAACAAGACCGTGTTGTTCGCGTTGTTCCGCATGAGAATCCAGACACAAATGAATGTTGGATTTCCGATCGAGATCGATTCTCATATGAGGGATTGAATGTCGAGGATCGATTAACTCAGCCGATGCTGAAGAGGTCAGGCGAGTGGCAAGAAGTGAGTTGGGACGTCGCACTTGCACATATTGAAAGTGAACTCGCTGATATTAAGAACGGTTCTGGGAACAAGTTTGGTGCGTTAGCCTCTCCTCAGTCCACAACCGAGGAACTATTCCTTCTGCAGCAGTTGGTCAGAGGGCTGGGTTCGGAGAACCTTGACTATCGATTGAGGCAGTCTGATCCGGATTCCTCGGCAAGTCGATCAATTCCTCATTTGGGGATGATGATTTCTGAAATTGAATCGCTCGACAGGATACTGGTCATCGGGTCGAACATCCGTAAGGAACACCCTCTTTTGGCGTATCGAATGCGAAAAGCCGTCGAGAAACAAGATGGACAGCTCATTTTTGTAAATCCCTTGAGATGCCATCCATTAACATCTCGGGCGCAGGAGCTCGTCACCGCGCCCAGTAATATGAAGTTAATTTTGGCTCAGCTTGTCAAGGCTGTGGCGACAGTGACCAACGCCAGTCTTCCACAGGCCTTTGATGCAGTAAGCGTATCAGACGAAATATCGCGCGCGTCACGAGAGCTCGTATCTGGGGAGAAAAAAGGTATTTTTGTCGGCGCGTTGGCGCTAAACCATCCCGACAGATCGAAGATTGAGTCACTGGCCAGGCGCTTGGCCAAAATGCTGGGTGCGCGAGTTGGATTGCTGACCGAGGGAGCGAACACGCTTGGTGCCGAGGCTGTTCGTTTTTATCCAAAATCTGGTGGCCTCGGAATGAAACGGATGTTCGAGTCGGATTTGGACGCATACTTTGTGTTGCATGCTGAGTTAAGCGCTGATACGCAGATGCCGCGAGAGGCGCTAGCCGCTATGGCGCGCGCGAAAACTGTTGTCTCGTTAGTTTCTTACAAAGGTGAGGCCTCGGACTACGCGACGGTGTTGCTGCCAGTTTCACCATTTACAGAAACTCACGGCACGTTTGTGAACATGAGTGGGACTGCCCAAGAGTTTGGTCCCGTCGTGCCAACACTCGGCTCATCGCGGCCGGCTTGGAAAATACTGTCGGCGATAGGGAGGATTCTGGGGCTTGACCAGTTCGAATTCGAAAATATCACTGCCGTTAGAGAGGCACTCTCGCCTCACTTGGCTGAATTAACCAGCCGTTTATCTATGAATGATGAGGTGGATGATTCGGACGCTGCAATTGATTTCAACCAAGCAGTTGGGTTAGAGCGGATTTCAGATGTCCCGTTATATTCTGTAGACGCAATCGTTCGACGAGCGAAATCGCTTCAAAAAACGGTTGATGCGGTTGATGTGCAATGCGCTGTTTCTGATGCAGTCGCTCAAGATTTAAAACTGACCGCTGGTGATAGGGTGAGGATCACCCAAGCGGGTTCATCGGTCGAGGCGAGCGTGACGGTTGACTCAAATTTAGATCAATCCAGTGTGAGAATTCCGATGACCTCCGCCTTATCACGCTCGCTCGGTGGCAGCTTTGGATCGATTGCGATTGAGCCGCTTCAAAGGGGAGTGGACGCCGCATGATCCTTGATTTTCTCTCTCCTTTGGTTGGTGAAGATTTGGCGTATATCGCGTGGACTTTGATCAAAATCGTCGCGATCGCAGTGCCCGTGATTCTTTGTGTGGCGTATCTGACTCTAGCTGAGAGAAAAGTGATCGGTTACATCCAACTCCGAATAGGGCCGAATCGAGTTGGTCCTAAGGGGTTGTTGCAGCCATTTGCTGATGTGTTGAAGCTGCTTACCAAAGAGATTGTGATTCCTACGAAAGCGAACAAGTTCTTGTTCGTGGTGGCACCGATGCTTTCTTTGATGCCGGCTTTGGCTGCTTGGGCCGTGATGCCGTTTACTGACGGATTGGTCTTATCCAATATTGACGCGGGTCTCTTGTACATCATGGCCATTACGTCGATGGGAGTTTACGGTGTGATCGTTGCTGGCTGGGCTTCGAATTCAAAATATGCATTGCTCGGAGCCATGCGAAGCGGTGCTCAAATCGTTGCTTACGAAATAGCGATGGGCTTCGCTTTGGTTTGTGTATTGATGATGTCCGGTAGCTTAAATCTGACTCAAATCGTAGAGACGCAAAAAACGGGGTATGGCTTACTCGGTTGGAATTTGATTCCCTTGCTACCCATGTTTGTTGTGTACTTTATCTCGGGTGTTGCTGAGACAAACAGAGCCCCATTTGATGTCGCGGAGGGTGAATCTGAAATTGTTGCCGGATTTCACGTTGAGTACTCGGGCACTGCCTTTGCTGTTTTCTTCCTCGCTGAATATGCGAATATGATTCTCATCGCGGGACTTGCCGCCATTATGTTTCTTGGCGGATGGCTATCCCCAATACCGGGGATTGCGGACGGTTTTATCTGGTTGGCTGTCAAAGTGGCACTGATGCTCTTCCTATTTTTGTGGTTTAGAGCAACCTTCCCGCGCTATCGTTATGACCAGATCATGAGGCTAGGTTGGAAGGTGTTTATACCAGTCACCATCGTATGGCTCGTTTTGGTTGGTGTATTGATGAGAATGACCTGGTGGCCATGGTGACGGTTCAGAGGAAATATTAATCATGTTTGGATTTATTCGAGACGTCTCAAAAACCTTTTTACTCACGGAGTTGAGAAAAGGTCTTATGCTCACGCTTAAATATTTCTTTAAGCCAAAGATTACCGTTCAGTTTCCGGAAGAGAAGACGCCACAAAGTCCCAGGTTTCGAGGGCTGCATGCTCTGCGCCGATATCCGAACGGCGAGGAGCGATGCATTGCGTGTAAGTTGTGTGAGGCGGTTTGCCCAGCCATGGCAATTACTATCGAGTCAGAGAAGCGAGATGATGGAAGTCGTCGTACGACTCGTTACGATATCGACCTGACCAAGTGTATTTTCTGCGGTTTTTGTGAAGAGTCGTGTCCGGTGGATTCGATCGTAGAGACCCGTATCTTTGAGTATCACGGCGAACAGCGCGGTGACTTGTTGTACACCAAAGAGATGTTGCTAGCGATTGGTGACCGGTACGAGACCCAAATTGCGAAAGATAAAACCGATGATGCGGCATATCGTTAATGTGTTCTCAATTAATCCGATCGTCAAACAAGCGAGATAAGCCGTAATGGACTACGAGATGTTTGCGTTTTATGTGTTTTCTGCGGTTATCGTTGGCGCTGGTCTGTGTGTCATCTTCTCCAGAAATCCTGTTCATTCTGCGCTGGCGCTCGTCCTTGCATTTTTTACATGTGCTGCAATTTGGCTCATGTTGCGCGCGGAGTTTTTGGCGATTTCCCTGATACTGGTTTATGTCGGTGCTGTGATGGTCCTTTTTTTGTTTGTTGTGATGATGTTAGACATCAACTTGAACAAAATGCGTGAAGGCTATTGGAACTACTTGTTGCCTGCACTCTTTGTCGCAGGAGTGTTGCTTGCAGAAATGATCGTTTTACTCGGAGGCCGCGAGGAAATCTTCTCAGCAGCACCATCTATTGCGAGCTCGATGACTGACGAGGGCAATACACTTCAGCTAGGCCGGTTGCTGTACACCGAGTATCTCTATGCTTTTGAGCTTGCCGCAGTGATTCTTTTAGTGGCAATCGTGGCGGCAATCGCACTGACCTTGAGACAGAGGAAGGACAGCAAGGCAATTGATCCGAGCAAACAATTTATCGTAAAGCGGTCAGATCGCCTCAAGATCGTTTCTATGCCCGTGGAAAAAGATCCAGTGGAGAAGTCGCAATGATCACCCTTTCCCACTATCTCGTTCTGGGCGCTGTTTTATTCTCGATCAGTATCGCCGGTATCTTTTTGAATCGAAAAAATATCATCATCATTTTGATGTCGATTGAACTCATGTTGCTTGCTGTGAACATCAACTTCATCGCTTTTTCTCATTATCTGAATGACCTCTCAGGACAAGTATTTGTATTTTTCATATTAACGGTTGCTGCTGCTGAGTCAGCGATTGGTCTTGCCATTCTGGTCGTGTTGTTCAGAAACTTAAGATCGATCAATGTCGAGGACATTGGCGGGCTGAAGGGTTGATAATTCATGACCGGAATTAATATTTATCTCTTAGCTGCCCTCTCTCCATTGATTGGAGCGCTCATTGCAGGACTGATGGGCCAAGTGATCGGTCGACAAGGTGCTCATTCTGTGACGATTCTCGGAGTTTTGGTCTCGCTCGTGAGTTCGGTCTATGTCCTTTTGGATGTAATTCAAGGAAATAGTTTTAACGGCACCGTATATACATGGGCGGTGATTGGCGGCGTGCCATTTGAAGTTGGCTTCTTGATTGATGAACTCTCGTCTTTAATGATGGTTGTTGTTACCAGTGTGTCTCTCATGGTCCACGTGTACACAATTGGTTACATGAAGGACGACCCGGGGTATCAAAGATTCTTTAGCTATATTTCGTTATTCACCTTTGCCATGATGATGCTCGTCATGAGCAACAACTTCCTTCAACTCTTTTTCGGTTGGGAAGCGGTGGGCCTCGTGTCTTATTTGTTGATTGGATTTTGGTTTAAAAAAGATACGGCAATTTACGCGAATTTGAAGGCGTTTTTAGTGAACCGAGTTGGCGATTTTGGTTTCTTGTTGGGTATTGCGCTCATACTTAAGTTTGCTGGTTCCCTTGATTACGCGACCGTTTTTTCTGGTTCGGAGGCATTAGCATCTCAAAGTTTGGTAGGCCTCGTGGGATTTGATTGGTCGCTGATCACGGTGATTTGTATTTGTTTGTTTATCGGTGCAATGGGCAAGTCCGCTCAATTTCCACTTCACGTTTGGTTGCCCGATTCCATGGAGGGGCCAACGCCAATTTCGGCATTGATACATGCTGCGACAATGGTCACTGCGGGAATTTTTATGGTGGCACGGATGTCGCCACTATTCGAGCTCTCGGAGACTGCATTATCCTTTGTGTTGATCATCGGATCGATCACGGCCTTGTTCATGGGTTTGCTTGGTCTAGTGCAAAACGACATCAAGCGAGTGGTTGCTTATTCCACGTTATCTCAGCTCGGATACATGACGGTAGCACTCGGTGTGTCGGCGTATTCGGCAGCGATTTTTCATCTGATGACACACGCTTTTTTCAAAGCGCTTTTATTTTTAGCTGCGGGCTCGGTCATTATCGGGATGCACCACGATCAAGATATGCGACACATGGGCGGCTTGCGTAAGAAAATGCCAATTACTTGGTTCGTATCCCTGATCGGTTCGCTGGCGTTGATCGGATTTCCGTTTCTTTCTGGATTCTATTCAAAAGACAGCATTATCGAGGCGGTTCACTTCTCTAATATTACTGGGTCAAGCTTCGCATACTTCGCGGTGCTCTCTGGTGTATTCGTGACCGCACTGTATAGCTTCCGAATGTATTTTCTTGTGTTTGAGGGTAAGCATCGAGGGCATGGCTCACATGGGTCGCACCACCATGAGCCTCATGAGTCTCCAGCTGTCGTCTGGGTCCCGCTCGTTATTCTCGCGGTTTTGTCAGTTGTCAGTGGGGCCTACGCCATTGAACCTCTACTTTTTGGTGGGTATTTCGATCAAGTCGTGACTGTATTCGCGCAGCATGATGTACTAGCTCAGTTTGGCGAACATTTCCATGGTTGGGTTGCGATGGGCATTCATGGCTTCCAAACGCCGCCGTTTTGGTTGGCAATGGGGGGAGTCTTCACCGCTTGGTTTTTATTTCTTTATGCGCCCAATCAGCGTCAGAGGCTCAAATTCTTGTCGCCGGTCATCAAGCTATTTGAGGAAAAGTACTTCCTTGACCGTTTTAATGACTGGTTCTTTGCGCGCGGTGCTCGTGGTATTGGGTCGATGCTCTGGAGTGTCGGTGACGTCCGGTTGATCGACGGAATTTTTGTCAATGGATCGGCTAGGGCAATTGGGCGTTTGGGGACAGCCGTCAGAAAGTTACAAACGGGTTTCGTCTCACACTATGCCTTTGTGATGATTATTGGTGCGTTTGCGCTGGTGTCGATATGGCTATTTGGATAACCCCTGATTGAAATGGACACATCGATGTTTGGCTCGCTTTCCATAATTATCTGGCTCCCAATTTTCTTTGGTGCCTTAGTTTTATTGATTGGACAAAACGGTCGAGATGCGTTGGCGCGACGGGTCTCCCTCTTAGGCGCTGTGCTCGGTGCGGCTGTTGTTGTGCCAGTCTGGCTTGACTTTGACCGACAGGTCACCTCGTTCCAGTTCGTAGAAAAAGTCAATTGGATTGACGCATTCAATATTTATTATCACCTCGGTATTGATGGGCTTTCCCTGTTGTTGATTGCGCTTAATTGTGTCACGACCATTTTCGTGATTGTGGCTGGATGGCAGGTGATTACACAACGCGTCTCGCAATACAACGCGGCGTTCTTGATTCTGTCGGGGATGATGAATGGGGTCTTCTGCTCTCTTGATGCCATGTTGTTCTACGTGTTTTTTGAGGCAACATTGATCCCGATGTTTATCATCGTGGGCGTTTGGGGTGGTCCCAATAGGGTTTATGCCGCGATCAAATTTTTTCTCTACACGCTTGCTGGCTCACTGTTGACCCTAGTTGCACTGATTTATCTGTATCGTCTCGCTGGGGGAAGTTTTTCGTTGCAGGATCTCTATGCTGTGGCGATTCCGCACAAAGCTCAGATACTCATATTCTTGGCGTTATTTGCAGCTTTTGCCGTAAAGATACCCATGTGGCCAGTGCACACTTGGCTTCCTGATGCACACGTTGAAGCCCCAACAGGTGGGTCGGTCGTGCTTGCCGCCGTCATGTTGAAGTTGGGAGGGTATGGATTTTTACGTCTGTCGCTCCCGATTGTCCCAGACGCGGCACGAGAGTTAGCTCCGCTTGTAATAGGTCTGTCCCTAATTGCCATCGTATACATTGGATTTGTTGCCTTGATTCAGCGTGACATGAAGAAATTGATTGCTTACTCTTCAATATCTCATATGGGGTTTGTGACGTTAGGCATATTTTTGTTTAACGCCCAAGGCATTCAAGGCGCTGTCATTCAGATGATTTCTCACGGGTTCATTTCAGGCGCCTTATTCCTCTGTGTTGGTGTTTTGTATGATCGCTTACATTCTCGACAGATCGCGGACTATGGTGGTGTTGCCAACACCATGCCTGTTTTTGCCGCCTTATTTTTACTATTCGCGATGGCAAATGCAGGTCTGCCCGGTACGAGTGGTTTTATTGGCGAGTTTTTTGTCATTATGGGTGCGATGGAGGTGAATTTTTGGTTTGCCTTCGCTGCTGCGATGACCTTGATACTCGGTGCGGGTTATTCCTTATGGATGTACAAGCGAGTTGTTTTTGGTGAAGTTGGCAATGAAAAGGTCGGTGAGCTCACAGATATCAACCTACGTGAAAAAGTGTTGCTCGGAGTTCTCGCGTTAATCGTTCTGGGAATGGGTGTCTACCCATATCCATTTACCGAGATCATCGGTGTTTCGGTTGACCACTTAATCGATTTAGTGAATGTCACGAAGTATTGACCCTGTGACGAGACGTAAAGGCTAAGACATACATGGGATTCCAGTTAAATGAACTCAACCTCCTCATACCCGAGGTTTTCTTATTGGTCGGGGTCAGTATCGTCTTGGTTGTGGACTTATTTCTGTCTGAGTCGAAGAGGCACTATTCCTATTCGCTGACGCAAGCGGTGTTGCTTTTGTCTGCTGTATTGGCAGTAGGCCTTTTCGGAATGCAACCCACCGAGATCATGAGTGGGTTGGTTGTTATCGATGACCTGGGCACAGCCTTAAAAATCTGTGTTTGCTTACTCTTGTCTGCGGGCTTGAAGTACTCAGTTGTTTTTTTAGGGCCAAGAGAATTATTTAAAGGGGAGTATTTCACGCTCACGTTATTCGCGGCACTCGGAATGATGGTGATGATTTCCGCGAATCATCTCGTCGCTTTATACCTTGGCCTTGAGTTACTCAGTTTGAGTTTATACGCGATGGTTGCGTTGCGAAGAGACTCTGGCGCGAGTTCAGAAGCTGCAATCAAATACTTTATCTTGGGGGCGATTGCATCGGGCATGTTGCTCTACGGGATGTCGATGCTATATGGCGCTACAGGAAACCTGGATATTAGGGCGATCGTATCGTCCATTTCGTCGGGGCACGTTGATACGAATCTACTTAGAGTGGGCCTCGTATTTGTTATCGTAGGAGTTGGGTTCAAGCTAGGCGCTGTTCCATTTCACATGTGGGTACCTGATGTGTATCAAGGCTCTCCGACTTCTGTGACGCTACTCATCGGAACCGCACCGAAACTTGCCGCCTTTGCGTTCATCGTTAGGTTGGTCGCTGAGGCGTTGGGCCATGAGTCGCTACACGTCGACTGGCAGCAGATGTTACTTTTACTTGCGATTGCCTCTTTATTGCTTGGTAATGTTGTTGCGATTGCTCAAACGAACTTTAAGAGAATGCTCGCGTACTCGACAATCGCTCACATGGGCTTTTTGTTGATTGGTTTCATGACTGGCACCCTTTCGGGTTACAGCTCGGCATTATTCTACGTGATCACATATGCCGTCATGGCCCTAGCAGGCTTTGGTGTGATATTGGTCCTGTCTCGCGATAATCAGGAGATAACGGATCTGACTGATTTCAGTGGTTTGAGTAAAACTCATCCCTGGATTGCGTTTTTACTACTTATCGTGATGTTCTCCATGGCGGGTATCCCACCAACCGTAGGGTTTTGGGCGAAGCTGCACGTCATACAGTCGGTGATTTCTGCCGGTTACGTTGAGGTTGCGTTGGTTGCGGTCATTGCCTCTTTGGTCGGCGCCTATTACTACTTGAGAATCGTCAAGTTGATGTATTTCGACGAGCCGCGGGATGGTGTGTCCAACAAGAACGTGACTGGAGGCGTGTTATACACCGCTAATGGTCTTGCATTGCTCGTACTCGGGATCATGCCCGGTTGGACCTTAATTTTTTGTGAGCAATTAATTTCGAATTCCCTGCGTTATTTGTCATGAGTGACTCCCTCACGGAGAGGCGCCGTAAATCCAAGAAGGTCTACAGCGGTGTATTGCTTCATGTTTTTGAAGACACAGTTGAATTACCAGATGGAAACTACTCTCGTAGAGAATACATAAAACATCCCGGAGCGTCTTTGATTGTGCCTGTTTTTGAGGACGGTTCTGTCCTCATGGAGCGCCAGTTTCGCTACCCAGTTGACCAAGTCATTGATGAATTACCAGCGGGTAAGCTTGATGCGGATGAGTCACCCATTGACGCAGCAAAAAGAGAGTTAGCTGAAGAAACCGGATATTCCGCAAACGATTGGATTGCATTGGGCACGTTAATGCCTTGTGTCGGTTATTCGGATGAGCGAATCCATGTTTTTTTGGCTCGAGGTCTCACTTTGGTTGGCCAATCTCTCGATGATGAGGAGTTTATTGAGACCTTCACCGTGCCGTTCAACGAGCTATATGAGTCGGCATTGGATGGTCGGATACAGGACGCGAAGACACTAATTGCCATATTTTGGGCTAAGAAATTTCTATAGCGTTTCAGAATATTTTGATCGGTTTTGTCGTTAAGGCTTGAATTATTCATTTTTACCCCGATATCCAAAGATCATCGGTATTGAGCAATATAAGGAAATTTGACATGTCAGAGGCAGCGAACAAAGAGACTCTTGGATTCCAGACGGAAGTGAGTCAACTACTCAAACTCATGATCCATTCTCTTTACTCGAATAAAGAGATTTTTGTCAGAGAACTTATTTCGAACGCATCAGATGCGAGTGATAAGTTGCGTTTCGAGGCGCTGACAGACAAGTCGCTCTTTGGTGATGACCCGGACCTTAAAATTAATCTAACAGTCGATAAAGAAGCGAGAACATTGACCATTTCGGATAATGGCATTGGTATGTCGCGCGATGAGGTGATACAGAACATTGGCACGATTGCGAAGTCGGGCACGAAGGAATTCTTTAGTAAGTTAACCGGAGATCAGGCGAAAGATGCGCAGTTGATCGGTCAATTTGGGGTTGGCTTTTATTCCTCGTTTATTGTGGCAGATAAGGTGACTCTTGTTTCCCGACGCGCTGATCTATTAGAAGGCGATGCGGTAAAGTGGGAATCAAGCGGCGAAGGTGAATTTACCATTGAGGCGAGTGAGAAGTCGACGCGCGGTACAGACATCACGCTACATCTAAAAGAGGGTGAGGACGAGTTTCTTGAGAGTTATCGACTCAAGTCCATCGCACAACGCTACTCCGATCACATTAATCTTCCAATATTCATGCCGAAGGAGGAGTGGGACGAGAAGGAGAATAAATTCGTCGTAAAAGACGAGCTCGAACAGATCAATCAGGCGTCTGCAATTTGGTCACGCGCTAAAAGTGACATCACCGAAGAGCAGTACGAGGAGTTTTATAAACATATATCTCACGATGCGGAGAAGCCGCTATCTTGGGCGCATGCGAGAGTAGAAGGCCGCAGCGAATACACCCAACTTCTATATATCCCAGCAAAGGCACCTTTTGATTTATGGGACAGAGAACACCGCCATGGTTTAAAACTTTATGTTCAGCGAGTGTTCATTATGGACGACGCGGAGCAGCTGCTGCCTGCCTATCTAAGGTTTGTCAAAGGTGTTGTGGATTCCAGTGACTTGCCTCTTAATGTGTCGCGAGAAATCTTACAGGAATCAAAAGACGTTGAGGCAATTCGAAAGGGTTGTATCAATCGAATATTGGGTCTGATCGAAGACCTATCAGAGAATCAACCAGAAAAATACACGATTTTTTGGAACGAATTTGGTCGAGTGTTGAAAGAAGGGGTTGGCGAAGACTGGTCAAACAAAGATCGTATTGCGAAGCTACTGCGATTCGCGACGACCTCTAGCGACACGCCTGACCAAACGGTGTCCCTCGCGGATTACGTTTCGAGAATGAAGGAGGCGCAAGACAAAATTTATTACATCACGGCGGAGTCATACGCTGCGGCTAAATCAAGTCCACATCTAGAAATTTTCAGAAAAAAAGATATTGAAGTATTGCTGCTCTCTGACCGGGTTGATGAGTGGGTTACTTCAAACCTACCTGAATTTGATGGCAAAAAGCTCGTGTCGGTTGCTAAGGGCGATTTAGATCTAGGCAAGCTGAGTGATAGTGATGAGAAGAGTGATGAAAAACAAGAAGGCGACGACAATGCGGATCTTGTAAAGCGCGTGAAAGAAGCGCTCAGTGGCCGAGTTAAGGATGTGCGAGTCTCCAACCGTTTAGTTGATTCGCCATCTTGTCTGATCGCAGATGAAAATGAAATGAGTATGAATTTATCTCGCATGTTAAAGGCTGCGGGACAAGAAGTGCCGAACACTGACCCGATCTTGGAGATCAATAAAGATCATCCGATTGTACGCAAAATGGCTTCTGAGTCAGATGATGAGCGATTCTCTGATTGGAGTTCTATTATCTTTGATCAAGCGATGCTCGCGGACGGGGGTACGTTAAATGATCCCGCGGCGTTTGTCGGTCGACTCAACAAGTTAATTCTTGATTTGTCGCCAGGGTCTTGATCGCAATGATTGCAAGGGATACAGTTTGGACATATTGGAGTTTGTTCGCGTAACTTTGTCCTGATCGATAGGTTCAGCATTATGATTCGTCACGTGCCAAATATGATCACCTTGGGGCGACTTTTGACTGTTCCGTTCCTGGCGATCATGTTATCTAACCATGACTACCATTCGGCTTTCTGGCTATTTTTAGTGGTTGGGATCTCAGATGGGTTAGATGGTTATATCGCGAGAAGATTTAATGCAACAACAACAACCGGCGCGCTGCTTGATCCCGTAGCCGACAAGATGCTCGTCATCACATGCGCATCTATTTTAATTTGGCATGGGTTGCTTCCGGTTTGGGTCGGTATCCCCTTGGTCTTCCGAGACATTGTAATGCTCGGGATTGGGCTTTTAGACACAAAACTAAAAGAGGCTCGCGTGTCGGCTAATTTTTGGGGTAAATCTCACGCGGCTCTTGCGTTTTTGAGTATCGCGTTTGCGATCGCACAGCCTGCCGGTATTTTGATATTCATCCAGTTCACTAGCGTGCTCTGGACGTTGCTCTTAGTCACGCTGGTTGTATCCTCGGTTGTGTACTTTGTGGAATGGCAAAAGGTTCGCCAACCGGTACGAGAGAAGGGACACGCGCCGGGATAAACGTCTGCAGGTGCAGGCGCAGATTATTTCAAAGGGTGAGCCTGTAGCACTTGCTGAGGTATCCCCGCTTTACTCGTGTTTCCATTTCGGCGTCCTTTTTTGAATGAACGCATCGATTCCCTCACCAGCATCAAAAGCCATCATGTTGCACGCCATGGTTTCCGCTGCGTACTTGTAAGCGTCGTCAATACCCATTTCTATTTGTCGATACAACATCTTCTTACCAGTGGCGACAGCAACTGAAGATTTTCGAATGATTAACTCAGCCATGTCCATTACTGCTGCATCAAGTTGCGCGTCTTCGACCGCTTTGTTGATGAGCCCAATCGATGCGGCAGTGGTCGCATCGATAAATTCTCCGGTGAATAATAGTTCCGCGGCTTTTTTTCTTGGTACATTTCTTGAGACAGCAACTGCTGGTGTCGAGCAAAAGAGTCCATAGTTAATACCAGAGGTTCCAAATTTCGCGGATTCAGAGGCGATAGCCAAATCACAAGTACCGACCAGCTGACAACCTGCGGCAGTTGCCATACCGTGTACCTTGGCGATTACGGGTTGCGGAATTCTCATCAGGGACAACATGAAGTCACTGCATGTCGCGAATAGTTGATCGTAATATTTTTTGCTCGGATTGGATCGCATTTGCTTTAGATCGTGTCCGGCACAGAAAGCGGGACCATTGGCGGCAATAACGACGACCCTGATCGTGTCGTCTGCCTCTATCGCATTCAGTTCGTCCTGAAGCGCTTTAAGCATTTCTTCAGAAAGCGCGTTATACGATTTAGGCCGATTTAATGTCAGTGTCGCGACACCTTGAGAGTTCTCGCGCAGTAAGATTTTGTCACTGGTACTTAATTCAACAGATTCAGTAGCACCCATGATTCTCGCCTTTTATTTGAACGAAGAAATAGTATACGCGTGACAGGCGTAATGTGTTGGGGTCGTGCGGTTATAATGGCGCAGTTTGAGGCCCGAAAGAGGTGACTAAATAGTTATGCAAATCGAATATTTGCCGTTTTCTTTGTCTGATTACGTCGCGCTCATCACGTTTTTTACAGGATGGATTGGTTATCATCTGTTTGCGAGCAAAGCCGCGAAAAACGGTATGCCAAGTTTGATGAGCGTCATGGCGCGTACCCGACAAGATTGGTGGTCAGGAACGATAAAGAGGGATCTAAAGATAGTTGATGCGAATATTATTTTGACACTGTCAAATGGAGCGACTTTTTTTGCGTCTACCACAATCCTGATTTTAGGTGCTTTGCTTGCTCTTTTGGGTACTGCTGATCGTGCGATTGAATTTTTGTCTGAGTTGCCGTTTTCAGTTAGAAATGACAATTTACTGTGGGATTATAAAATCATCCTACTGCTTGCGATTTTTGTCTACGCATTTTTTAAGTTTACGTGGTCGCTACGCCAGCATACGTTTTGTTCTGTGATGGTCGGCTCTGCTCCAGAGCCAGATGCTGAGCCAAGTGTACTGTCTGAGTTTGTGAGACGCGGCGCGGATATGGCCAGCGAGGCGTCAAATACGTTCAATGATGGCTTGAGGGCGTACTACTTCGGCTTGTCGGTACTAACATGGTTTGTGAATCCCATTTTGTTTATTGTGGCTACGTTGTTCGTGATTACCGTTCTGTATCGAAGAGAATTCAAGTCCCAGGCTCTGCGCGCAATGATGGGCAACGAGTGGCGTGGCCACTAAGTCAGTCGTATCAGGGGACAGTTAAAGACGGCGTATCGTTTCTGAGACAAACGGTAGAGCGTCACTCATGAAGTGATGAAAGTCTTGTTCGAAAGCATCAAGATTTTCCCTCAGGTGATGGACGGTGCCAAGTAACGCGTTTCCTCGTTTGAGTCGTCTGCCTACGCGATCAATGGCTAACCCGATACCCTCAATCGTCTCGTAAGATTCCAACCAGTTTTCACGGATCATACGATTCGCCACCAAACTAAAGTTCGGTGGCACAGGCACCAACTGATTTGATAATTCTTGGTATACCCGAGTGACGTATGCGTCGAGGTTCTCCTTACAGTAAATTGACCAATGTGTTGCCAAAAGATGGTCGTAGTACATGTCGACTAAAACAGGAGCGTAACGTCTATCTTCTTTACTTATTCTAGATACGCTGATTTTGAAATGGCTGTTGCTGTTAGTGAATACGTCCAAGCAGCGATGAAGCTGAATTCCAGATACGACCTGCTCTGGATATTGACCAGTGACGTCATTATTTATTGGTCCTTTCACAAAATCACCCAGTAATCCGCCCAACCGCCAATCGGGGTGGTCAGGCGAAAAAAAAAGATGAGCGAGAAAATTCATAGTGTTGCGTGACGGTCCAGATGTGTCTGTCTATTACTTGAGTGTTTCGGCAGCTTCATTCGCGCTCAGATAAACACCTCCAGGACGTAACAATTCGATCAGGTGGCTTGTCTTTAATTTGTCCATGACAGGACCTTTTACGTCTGATAAGTGGATGGTGACGTCCAATTCTTTCGTTGTCTCAATCATTCGCTCTAATACCTCTAGCGCGGAGCTATCAATAATATTGACGCTACTGAAAACAAAAATAATATGCTTCACCTCGTTATTTGTAACCAGGTAGTCTGCAGTTAAAGTTTCGAGGAATGCGACGTTAGCAAACGTTAAATTTTCGTCTACACGAATGAAGAGCAAATGGGGCCAAGTCTCCACATCGTGACGTAGGATATTTCTGAAATGTTCTGTACGTGGGACTCGACCCATGACCGCAACATGTGGTTTGGCAGCTCTGATGGATAGGCTTGTGAGGGAGAATCCCACGCCAATTGCGAGGCCGGCTTCAATTCCAAGGAAAAGGACCGCCGTCGTTGTTGTGAGGAGCACCAGACCATCTATTCGATCGTAGCGCCATATTTTCCATGCCCCTTTAATATCGATTAGCTTTGTGACAGCAACAATAATGATTGCGGCCAGCGCGGCTTTGGGGATGTGTTGTAACAGTGGGGTGAAGAAAAGTGCGACCGCGCCCACCAATATCGCGGTGATAATTGCCGCGAGTTGAGTTTTTGCCCCCGCTGCGTAGTTAACCATGGTGCGAGAGAAACCACCCGCGACTGGCATACCCCCAGATATTCCAGCGGATAAATTAGCAACACCCAAGGCAATTAATTCTTGGTTTGTATCGATTTTTTGTCGGTGTCTATTCGCTAAAGTTTTAGCAATCGATATGCTTTCCACATAACCAATCAGCGCGATCAGTATCGAGGGGATGAGAAGGAGTTTCAATACCTCAATCGATGGTATGACAAGGTCAAATTGAGGCAATCCCGCAGGAATGGAGCCGACTACTTTGACACTTTCTAGATTGAAGCTCGATACAGAGACCGCTGACAAGCACACTATGCCAAGTGGCGCTGCGCGCGAGATTAGTGTCGCCGTTGAGCGAGGGACATGTAGTTTACTAAGAAGGTTAATCAGACTGTGAGTGCAGAAAACTAGAAAGACAACACTAAGTAGACCGATCAATAAGGTGATGCCCGAATTAAGTTGAAAACCGAGTTCGATCTCTTGAGTAACTGATTGCCAAGAAATGTGCTGTGGTTTGGAAAACCCAATCAAATTGGGTAGCTGGCTGAGGATGATCAGAATGGCAGCAGCGTTGGTA
>VMBT01000486.1_pt1 | contig 25445 bp, 22 predicted proteins | sample 4404301 | NCBI WGS metagenome assembly VMBT01 (sample SAMN12238535, study PRJNA552566) | marine metagenome | isolation source: Coastal seawater | place: USA: coastal Georgia, Sapelo Island | collected 2008-08/2009-08
AACTTCAAGAAAGATTAGCTAAATTAGCTGGTGGTGTTGCTGTAATACGTGTTGGCGGTGCTACGGAAGTTGAAGTTAAGGAGAAGAAAGATAGAGTTGAAGATGCGATGCATGCAACAAGAGCTGCTGTTGAGGAAGGAATTGTTCCTGGTGGTGGTTCTGCTCTTGCATATGCAACTAAAGCTCTAAACTCTGTTAAAACTGCAAACGACGATCAAAAAATCGGAGTTGATATTGTGAGAAGAGCACTTTTCCATCCATTAAGACAAATTGCTGAAAACGCAGGAGTTGATGGTGCAGTTGTTGCTGGTAAAATAAGAGAAAGTAAAGACACTAATATGGGGTATGACGCTCAAGCTGATAAATATACTAATATGATTTCAGCAGGTATAATCGACCCTACAAAAGTTGTTAGAACTGCTCTTCAAGACGCAGCATCAGTAGCAGGATTATTAATTACAACTGAAGCGATGGTAGCTGATGCCCCTGAAGATAAGCCAGCGCCTGCAATGCCTGATATGGGCGGCGGCATGGGCGGCATGGGCGGCATGGGCGGCATGATGTAATTTTAATTTATTTTTTTAATAAAGAGCCCCATATTAATTGGGGCTTTTTTTATTATAAGATTTCGTTAATTTCTTTTATTATTTTAGCATGATCTGGTTTTGTCATGGACGACCATGAAGACGTTAATTTACCATCTCGATCAAACAAATATTTGTAGAAGTTCCATTTAGGTGCTTTGCCATATTCTTCTTTAATCCACTTAAATAACTTATGAGAATCATCTCCTTTAACATTCATTGGTGAAGAGGTTACGAAGCCTACATCATAATTAACTAAGCAAATTTGTTTAATATCTTCATTATTTGAATATTCTTGATTAAATGAATTACTTGTAATTGCTAAAATAGTTAGATCAGTATCTTTATAGTTTATGAAAAGATTCTGAAGATTTTCATATTGAGGGGTAAAGCCACATCTTGATGCGGTGTTAACCATGAATATTGGCTTGCCATTGAATTTATCTAAGCTAACTAAATTACCGTCAATATCTTCAAAAGAAAAATCATAAATATTCATATTTTTTGCGTATCCCATACTAATATGAAAAAACATTAGTAAAAAAGTAATTATTCTAACGATTTTCATGGTATTAATAATCATATCTAATAAATAAATTGAAAATGGAAGCTATCAATAGGTTTAAAGAACTTTTTTTAGAAGTATGGAGTCAGGGTGTATTTGGCTTAAATGCATCAGACATCATTGTAGGTATCATTATTTTCCTAATTTTTTATGTTTTAAGAAGATTATTTGCAAGATTTGTAATTAGTAAACTTTCCAAAATCGTAAATAAGACTTCTAATAAAATTGATAACACTGTTGTGGAGGTTATTGAGGGACCTCTAAAGTTTTTACCAATAGTCTTAGGTTTTTTTATAGCAACGTCTTATATTGAGTTATCTCTTGAAGTACAAAATTTTGTAGATCTTTTAAATAGAACTCTAATTACAATATTTATTTTCTGGCTTTTGCATCAGTTGGTTATTCCATTTTCTTATATTATAAAAAATTTTGAAGATAAAATTTCCAAGCCACTTGTAAATTGGACTTTAAAAGGATTAGAAATAATTATCATAGTTCTTGGTATTGTGGCAGTTTTAGAACTGTGGGGTATTAAAGTTGGCCCTGTTATAGCTGGATTAGGGTTATTTGGTGTTGCGGTAGCATTGGGTGCTCAAGATTTGTTTAAAAATTTAATTAGTGGAATTATGATTCTAATGGAAAAAAGATTTACAATTGGAGACGTAATTTTGGTATCCAACGAGGTTGAGGGGGTTGTTGAGCAAATAGGTTTTAGATCAACATTAGTTCGAAGGTTTGACTCCACTCCAGTAATGATACCTAATTATAAATTTGCTGAGCAATCAGTTACTAATTATTCAAGAAGACATCATAGAAGAATAAGATGGTTAATTGGGTTTGAATATAAAACTACTATTGATCAGTTAAAAAAAATCAGAGACTCAATAACTAAATTAATCGAAGACAATGAAGATTTTGCTAAGAATGAAAATAGCAGTTTTTTCATTAGAATCGACAGCTTTTCTGATAGTTCAATAGATATGCTCGTTCAAGCATTTACTGTAACTAATGACTGGTCAGAGTTTTTAAGGATTAAAGAAGAACTCGCTGTTTCTATTAAGGAAATAGTTGAATCTAATGATGCTGGATTTGCTTTTCCTAGTCAGTCTTTATATGTTGAGTCTTATCCGAATGAAAGACCTGAAATTTTTAATCCAAAAACCACTCAATGAATAATTCCTTAGAAACTAGCAGAATAGTTACTGGTTCACTTTTTATTATTGCTAGTATTGCAGTTGCTTTTATTTTAAATTTTGCACAACCCTTTTTAGTGCCACTTGTTATAGCATTATTAATTCGTATTTTAATTGATCCTATTATTGACTATCAAATAGATTATCTTCATGTTCATAGAATAGTTGCAGTATTTGTAAGTCTTTGTCTGATTGTTTTTTTATTTATAATAATTGTTCCTTTTATAGGTTCATCAGTAATTACCTTTTTACAATCTGCAGATGATTACAATAATAAAGTATTAATACTAATTGATTTAGCAATTTCAGAGCTTAAAAAATTTAATATAGACATAGATAGAGAAACTATACGAAGCTCTCTTAATACTCTGCCATTACTTGATTGGGCATCGGCTCTACTTAGTAATAGTGCAAATTTTATTTCAAAGTTAGTACTAGTAATCATAATGACTCTGTTTTTATTATTAGGTAAAAAATCAGAAAATACTTCAGCTGAATGGAATGATATAATTGGCCATGTAAAAAAATATATTTTTACTAAATTTATTACATCTTCTATTACAGGTGTTGCAGCGGGATTAATTTATTGGTTTTTAGGTTTAGAATTAGCTTTTATTTTTGGCTCTTTAACTTTTATACTTAATTTTATACCAGTAGTAGGCTCTATCATTGCAGTTTTATTACCAATACCTATAGCTATCTTGCAGTATACAGATTTATCTTCTGTGCTGTTGATAATATTTTTACCAGCTATAATTCATCAAATTATTGGGAATGTCATCGAGCCAAAAATTTTTGGAGATGCTTTTGGATTACATCCAATAACTATTATTTTATCATTAATTTTTTGGGGAATGATATGGGGAATAATTGGGGTCCTTTTAGCAGCACCACTTACTGCAATAATTCGAGTCACATTTGAAAGATTTGAGTCCACAAAACAGATAGCAAGATTGCTTGAAGGAAAAATACATCTTAAAACTTAATTTATTTTAAAATTTCTTTAGCTATCTCATAACTAAATCCAGCCCTTGCCATTTTAGAGAGTTTTTTTTCATAATTTTCTTTATTATTTAGTAAATTTTTTTTCTTCGCAAATTTAAGAGCATTTTCTTTTTCTAAATTAAGATTTTTTTTATAAAAATCAGAAATTTGATCATTTACTAATTTATTATTTACTCCCTTGCGAATGAGATATTGTTTAATATAATTTTTTGATTTAGCTTGAATTAAAAGAGAATTTATTTTTGACTCAGTAAAAACTTCATCATTTAGAAGTTTAAGCTGTTCAAGCTTATTTATAATATGATTTATTTCCTGATATAATTCATATCTTACTTTTTTTTCTTCGGTTAATCTTCTGATCTTCTTTTTTAAAATATACTCTAAATTTTTTTTACTAGAGGAATATCTACTTAAATAATAAACGGCATATTTTAATAATTTATCTTTATAATCCATAATTTATATTTATATCTTAAGAAGTTATTATAAAAATACATTATTATGTTTTCATATAATTATTTGTGCGTCTTTACTTTATTTAAAAAAGAAGTTTATAGATTTCTTAAAGTTGGTATTCAAACAGTTGTTGGGCCAGCAATTAGTTCGTTATTATTTTTAGCAGTATTTACTTTGGCTTTAGGCCGATCAGTTAATCAAATAAATAATATAAATTTATCAGAATTTATAGCACCAGGATTAATAATGATGACAATGCTTCAAAACTCATTTGCTAATGCTGCATCAAGTATTGGTCAGTCTAAATTTCAGGGTAATATAGTTGATATTTTAATGGCTCCTTTATCTGATTTAGAACTTGCAAGTGGGTATATTCTTGGGGCTGTTGCGAGAGGTTTGATTTGCGGTTTGGTAACTTTTATTGGTATATTATTTTTTATTCCTCTTACTATTCATTCTTATATAGCATTAATTTTTTATAGTTTGATGGGCTGTATGATGATGGGCAGTATGGGAGCGATGGTTGGAATTTGGGCTGATAAATGGGATCAACAACAAGGAATAACAAATTTTATCGTTCTGCCTTTGACTTTTTTATCTGGAACTTTTTACTCAATATCTAGACTTCCAGAATTTTGGCAAAAATTTGCATTATTTAATCCTTTTTTCTATAACATAGATGGATTACGTTATGCTTTTATAGGACAAGCTGACAGCAAATTGTTATCAGGCGCAATTATTCTAGTACTTTTAAATATTTGCTTATTTTTTTTCTGTTATTTAATGTTTAAAGAGGGTTACAAGTTAAAATCTTAAAATTTAGAATGAATACACAAAGTAACAGCTTCATAATGCCAACATATGGTGAGAGAGATTTAATGTTTACACGAGGTAAAGATTGTTACTTATTCACTCAATCTGGGAAAAAATATTTAGATTTTGCAGGGGGGATAGCAGTTAATTCGCTTGGTCATTGTCATCCAAAACTAGTAAATACATTAAATAAACAAAGTAAACTACTTTGGCACACTTCAAATTTATACAAAAATAAGAATCAAGAATTATTTGCAAAAGAACTGTGTAATAAAACATTCGCCGACAAAGTTTTTTTTACTAACTCTGGAGCTGAAGCGATTGAATGTGGACTGAAAGTAATAAAAAGTTATTGGAATTTGAAAAATATAAATAAAAAAAATATAATTACTTTTAAAGGAGCATTTCACGGTAGAACTTTTGCAGCCTTATCAGCCCAAAAAAACCCAAAGTATTCAGAAGGATTTACGCCATTGCTAAGTGGTTTTAAAAATATACCTTTTAATGATGAAAAAGCTCTATTAAAAAACATTGATAAGGAAACAGCAGCGATATTGATTGAGCCTGTTCAAGGTGAAGGTGGTATTAAACCAGCTTCAATTAAATTTTTAAAACTAATTAAAGAGGTCTGTAAAAAAAATAATATACTTCTTTTTTTAGATGAGGTTCAATCTGGATTTGGACGTTCAGGAAAACTATATGCACATGAATGGGCACAAATAAAACCTGATATATTAGCTACTGCAAAAGGGATAGGCTCTGGTTTTCCATTAGGAGCATGTTTAGCAACATCTCAGGCAAGTCAAGGTATGACTCAAGGAAAACATGGCTCAACTTACGGAGGTAACCCATTAGCTGTAGCAGTTGGAAGAGAAGTTCTTAAGATCATTTCAAATAAAAATTTTTTAAAAAATGTTGATATTATTTCAAGGTACTTATGGAAAAGCCTTAAAAATTTACAAAATAATTATGATGAAATTTTAGATGTAAGAGGGGCTGGACTTTTACTTGGTATAAAAACAAAGCAAAATAATGTAATGATTTCAAATAAATTGAAAAAAAATAATTTGTTAACCGTTCCAGCTGGAGATAATGTTATTAGACTAGCACCACCTCTTATAATTAATAAAAAACATGTTGATGAGGCAATGCATATATTAAATAAAACCTTTAAAGGACTATAATGAAACATTTTATTGATATTGCTGATTTTAATCTCAAACAACTAGATGCGATTATAAGAAATGCAAAAAAATTAAAAAAAAAACCGAAAGAATTTTCAAAAAAATGTAACAACAAAACACTTGGTATGATTTTTCAAAAAGAGTCTACAAGAACAAGAGTAAGTTTCAGTACTGGATTTAGCAAACTGGGAGGTCATTGTATAGAGCTTGACGCTAACTCAATCGGATTTGGGAAAAGGGAAAGCCACGAAGATATTATTAGAACATTATCACAATATATTGATATTTTAATGATTAGAAACGATAATCATAATATCATAAAAGATTTAAGCTCTTTAAACGTACTGCCAATAATAAATGGTTTATCAGATTATAGCCATCCTTGCCAAATTTTATCAGATCTTTTGACATTATCTGAAAAACTTGGAAATATAAAAAAACAAAAAATTTGTTGGGTGGGTGATTATAATAATGTTTTGAGATCATTAATAGAGTTGCAATGTATATACAATTTTAAACTCGATGTTGTTCTTCCAAGAGAAATATTAAAAAAATACAATTCAAAAATAATCAAAAATAAGAATTTGAATGTAACTAATGTTATTCACGAAGGAGTTAAAAATGCTAATTGTGTTATGACTGATGCGTGGGTATCTATGGGAGAAAATAACTCTAAGAAAAAATACTTTAAGAATTATCAAGTAAATAAAGATGTAATGAAAATTGCAAGTAAAGAAGCTATATTTATGCATTGCCTTCCAGCACATAGAGATGAGGAGGTATCTTCTGAATTACTTGACAGCAAACAATCAGTTGTATGGGAACAAGCTCAAAACAGAATGTTTGTTCAACAAGCAATAATATTAAATTTATTATGAAAAAATTATTTCTTTTATTTTCTATTTTATTCATTTTTTCATGCCAACCTGTTGAGCAGCTAGAAAGTATTGTATTTGATAACCAACAATTATCTAAATTTGATGTTTCATCAAAGACTATTGAAATAAAAGAAATTTTTGAAAAAAAGTTTTCAGATCCTTATATTGGACACACCTTAGAAGTTGACCCTTCTCAAAGGATCATTAGCTGGGTAAATGATAATTTTAAGAGCATTGGTAATGAAAATATATTTATTGTTTCAATTCTAGATGCATCTTTATTGCAAACTGAATTTGAAAACACACAAGCAAAAAATTTCGATGAAAAAATAAATTATAAATATGAGCTTTTCTATTTAATTGAATTTAATTTATTGGATGATTCAAGAAACCTAATAGCAACAACCTTAGTTGAAACTTCTAGATCTACAACTTCTGGAATGTATATTTCTATTAACGAAAAAGAAAATATTATAAATGATTTAATCTATCAAAGCTTAGAAGATCTTACCTCGGAGACAGAAACATTGTTAAAAAAATATATGGATGAGTATATTTTATAATTATTTTTTCCAGAAATTTTTAGAAAATAAAACTAAAATAGTAAATATCTCTAATCTTCCAATTAACATCGTAAACGCCAAAACCCATTTTCCAATTTCATTAATACCACTGTAATTTCCATTGGGACCTATAATTTCACCAACACCAGGACCAACATTTGAAATAGCAGATGCAGAAGCTGATAAAGCTGTTAAAAAATCTAATCCAAGAAAACTTAATATCACTGAAGATAAGATAAATAACAAAATATAAATAAAGAAAAAACTAATAATAGAAGTGTAAGTATTTTCAGTAACAGTTTTTTTGTTAAATTTCATCAGAAACACTGCATGTGGTTGAGTTAGTTTTTTAATTTGAAGTCTTACTCCACGAAACAAAATTTGGAATCTGAAAATTTTAACACCTCCTGTTGTTGACCCTGCACAACCACCAATAAACATTATCATTAAGATAATTATTAATCCAAAACCTCCCCAATTGTTGTAATTTGTTGAGGTGTAGCCAGTACCAGTTAAAATTGAAGTTATATTAAAAGTTGTTAATCTTAATGCGCTAGACCATTCAATATTTAAATAGTGTTTTACCCAAAAACAAGAGATCAAAACTATCGAAACTAATAAAAAAATAAAAAGTCTAATTTGATCATCCTTAAAAAGAGAGTTCTTTTGACCATGAATAAACTTTATAAATATTACGAATGGCAAACTTCCTAAAATCATAAATAGTATTGAAATACTCTCTAGAGTTTGCGAATCAAAATATCCAAATGACAAACTTTTATTAGAAAAACCTCCGGTAGAAATAGTTGTCATAGAATGAATTAGTGAGTCAAAAGCATTCATTCCATTAAAATAATATGAAAATAAACACAGAATTGTTAATCCAAAATATAAAAATATTATTTCAAATATAAATTTATTAATTTTTGGCAACGTTTTTTCATATGGATCATCATGCTCCATATGTAATAACTGCATTCCTCCAATCTGTAATGTTGGTAAAATTGCTACCGCTAAGACAATTATTCCGATGCCTCCAAACCACTGTAAAAGGGAACGCCAAATTAAAATACCCTCTGATAAGCTATCAAAATTGGATATTACTGTTGACCCAGTAGTTGTAATACCACTTACTGACTCAAAAAAAGCATTTGTAAAATTCAGTGATGAACTTGAGTACATAAATGGTAATGAACCAAAAAGAGCGATAACCAACCAAGATAAAATTGTTAATAAGAAAGCCTGTCTGAGATTAATTTTCAATTTTTCATTCTTAAAACCTACATACAGAACTAAACCAATAAAAAATGTAAGACAGCTAATAAAGAAGAATTGTTTCCAATCTTCATTATTATTTATGTAATCAAATATCATTGGAATCAATAATGCTATTGATTCAATGCATAACAATAATCCTAGTATGTTAAGTATTGGGCGAAAGTCTCGCATATAATTTTATATACTAATTTAAATTATTTTTTACGAATGGACTATCTAGTGAAAACTGAGGAATTATCGCATCAAACTTTTTCCCCTCATTCGTTTCCATCTCGTAATACCCACCCATAAAACCAGATGGTGTTGATAATGGAGTCCCACTTGTATACTCAAATTTTTCTCCAGGATTCAAAATTGGTTGTTCACCAACTACACCTTCACCTCTTACTTCTTGTTCAGAACCATTAGAGTCGATTATTTTCCAATATCTGTTTTTAAGTTGAACTTTATCATTGCTTTGATTATCTATCGTAACCTGATAGGCCCAAACAAAATGTTGATCTTCAGGTTCGGATTGATCATCTAAAAAATATGGATTTACAGTAATATTAATTTTTTTTGTTTTTTTGGAATACATAAATTTTATATAATTTATTAATTCCCATTATACCAAAATTCATCAAATCCAAGCTAATTTAGTATTTTTACCTCAGCCCTTCTATTTGCTGGATGTTTAGTGTTATCAGGAGTTTTAACGGCTAAATCGCTTTCTCCTTTTCCTAATATGGAGATATTTTTTTCATCTATTCCTATATTTAATAGTATTTGCTTAACAGCTTCAGCACGCTTTAAGGAGAGTTTTAAATTGTATTCACTGCTACCCTTTGTATCTGTGTGTCCGAACACGATGTAATTGCTAAGGTCTTTTTTATTTTTATTTATAAAATTTTTTAATGTATTCAAACTTATCTCACTTAATTTAAAGTCATCAAAATCAAAGTAAATAAGTTGCATTAATTCTTTATTTTCACTTTGTGTGACAATAGCAACTTGATTTTTATCTTCAGTGTTAGTTGAAATGTCCTCGCTTACAGCTTCAATATCTTTTTTTTCAGTTAATAAATTATTATAGATTTCATGCATAGCTTTTACAAAATCATCTTTACATTTTGCAATATCCCATGTTTGCCATTTTTCTTCTTCTTGTTCAGCCCAGCAATCTAGAGAACTTATTGCTTTTGCAAGATTTTGAGGATCTTTGATAATAGCTTCTTCATAAATTGATATTAAGTTATCATAACCTATCCTTATTTCTTTGAGCTTATCTTCTGGTATTTTCCAATATGTTATTTTTTCAGGGTAAATATTTTCACCACTCATAGCCTTTAATGCTTTTTCAGAATATAATTTTGCAGAATTCCAGTCATGCATTTCTTCAGCTTCGAAAGAGGCGTTTTGCTGATAATTAGATAAAAGATATTGATGAAAAGTGTTTGGAGTACCAGAGTCAATTTTTTTTACTTTTTCATACGCTGCAGAGCAAGCCATTAAAAAAAGCAAAGGGAAAATCAAGGATAGCTTAATTAAATTCATTCATCCTTACTAACCATCTAACATGTCAAAACTTTGACTCAATTGAGTTTTTTTTAAGATCAAGCTCCCCAATTATTTTAAATAATATTGATTTTATGATTGCGCAGGAAAAGAAGTTTAGATACCGCGTTGGGTATATTTTTTTATAAGGAGTTAAGCATGATTAAACATGTTACATCAGTGGATCAATCAGATAGAAGGGTCCCATATAATTTAAGGCAGAGTGGTCCTACCCCTGTCCAAATGTTAATTTCTACGCGTGTTAGAAAATCTCCATACTGGCATCTTTCAATGGAAGCTGGTTGTTGGAGAGCTACTGTTTACAATCGAATTTATCATCCAAGAGGTTATGTTAAGCCTGAAGATGGTGGAGCAATGGTTGAATACGAAGCAATTAAAAATCACGTAACTATGTGGAATGTTGCTGTTGAAAGACAAATTCAAGTGAAGGGTCCTGACGCAGAAGCTTTTGTTGATTATGTAATCACAAGAGATGCTACTAAAATTTCTCCAATGAGAGCAAGATATGTTATTTTGTGTAACCAATATGGTGGTGTGTTGAATGACCCAATCCTACTAAGGATTTCTCAAGATGAGTTTTGGTTTAGTTTATCTGATAGTGATATTGGGCTTTATTTGCAGGGTGTTAACCATGATAACAGATTTAACGTTACTATCGATGAAATTGATGTTTCTCCTGTTCAGATTCAAGGTCCAAAATCATTGGCCTTAATGAAGGATTTAATTGGTGACCAAGTAGAATTGGACAACATGCCTTTTTATGGTCTTGCAGAAGCTAAAGTTGGTGGAAGAGATTGTGTTATTTCTCAATCAGGTTTTTCTGGTGAAGCTGGATATGAAATTTATTTAAGAGATTCTACTTTGTACGCTGATGATATGTGGAATGCAGTATTAGAAGCTGGAAAAAAACATAACTTAATGGTTATAGCACCTGCGCACCACAGAAGAATTCAGGCTGGTATTTTATCTTGGGGTCAAGATATGGACAATCAACATAATCCATTTCAATGTAACCTAGGATACCAAGTGTCATTATCTGGAAAAGGTGAGTGGAATAAAACTGCTGACTATGTAGGAAAAGAAGTTCTTGAAAAGATGAGGGATCAACTTAGAGCAGGTGAAAAACCTTATAAACTCCAACTCGTTGGATTATCTTTAGGTGGAAAACCAATTGAAGAGTATGCACCAGATTTTTGGTTAGTTTCTGAAGACGGAAAAGAGCCATGTGGTTTTATTACTTCTCCTTGGTACCATCCAGAGCAAGGAAGAAATATTGCTATGGGTTATGTTCCTTTCGATGGTACTTTAAGCAAAAATGGTTTTCCAATTGGAAAAGAAGGAACTAAGTATAAAGTTCATCTTCCTGATCAATACTCTGACACACCTGGAGTTCCAGTAGATGCTGAAGTTGTGTCCATTCCTTTTACTGAATCTTTCAATGCTAATACAAGAGAAGTTTCAGGAGCAAACGAATAATATTTGATTTTCAATTTAATCACTTCCCTTCAAGGGGAGTGATTTATCTCAGTAAACCTTGAAGTTTTCCTGGAGGAATATATCCTCCTACAAATTCCTCATTAATAAATATTGCTGGTGTTCCTCTTGCGCCAGAACCTTTTGCCAAGAAAGATGAGAGTTCGATAGCACTATTAATTTCATCTTTACCAATATCAATCATGAGTTTTGTTTTATTAATTTCAATTCTATCTAAAACTTCATCAAGTTTTTTTTGTGTAATACTGCCCTGCATTGAAAAAAGTTCATTATGAAATTGCATTCCTTTTCCTTGCATACTTGCAGCAACAGACATTTTTGCTAATATATTTGAGCTTTCACTTAAAATCGGGTGATGAAGAAAAACTACTTTTACATCATCTCTTTCTTCAGCTAATTGCATCAACTCAGGGTGTATCTTTTTGCAATAACCACAAAAATAATCCATAAATTCTATTATTGTATTTTCAGCATTATCTGGACCAACCTGTAAAATTGCATCTTTTGGTAAGGCATCCAAAATTTTTAAATGATAAGGCTTAGACTTATCAAAAAACAATTCTTGAAGTGTCATTTCGGTGCTTTTAAGCTGTGTGGACAGCATTAAAAAAATAAACACAAAAAAATATCTAAGGATAAATACCATGATTGACCCATACTATTTAATATGGTTAAGGAAGTACAGTATTTTTTGGAGAATAGTATGAAGTCAAAATCAAAGGTTGTAGTTGTTGGAGGTGGCGTTGTTGGCGTTAGTGCTCTTTATCATTTAGCAAAAAAAGGATGGAATGATGTTGTATTGGTTGAGCGTAAAGAATTAACATCTGGCTCAACTTGGCATGCTGCTGGACTTTTACCACTTTTTAATATGAGTTATTCTGTTGGCCAACTCCATAAATATGCAGTTAAATTATATAAGACTTTAGAAGAAGAAACTGGACAGGAAGTTGGATTCAGTGTTGTCTCCAATATAAGATTAGCAACTACCCAAGATAGAATGGATGAATACCATCAATATGCAGCAGTTGCTAAAACGATTGGTGTAAAGGTTAATTTCTTAACACCAGATCAAGTAAAAGAAATATGGCCTTTATGTAACACTGAAGGTTTAATTGGGGCTATTCAGCATCCTGAAGATGGATACATTCAACCTGCCGATCTTACTCAAGCTCTTGCAAAAGGCGCTAGAGACAAAGGGGCTGAGATTTATAGAAATACAAATGTTACAGGAATTAAGCAGCTAGAAAATGAAATGTGGGTTGTAGAGACTGATAAAGGAAATATTGAATGTGAGCATGTGATATCATGTACTGGAAACTTTGCTAGACAGACAGGAAAAATGGTAGGTTTAGAAATTCCAGTCATCCCTGTTGAGCATCAGTATATCGTAACCGAACCCCATCCAGAAATTCAAAAAAGAAAAGAGCAAGGTTTGCCAGAAATGGGTGTACTTCGTGACTCTGATAGCTCATGGTATATGCGTGAAGAAAGAGGTGGATTAATATTAGGTCCCTATGAAAAAGGTGCACCTGCTTGCTATGTTGATGGGCCAAGTCAAAATTCTGAATTTGAATTATTTCAAGAAGATCTAGAGAGAATAGAGCCTCACATTGAATCTGCTATTCACCGTGTTCCTGTTTTTGGAGAAGTAGGTGTTAAGAAAGTATATAACGGCGCCATATGCTATACTCCTGATGGAAGTCCAATTGTTGGTCCGGCATGGGGTTTAAAAAACTTTTGGATCAATGAAGGTCATAGTTTTGGAATCACTGCAGCAGGCGGTGCAGGTTGGCAACTAGCTGAATGGATAGTTGATGGTGAACCCACAATAGATATGTTGGGTGTTGATCCAAGACGATTTGGAGATTATGCAACACAGTCATATTTAGTAGAAAAAAATGAAGAAGCATACGCAAATGTTTTTACAGTGCATTATCCAGATGAGGAGCGTGAGGCTGCAAGACCATTAAGACAAGCTCCATGTTATGATCGTCTAAAAAATTTAGGCGCTGTGTTTGGACAAAAATTTGGTTGGGAAAGAGCAAACTGGTTTGCTCCAGCAGGAGTTGAACAAAAAGATGATTGGTCTTTTAGAAGATCAAATTGGTTTGCGCATGTAGGTAATGAATGTGAAAATGTTCAAAATAATGTAGGTATTTTAGATATGACTGCATTTGCTAAATGCAGAATTTCTGGTCCTGGTGCAAAAGATTTTCTTGATTATTTAGTAGCGAATAAATTGCCTCAAAAGAATGGCAGAGTAAATCTCTGTCATGCACTAAACACGCGAGGTGGTGTTCATTCAGAATTCACAATAGCTAAAGAGTCTGATGAATCTTATTACTTAGTTTCTGCGGGAGCATTCCAAAGACTCGATCATGATTGGATAAAAAAATGGATGCCTAAAGATAGATCGGTATCATTTGAAAATTTAACAAATAGTCTAGGCGTCTTGGTTGTGGCAGGCCCTAAGTCTAGAGATTTGCTTAATAAAATTTCTAATGCTGATTTTTCTAATGAGGCATTTCCATGGTTGTCTGCTCGTAAAATCGATGTTGGTCTAGCACCTTCAATAGCGATGAGAATGAATTTTGTTGGTGAGCTTGGTTGGGAATTGCATCACCCCATTGAATATCAAAATCATATCTTTGATAAATTAATGGCAGCTGGTGAAGAATTTGGTGTTAAGCCATTTGGTATAAGAGCCATGGATAGTCTTCGAATAGAAAAAACTTATAAACTTGTTGGTACAGAAATGTCTATTGAGTATGCGGCATTTGAGTCAGGTCTCGATAGGTTTGTACATCTAAATAAAGGTAATTTTATTGGAAGAGATGCATTAGTCAAATGGCAACAAGAGGGATTTGATAATAAAATGGTTACGTTAGAGGTTCATGATGTAACTGATGCTGATCCACTTGGGAATAATGCCGTTTATAAAGATGGAGAGGTTATTGGACGTGCGACAGGAGGTAACTACGGATTTAGAGTGAAAAAATCGCTTGCAATTGCTATGGTCAAACCAGAATTTAGCAATGTAGGAACAGAGTTAGAGATGGACATTCTAGATAAGAAACATAAAGTTACGGTTATTGAGGATAGTCCATACGATCCAATGAATGAAAAAATAAGAGCATAAAAAATGAAAATCCTTGTAACTGTTAAACGAGTAATTGATTATAATGTTCAAGTAAGAGTAAAAGCTGATGGTTCTGGCGTTGAAAAAGAAAACGTTAAAATGTCCATGAACCCACCTGATGAAAACGCTGTAGAGGAGGCTCTTAGAATAAAAGAAGCTGGAAAAGCTGATGAAATAATTATCCTATCCATTGGAGAAGAAAAATGTCAAGAAACCATCAGAACCGCTTTGGCTATGGGCGCAGATAGAGGAATTTTAATAAAGGCACCTGATGATGTAGAACCTTTGGCTGTATCAAAGATAGTTTCCAAAGTTGTTGAGACAGAGCAACCAGGGCTTATCTTAATGGGCAAACAAGCAATTGATGATGACTCTAACCAAACAGCTCAAATGACTAGTGCTTTATTGGGGTGGCCTCAAGCAACTTTTGCCTCAAAAATTGAAATAGACGGAAATAGTGGAACGGTAACTAGAGAAATTGATGAGGGTCTTGAGAGAATAAAAGTAAACATTCCTTTTATTGCTTCATGTGATCTTCGTCTAAACGAACCACGATATGCTTCTTTACCTAACATAATGAAAGCAAAGAAAAAACCAATTGATATTAAATCAGCTGAGGAACTAGGAGTTGATGTATCTCCAAGAATTGAACATATAAAAATATCGGAACCACCAACTAGACAAAAAGGTGTAATGGTTGCTGATGTTGCTGAACTTGTACAAAAATTAAAATATGAGGCAAAGGTTATATGAGTATACTAGTCATAGCAGAACATAATAACATTGAAGTAAAATCATCTACTTTGAATACTATTAATGCAGCTTCTAAATTAGGAAGTGAGATAGATGTATTAGTATTAGGTTCAAATATAGATAATATTAGTAAAGAGATATCTTCTTATCAACATGTATCAAAAGTCATTTTTATTGACTCTGAAAAATTTGAAAATGCTATAGCGGAGAATATTGAACCTGTAATATTATCTTTGGCAGAAAAATATTCACATATATTGGCTCCTGCAACAACTTTTGGTAAGAATGTTATGCCTAGAGTTGCAGTAAAATTGGATGTAGCGCAAATAAGCGACATCGTTAATATTGAAAGTGAAGATACATTTATAAGACCAATTTATGCAGGAAACGCTCTTGCAACAGTTAAATCAAAAGATACAAAAAAAGTTATTACTGTTCGACCAACATCATTTGATGTTGTTGCAAAAGAAGGCGGCTCAGGAATTGTTGAGCAAATAAATCTTGATATAGGTGAGAGTAAAGTAGAGTTTATTGATCGGGAAGAGTCAAAATCTGATAGACCAGAATTAAGTACCGCTAGAATAGTTGTGTCTGGAGGAAGAGGGCTACAAAGTGCAGAAAATTTCAAGTTGATCAGTGACATAGCTGATAAATTAAATGCTGCAATAGGGGCATCAAGAGCTGCTGTTGATGCTGGCTATGTAAGTAATGACTATCAAGTTGGGCAAACAGGAAAAGTTGTTGTACCAGATCTTTATATTGCAGTCGGGATTTCAGGTGCCATTCAACATCTTGCAGGGATGAAGGAGAGTAAAATAATTGTAGCAATTAATAAAGATGAAGAGGCTCCCATATTTAATATTGCCGATTATGGTCTAACAGCTGATTTATTCGAAGCACTTCCAGCATTATCAACAGAATTAGATAAACTAAATTCAATTGAAAAATAATTATTCTTTTAAAAGTAAATAAAAAAACATTATTATAAATTATGGAAATTCAAAGAGAGTCAATGGAATATGATGTTGTCATCGTTGGGGCTGGACCCGCAGGCTTAGCAACATCCATTAAACTTAAACAAATAAATCCTGATTTGAATGTTTGTATTTTAGAAAAAGGATCAGAAGTAGGAGCTCACATATTAAGTGGTAATGTATTTGAAACAAGAGCGCTTGATGAACTAATTCCAGATTGGAAAGAAAAAGGTGCACCAATTAAGACAAAGGTTAAAAAAGAAAAATTCTTATTTTTAGGAAAAAAATCATCCTTAAGTTGGCCAACTTGGCTATTACCAAGTGTTCAAAAGAACCATAAAAATTATATTATTAGTCTAGCTAATCTATGTAGGTGGCTTGCAGAACAAGCTGAGGGTTTAGGGGTTGAGATTTTTCCTGGATTTGCTGCTTCGAAAATTATTTATGATGAAGATGAAAAAATTATAGGCGTCCAAACAGGTGATATGGGAATTGATAAAGAAGGAAATAAAAAAGATAGTTTTGAACCTGGTTTAAATATTATGGCAAAAGTAACAGTATTTTCTGAAGGATGCAGAGGACATCTTGGAAAAGAAGTTATTAAAAAATATAAGTTAGATAATAATAAATCTCCACAGCAGTATGGAATAGGCTTTAAAGAAATTTGGGAAATTCCTGAAGATCAACATGATGAAGGTTTAGTAATGCATACAGCTGGATGGCCTCTAGACAATTCAACTTATGGAGGAAGTTTTTGCTATCATGCTGAAAAAAATCAAGTTTTTATTGGATATGTCATTGGCTTAGATTATCAGAATCCTTACTTATCTCCCTATGATGAATTTCAGCAATTTAAGACGCATCCTGCAATTTCAAAAATATTGCAAAATGGAAAAAGAATTTCTTACGGCGCGAGAGCTTTAATAGAAGGTGGTTTTCAGAGTTTACCTAAAATGTATATGCCAGGTGCATTATTAATTGGTTGTGATGCTGGAACACTAAACATGCCGAAGATAAAGGGTTCACACACGGCAATGAAAAGCGGCATGATCGCAGCTGAAGTTATTAACGAAAATATAACGAATAAAGCTGCCTTGTCTGAATATGAGAGTAAATTCAAAAATTCTTGGGTATACAATGAACTTTATAAAGCAAGAAATGTCAAACCAAGTTTTCAATGGAGTTTAATACCTGCAATAATTTTCACTGGTATTGATCAGATTGTTTTTAGGGGTTACTTACCTTTTACGCTTAAACACCCTCATTCTGATCATGAAAGTTTAATTCCTGCTCACAAAGCAAAAAAAATCGAATACCCTAAGTATGATGGAAAGCTTACTTTTGATAAAACCAGCTCTGTTTACTTAACTGGCACTAATCATGAATCAGATCAGCCAGTACACTTGAAACTAAAAGATCCAGACCTTCCAATAAAATATACCTTAAATGAGTATGATGAACCTGCTCAAAGATATTGTCCGGCAGGCGTATATGAAGTTGATAGGACTGATCAAAATAATCCTAAATTTGTTATCAATGCCCAGAATTGTATACACTGCAAAACATGCGATATAAAAGAGCCTTCCCAAAATATAAATTGGGTTGTTCCTGAAGGTGCGGGTGGACCAAACTACGCAAATATGTAAAAAAAAAGGAGCCCGAAGGCTCCTGGAAAGATTAATATTAATTGGGAGGAAAAATATTAAATCTAATTTTTTATATAATACATATTTTATGCATTTCTAGTATATTGAATAAATATTTAGTATGCAAATTATGCATATTAAAATTATACATCCCTCCCAAATACCTATCTTTTTAATAAATATTAAATATAAAAAATATAAATACTTTTTTTTACATGAAAACAGGATCTAAAAATAATATTGCTTTTACTTTTGCTTCTTCTGAAGTTAATTTTGTAAGTCAACAATTTATTAAATTAATAGAATTGTTAACAGGAAAAATAAAACTAAAAAAATTATATGACCAGTACCTTCTAGAAAATAATCCTCCTGAACAATTTTGGAATGATGCTATTAAAAAATTACAACTAAATTTAAAAACTTCATTTCAAGATGGAAGTTACATTCCAAAAAAAGGTCGTTTAATAATTGTCGCAAATCACGCTTTTGGTGTAGCTGATGGACTTTCATTATGTTCGACAGTCTCAAATATAAGGCAAGATTATAAAATTATTACACACAAAGTTTTAAGACAAGCCGAAGCAGTAAAAGAAAAAATTATACCCATAGACTTTTCACCAAATAGACAAGCAATGCTCGCAAACATTGACGCTCGAAGACAGGCAGAAGAGGTTTTACTAAATGATGGGGTCATTGTTATTTTTCCCTCAGGACAAATAGCTACAAAAGAAAATTTAAAATTTACTACAAAAGCTAATGATGGAGAATGGAAGCAATTTGTATCAAAATTAATTGTGAAAACTAAAAGCCCTGTTCTGCCTTCTTATTTTGAGGGACAAAATAGTCAGCTTTATCATATAGCTAATAAAATGGGTCAAACATTTAGATATTCATTGCTGATGTTTGAGCTGACAAGGAAAATTGGCGATACAATTAATTTACATTTTGGAAAAATAATACCTTTCGAAGATTTTAAAAAAACTAGTAGTTTGATTGAGATAACAAAACTAATTAGAGAAAAAACCTATGCATTAGATCCAAATCCTGTGCATAATTAAAATTATACCTTTGACAAGTTTGAAGAAGTAAATAAATTGTATACATGGGTGGTTTTGTTGGTTCACGGGCTAGAAAAAGACGGCGAAATATTTTTCTTACGCTAGGATTTTTAGCTCTAATTGTTGCAATTTATTTTATGTTGCCAACATTTCAGTTGAATATTAACGATCCTATTCCTGATGAAAATTTAATACCTGATCCGACTGCAGATCTAACAAGTCTTGCAAGTGATATTGAAGACTTAGAATTAACGGTTTTTCAAAAAGATCAAAAAATTAAATTTAGAGATGGTCAAATCAATAATCTCCAAACCCAATTAAAAGACACTAAAATGCAACTAGAGATCACTATAAAGGAACTAAATAAAATCAAGGATTTGTACGAAACTCTCACTTTAAATAGCGATAACTCAGTTCCATCGGATGAGCTCAATATTTTGCAAGATAAGTTCAATGCACTGAATAAAGAAAATGAAAAAAATATTTCAAAAATAAATGATTTGAATAACCAAATTAAAGATTTGGATAATAGTCTTCTATCCGTTGATCAGAATCAAAAAGATGCATCAATTGAAAATCAAAAATTAAAAAAGGATAATAAAAGTCTTTTTGCAAAAAATTTAAAACTTAATCAAACTATTTCTAATTTAGAAAATAAAATTAATGAACAAAATATTGAGTTAAATATATACTTAGAACAAATTAAAGAACTAAAGGATAGATCTCATCACGGAGGTTAATTTAATTTATAAACTGATTACATCCATCTAATAGAAGCTCTTTTAAATAGTTAGCATGAGATCTATTGATGTGAAGATCAAAACTTTGTTTTTGATCTTGTGAATGATTACGAATTATTAAAATTGGAATTTTTACAAAGATTGTTTGTGCAACTTTTGAGTTATCTTTCAAGATTTTATCGATATCTAAAATCATAAATTTTCTTAATAATTCAATACTTTTGTCCCCAACTATTCTTATTATTGTTTTATTTTCTGAGGTATCTGTCACACTTGTCTTTTCTGGATTTAGTTGGTTAATCAATTTTTGATGAATGATACTAAATTTATTATTTTTAATAAAATTAATCAGCCATTCGTTAGGGCTAAGCCAGATTACTTGAAAGTCTGCGTTTTCAACTTTTGTATTTGGGTCAATTGGTAAAAGTGTCTCAAGAATAGAGCCAACATCTGTTAAAAAATTTTTATCTTTTGCATTACCTCTTAAATTTAGTTTTTCTACAAAAGGAATTTCTTCAATTAAAATTCCATTTTTTTCAATTTTTAGTTCTTTTAAAACTGCTCTTCTTTCTAATGTCATGCTAGCAATCTCTCATTTTTAGGATCAATAAAAACTGGATCAGTGATTTCAACCTCTATGCTTTTATTTGAAGTTGGAACAATCAGTTTGGTGCCCTTTTTATTAAGACCACTTTTGACTAAAGCTAAAGCAATTGAGCGACCTAAATTTGGAGAATAGTAACTTGAAGTAACATGACCAACCATAGGCATTGGTAATGCAGTTTCAACTTCAACTAACTGAACACCTTCTTCCAAAACAATAGATGGATCAGTTGTTAATAAGCCTACTAATTGTTTTCTATCTTTTCTGCTTGTATCACTGCGATAAAGTGCTCTTTTTCCAATAAAATCATATTTCTTTTTACTAACTATCCAATCCATATCTAGGTCAACTGGAGTTACAGAGCCATCTGTTTCTTGACCAACAATGATGTAACCTTTTTCTGCTCGAAGTACATGCATTGCCTCTGTTCCATAAGGAGTAATGTTATAACTTTTTCCCAACTCCATGCATTTATTCCATAAACTAAGGGCATAACTTGATGGCACATTGATTTCATAACAAATCTCTCCTGTAAAACTAATTCTCATAACTCGACATTTTACTTGATCTATTTCTAATTCTTTGAAGCTCATATGAGGAAAGCTATCACTAGAAAAGTTTTGGTTTGGAAATAATGTTTCAACAATTTTTCTACTATTGGGGCCATTTAAACTGATAGTTCCAAACTGTTCTGTTACTGAAGTTAAATAAACCTCAAGCTCCGGCCATTCTGTTTGTAACCAATCTTCAAGTTTGCCCATCACGCTTGCTGCATTACCTGTTGTAGTGGTCATTAAATAATGATGTTCCCCAAGTCTCGTGGTGACACCATCATCAATAACCATGCCATCATCACCTAACATTATTCCGTATCGGCATTTTCCTATTTCCAGTTTTGACCAAGCATTTGTGTATACACGATTCAGGAATTCACTTACATCTCTTCCCTTAATATCAATTTTACCTAATGTAGAGGCATCTAAGATTCCAATGCTATCTCTTGTAGCTTTCACCTCTCTGTTGACAGCTTCATCTAATGATTCATTATTTTTAGGATAATACCAAGCTCTTTTCCATTGACCGACATCTTCAAATAGAGCATCATTAGCAAGATGCCATTCATGCATTGGAGTGGTTCTTTCAATATCAAAAAATTCTTTTACATATCTGCCAGCCATAGCTCCAAAAGTTACGGGAGTATAGGGTAGTCTAAAAGTAGTTGTGCCTAAATTAGAGATGTCCTGACCGGTAAGTTCACTAATGATACCAAGAGCGTTTACATTACTAGTTTTGCCTTGGTCTGTTGCCATCCCATTTGTTGTATATCTTTTGACATGTTCTATTGATTGAAAACCTTCAGATAAAGCTATTTTTATATCTTTTGCAGTAACATCGTTTTGAAAATCAACAAACATTTTAGTTTTACTGATTTTATCTTTACTAGAAACTAGCCAAGAATTTTGTTGCTTCCCAACGTTTACTTCTTCAGCATCATAAATTTCAATTTTCTCATCATTGCTATTACAATCTAGAAAGTTTTGCACAGATTTTCTAGTATCCTCTAAGATACTTTTTAAATCAAATATTCCATTACATGCACCCACAGATATGGTTTGCTGGTGCGGTTGATCAGGAATAAAACATGAGTCTTCTTCTCTGTACTTTAATTTTCCTCTTGATTGTGTAAATAAGTGTACTGTGGGAGACCATCCTCCAGACATACATAACAAATCACATTCCAAAATTTCTGTATTTTTTTGATTAGAGTCTTTTTCAAATTTTCTAATTGTTACAGAGGTAATTTTTTTTCTTCCAGATGTATCTGAGACTACATATCCAGAATAAATTTTTATTCCCAAACTTTCAACAAGTGTTGGAAGGTCACCATCAATTTCATTTCTAATATCAATGATTGCAGATACTTTAATGTTATGATGGTGGTAATCTATAGCAGTTTGATATGCGCTATCATTATTGGTAAAAATGATTATTTTTTTACCAAGTGAAATACCATAACCATTTAAATACTTACTAACACTTCCAGCTAGCATTATTCCAGGTCTATCATTGTTATTAAATGTTATTGGTCTTTCAATAGATCCTGTAGCTAGGATTACTTTTTTTGCTCTAATTTTCCATAAAACTTGTCTTATTGAGTTATTTTTATTATTGCCTCTGCTCGGCTCAATATCCTGAATCCCTAATAAGTAGTTATAATGCATGTAAGCGAACAAAGTAGTACTTGTGATAATTTTTACATTTTTATAACTATGCAATTCTTCTAGTATTTCTTTTTTCCATTCATTTTGACTTTGCCCATTAATTTTGTTGTTTAAATTATTTGCTGATAAAATAGAGCCACCTGTATCACTCTCTTGTTCAACTACTAGTACTTGTAACTTTTCAGATGCAGCAATTTTAGCAGCATATAGACCACTAATTCCACTGCCTACTATAAGAACGTCACAGTGGTAATGATAATGTTCATACTTATGTGGATCTTCTTTTTTTGGAGAAACACCTAAACCTGCTGCATGACGAATAAAGTGCTCATATGTTTTCCAAAATTTTGGAGGCCACATAAAAGTTTTGTAATAAAATCCTGCTGGAAAAAAAGGTGAAAGTAAATCATTAATTGCGCCAAAGTCAAAATTTACACTTGGCCATCTGTTCTGCGATTTTGCTACCAGGCCATTGTATAACACTACTTCGGTTGCTCTTCTATTTGGTTCAGTGAATTCATCTTGTTCTAATTGAACAATACCGTTTGGCTCTTCACATCCAGCTGAAATAATTCCTCGGGGCCTATGATATTTAAAACTCCTACCTATTAAATGTATATTATTTGCCAGTAATGCAGAGGCGAGAGTATCCCCTTCATATCCTTGATATTTTACTCCATCGAAGTAAAAACTGATTTGTTTTTTTTTATTAAGATTTTTATTGTTGTTTAATCGCATAATAACTATTTTTTTGATGTTGAAAAATTTCCTGATCCAATTTTAGGTTCGCCGCATGGCGTTATTGGATCATTTGACTCCAGCTTTGGTGGTTTTTCTCCCATATGATAAACTGCAAGAATCTCATCTGTTGCAGTATTTCTAGCAACATTAAACCACTGTCTGCACCCAAATGAATGATTCCATCTCTCAAATTGAAGACCTTTTATATTTTGTCTTAAAAATAAATAATCAGCCCATTGATCATCTGATAATTCAGGAGGATTTTTTGGTCTTTCTATATGAGCTTCACCTCCACAAGAAAATTCTTCTTGTTCTCTCTCACCACAATAAGGACAATTAATAAGTAACATATTTAATGTGCAACAGCTGCTGCACCGTGTTCGTCTACAAGCTCTCCACTAGAAAACCTATTAATACTAAAAGGGGCATTCAGTGCATGTGGTTGATCATTTGCGATAGTATGTGCAAACACCCATCCCGAACCAGGAGTAGCTTTGAAACCACCAGTACCCCATCCGCAGTTAAAATATAGACCGTTAATATGAGTTTTACTTATAATTGGACTTGCGTCAGGACAAATGTCAACTATTCCTCCCCAATGACGCAGCATTTTCATACGTGAGAAAATAGGAAATAATTCTACAATTGCCATAATTGTATCTTCTACAATATTAAAACCACCCCTTTGTGTGTAAGAATTATATCCATCCGTGCCTGCGCCAATAACTAATTCTCCTTTATCCGATTGAGAAACATAAGCATGAATGGTATTTGACATTACAACTGTATCAATAACTGGTTTGACTGGCTCAGATACTAAGGCTTGTAAAGGCCTACTTTCAAGTGGTAGTTTAATGCCTGCCATTTTGGCAATTACACTAGTATGACCAGCTGAAACAACTCCAATTTTTTTTGAATTTATTGTACCTTTTGTAGTTTCAATTCCTGTAACATTGCCATTGCTTACATTTATACCCGTAACCTCGCAGTTTTGAATTATATCAACCCCCATAGCATCTGCTCCTCTTGCATATCCCCAAGCAACCGCGTCGTGTCTTGCGGTTCCTGCACGTCTTTGAAGAGTCGCTCCTAAAACTGGATATCGAATGTTAGGAGAAGTATTTATTACAGGACAGAATTTTTTAACTTGTTCTGTATTTAGCCATTCACAATCAATGTCATTTAATCTGTTAGCATTCCATCGTCTTTTTAATTCCCTAACATCATGTAAATTATGTGCAACATTCATTACCCCTCTTTGAGAAAACATAACATTGTAATTTAATTCTTGAGACATGCCTTCCCACAATTTTAAAGCATGTTCGTAAAGAGCTGCACTTTGATCCCAAAGGTAATTAGAACGAATTATAGTCGTATTTCTTCCTGTATTTCCTCCACCAATCCAACCTTTTTCAACAACAGCTATATTCTTAATTCCATGATTTTTAGCTAAATAATAAGCAGTTGTTAGTCCATGACCGCCACCACCGACGATAATAGCATCATAGTTTTTTTTTATTTCAGGACTTCTCCATGCAGGTTGCCAGTTTTCATGATAACTTAGAGCATTTCTAACTAGAGAAAAAACAGAATATTTTTTTGGTTTTTTTATCATTTAAAATCTGATTACTTAATACCAGTTTTAAAAGAGACCTTCAATTTCTCCTTGATCATTTAGCCTGATCGAATCTGCCGCAGGAACACTTGGCAAACCAGGCATTGTCATAATCTCCCCACAGATAACTACAATAAATTCTGCCCCACTTGATAAGCGTACTTCTCTTATTGGTATGGAATGATTAAGAGGTGCACCTTTATTATTTGGATCAGTAGAAAAACTATATTGAGTTTTTGCAATACAAATTGGAAATTTAGCATATCCCGCTTCTTCAAATTGAGCCAGCTGATCTAATATTTTTTTATCAGCAATGACATCATCTGCTCTGTAAATTTCTTTAGCTATCTTTCTAACTTTTTCAATAAGAGGTAAATCATCCTCGT
>VMBT01000487.1_pt1 | contig 25436 bp, 33 predicted proteins | sample 4404301 | NCBI WGS metagenome assembly VMBT01 (sample SAMN12238535, study PRJNA552566) | marine metagenome | isolation source: Coastal seawater | place: USA: coastal Georgia, Sapelo Island | collected 2008-08/2009-08
TAGAAGCTCAAAAAGTAGCTAGAGAATCTGAAAAAGCTCAGAAAGAAGCTGAACGCCAAGCCAAACTTGATGCAAAAAGACAACAACTTGAAGCAGAAAAAGCTCAGCGTGAGGCAGACAGACTCGCCAAACAAGAAACTAAACGAGTTCAATTAGAAGAGGAAAAAGCAAAACAACAAGCTGAACAACAACAAAGAGAAGCTGAAAAAGCTCAGAAAGAAGCTGAAAGACTAGCAAAACAACAAGCTGAACAACAACAAAGAGAAGCTGAAAAAGCTCAGAAAGAAGCTGAGAAATTATCTAAACTAGAGTCAAACGAAAAGGGACCGAAATCCAAATAATAATTTTAAATTTTTAAAATGTTAAAAATTACTCTGCAGTGTCGCGAGATTCTTTTATCTTTCTGACTCGGCTTCCCTCATCATCAATAATTCTATCAACACCTGATAGTTTCTCTCGTAAATTGTTGATAATCGTCCCTACCTCGTCAGCTTCAGCCTCGACTTGTTTTCTCTTTTCAGCAAGTTCTGAAATTCCTCTATTTTCTTCCTCAATGTACTCGTTGACCTTTTGGAGTTTCTCTTTGAGATTTTTGATATCTACTGATTCCTCTTCAATATCCTTTTCAAGTAAAGTTCGCTTGTCTTTGAGATTTTTAATCATTAAACCAACATAGTCAATTGCCTCTTCGAGCTGGGCGCGTTTCCCCATTAATTCTCCAATTCCAATCTGACTTGGAGTCTCTGAAACTGCAGGTTCTGATGTCTCTTCTCCAGTATTTTCTTCAGGTCTTTCTTCTACCATCTCTCCGCCCTCTTCATTCTTGAATTTATCAAACATTTTATGATTTACTTTCTAAAATGGGAATAAAAAGTTACTATGAATCCCAAAGCTGACAAGGTGAATGATTTTTACTCAAAAAAAGGAAAAATGTGGTGAATTATCTCACCGAAATTGAATTTCTGAACTCTTGGTTAGAATCAACTGATTTTTCAAAACTGGTAGTTCCAATCTGAAGAAATTTGATATTTTGACCCATCTCAGGATTTACTGCAGAATTGAAGAAAATTTCAAAGATTTTCTCATTTTCTGAAAACTTGCCAGAAAAAACAACTCTGTAACTGAGATCCTCATCTGAGGCAGTTCCATGCAGTTCTACATGGGAACCATTGGATTTTCCACTTAATTCTAGGTCAAACTCTCTATCTCCAAGACTTAGGACTCCGTTAGTTGAAATCTCCCACAAGTCTTGCCCGACCTTTACTGCTTTTCCATCAAAGAGAGTAATTCCAGCATTATAGGCCTTGTAATTCATAATTGCCCATCCTGATATCTCAGTTGACAACATTCTCTGCATGTCTCCCTTTGAAGTATCTGATGGCAAGGCATAACGTTGGACTTTGAGCTTTCCATCAACCATTTTTTCGGTTAGGATTACTCCTAGTCCCTCATTTTTGGAACTTCCTTTTGGCTCATACACACCAATATTATCTGCAAACGAGTAGGTTACAGTAATTGGAGATGCACCAAGCATCAAAAGGACAGCAATAACACCAATAGTTCTGTTTTGGGGTTTTACCATGAATAGTACACTACAAAATCATAGATTAGGAACGGACAGGAATTATCCTGTTCTTTATATACTGAATTTCCGCAAAATCTGTCAAATTGAGAGATTTTTCTTTGATTTTTCAAAAAATCTGTTTTTTGGATGAAAACCGGTATTTTCTATGCAAAAAACTAGGCACAGAATTTCTAAGAATTTTCTTTCCCGGAACCATTTTGCCAAATATTGGCCATTTTTTGCATTAAAAATGGCGTTCCGCTATGCGTTCCGCTATGGTGTTTCAAAACATTCCTCAATAACTAATTGATTGTATACTATACCATGTCAAAACAACAATACAGGTCCGAAATGGGCATCATGGGTGATATCCTTAGCGTTACTGCTGATGGCGGTCGTGAAGGAATCATTGTATCTGCAATATCTCGCAAAGCCAACCTATCTCACTATGCAGTACTAGACAAATGTGAGAAACTGGTAGAAGCAGGCTTGGTCGAGTCTGTCAAAAACGACAGAAATAGAGTCTTTCAAATCACTGAAAAAGGACTTCAGTTTTTCCAGGAATTCAAGAGATTTCAGGGACTCGTGGAGAGCATGAACCTAAGGTATTAGCCAATGAACCCACAAATCGTACCAATTCATAGGACAGAGTCTCGAGAAGATGGAATGCTTTTTGTAAGGACTGATGGTATCATCGATACAATGGTTAATGCACCTCTGATAGTTGCAGGATTGCTAGTTGTAGCACTAACGATACCTTTGCAGACCTCATTTGCCACTACTCGAACTCTTGATCTAATCATCAATACTGATGGTTCAACACACATCTCATCACAAATTGATGTAGATTCTTCAAACTTTGAGCTAAGTCTCTTTGGTCCATCCGTTGACAACTTTATTGCAATTGGATCTGATGGTACGACTCTATCTGGACAAGTCATTGAAGACAAAGCAATGATTCAGACAGATGACTATTCATCTATTAGTATTAACTATGATCTTCATGATCTGATTTCTAAAGAAGGTAGAATCTGGACATTTTCATTTGATTCTCCAACAAGCTATTCTTTGCTAATGCCAGAAAATTCTGTCATTGTTGGAATGAACATTTTACCTGAAAATATGGAGCAATTAGATTCCCAAATTAAACTAGAAATTCCTACTGGTCCTGCACAAATCGATTATATCTTTAGTACTCCAGTTGAAACACCTACTACTCCATCAGAGTCTTCATTTGACCCGGTAACTATTGGTCTAATAGCTGGTCCAATTGCAGGAGCTGCAATTGTAGGAGTAATTGTAGCAAAAAAGAGACAGTCAAAACCTCATCTACAAACCGAAGTCATCCAAACTGAAAATATTCAAACTCCAAAACCAACTACAGATACAATAACACCTGATACAATTTTTGATCTTAGACCAGACATGAGAGAAGACGACAAAGAGATTGTTAAATTCATCTCTGATAATGGGGGAGAGGTCTTTGAGAGCGAACTACGAAAAAAGTTCCTTCAGCCAAGAACTACCATGTGGAGAGCAGTAAAGAGACTAGAAAGAATAGGTGTTGTTGAAATTTACAAAAAAGATCTTCTAAATATGGTCAAATTACGAAACGACTTGGAGGAAGAGAATTGAAGAGTCTAGCATTACTAACACTATTGGTATTGACAGTAGGTGTCATTTCTACAAACCAAGCATTTGCCGAACCACTAGATAACGTTAGAACCTCTGTCTCAAACTATGATGGTGATTCAGCAACTGTAAAGATTACCTGGAACAGTGATGATTCAGCTAAAAATTACAAAGTTGGCTGTGTTAGCTGTACTCCAAATGTTGTAGAATTCACAACCGGCATTGACATGACCCTCTATAGCGTTACTCCATTCCCAAATGGTTCAAGTGCATTACTCTATGTGATTAGCTATGATTCCCAAAACAACATCATTACTGCAAAACAACTCATAGTCAATCTCAACCAATAATTTTCAAATTTCTAAAAAATTATCATAAACTTATTATACATTTTCCAAACAGGATTGAGCATGGCATCTAAAGCAATTACAGTTGGAGTGGGAATTCCAATGATCGTAGTTGGTGCTTTGATGGCATGGTTATGGGCTCCAATGGAAGGAGATCTTCAAAATCAAGTTGAACTAATTGGAAGTGCAATTGGAATTCTAGGCATAGTCTTCTTTATCTCTGGATTATTCTCCAGAAAAGAACCAGTGATGCATTAGAAACTCACTGAATAAATAATGAACAAAATTACCATCATTACTTGAAAGTCAGACTATTTGAGATATTTACATCCGTTGAAGGAGAAGGAATTCTTTATGGAACAAAAACACTTTTTGTAAGACTAGCCGGATGTCCCTTTACCTGTTTTTACTGTGACACTAAAGAATCGCTTCCACTTGATTCTGGAACAGAATACTCTATAGATGAGGCAAATAAGCTAATTGATTCTAATCTGAAAAACCAAACATACAAGGTAAATTTCACAGGAGGTGATCCTCTTATTCAACACCAAGCAGTAGCACAACTCGCAAAACACATTCAGAATAAAAAAATTCCAACATACTTGGAGTCATCATGTTTTGATATTGATAGATTCAATCATGTCTTGCCATTTATTGACATTGTGAAGATTGAATTCAAAACAAAAGATTCAGATTTTGTTGACTCTCAGCATTACGAGAAACTGATTGGCCATACCATGAAATGTTTGAAATCTTCAGTTGATGCAAAGAAAACAACCTACATCAAAGTAGTTGTTAGCTCTAAAACAAAACCTGATGATTTTAGAGATCTGGTAAATCAAATCTTTGAAATTGTATCAAAAGACAACATTGACGGATTTATTATTCAACCAACATATGGCGTTGCAGAGCCTTCCCTTGATTTGTTGTTGAGTCTGTATGATATTGTTTTTCCACACTATAACGAAGTGAAGGTTGTTCCTCAATTACACAAATTCATTGGGGCACCATAGTTGCCACCAGCCTAAAAAGCAGATTAGGTTCAAATACCAGAAATATCATTTCAAATTATCAAAATGGATGAAGAACGCGTAAAGAAACTAGTCAGAGAATTGATAATTGAAGTCGGTGAGGATCCTACCCGTGAGGGTTTGCGTGAAACACCTGAAAGAATTGCAAGAATGTATCAAGAAATCTTTTCTGGATATGATTCTGATTCAGAACTAGCTGTTCAATTCTCAGAAGATTCTGATGTAGTTATAGCACGTGATATTCAGTTTTACTCAATGTGTGAGCACCACATGCTTCCGTTCTTTGGCAAAATCCACATTGCATACTCTCCAAATGGCAGAGTTTTTGGAATCTCAAAACTTGTTAGACTAGTTGAAAAATTCTCTAAACGACTACAAATTCAAGAAAGACTGACCAAAAATATTGCAGATGAACTATATGCTCAAGGCGTTAAAGGAGTAGTAGTTTTAGCTGATGCAGAGCACCTATGTATGAAAATGCGCGGTGTTCGAAATGATGCAACACTTTCATCATCAGCATTTAGAGGAATTTATGAAAATAAAGATGAAAAAGAAGGCATTTTGACCCTAATCAGAAAACGTGCTTCAGATTCTTCATTTTAGATACTGAAAAATTAAATACTGATTCCATTTCACAAAACTCATGAATGATGGAAGAAAGATTGCACATATTCCTAAGGAAGGATGGCCAAATTTTACTTGGTATGCAATTGAATTTGCTATAGTCCTTGCAATCTGTATGTTAGTAGCAAGAGAAGTTGTTGCAACTCTCTCAGAATTATCTCCTGAAATTCAAAACTATGTCTGGTGGGGTATCACTGGCTTGATCTTCTTAGCATGGTATATTGGAATAAGAGGATTTATTCTAAAAAAGAAGATTCTAAAAAATAGATATTAGAATTATTTTAGATATTTTGTTTTATCTATAATTCCTGCTTTTTCAAATGCAATCTTTCTATTATTACAAGACTCACAAACACCACAATGAAGTTTTTTGTTCGAATAACAACTCCAGGTTCTAAAGATAGAATCTCCTAGCATTGATTCTCCTTTCTTTAGCAAATCACTTTTAGATAATCCCTCTCTGTATGGAGACCAAATCTCTATCTTCTTTCTTAATTTAGAATTAATTCCATCTATTTCGCCTTGATTGAATGCTGATTCTAGTTTCTTTGCAAAAGCAGGTCTGCAATCTGGATAATGTCTATCTCCTGTATGTGCGCCATATACTACTAGGGATGCATTTAGGGTATATGCCCATGCAGATGCAACTGAGAGAAATACTGCATTTCTAATTGGTACTACTATAGAATACTCAAATTTACTTGGAATCTTTCGCTTTGAACTAGTTAAAACATTAGAGTCTCCGTACAATTCTTTCATAAAACCAATATCAATAATCTTGTGTTGTTTTAGTCCTAGTTTCTTTGCAAAAGATTTTGCAGCAGAAATCTCCATGTTTGCTTTTTGACCATATGAAAAAGTAATTCCATAGAGTTCATACTTTGATTTTAGAAATGATACTGCACAAACAGAGTCAACTCCTCCACTAAAAACAACTACTGCTTTTTTCATAACTCATCAAATTATTTTCTTTTGTCGGCTGCACCTTTGCTTGGTTTGCAGATAACTGTCTGACATTCTGTTTTTGCTGATGCAAATCCTCTTGTCATGGCTTGACTAATTTTTTTCAAATCCGCTGAACTTTTGGAAAATGCGATTACTGAAGGTCCTGCCCCACTGATTGTTACGCCTAATGCTCCAGCTTTTAGAGCATTTTCTTTGATTTTGTCAAATCCTGGAATCATATGCTTTCTTGCAGGCTCTACAATAACATCTTTAATTGAATTGCCAATTAATTCTGTATCTTTTTTCATAAATCCTGCAACGATTGTAGATGCATTTGATAAATTCAAAATGCTATCTGTTAATTTTACTTTCTTTGGAATTACTCCTCTTGAAACTTTGGTTTTCTTTTTTGGAACATCAAGTTTTGGAACAGCCACACACATTCTAAGATTTGTTGGTGGATCTATTCTAATCACTTGCAATGGATTTGTTTTAACAATCACAAATCCTCCTAACACAGAAGCGGCAACATTATCGTAGTGAACTGATCCTGCGCTAGCTTTTTCACCAGAACCTGCATACTCTACTAGGGAATTTCCATCTAACTTTAATTGAAATAATTTGTCAAATGCTACTGCAGTGGCAGCGGCTGATGCAGCACTACTTCCCATTCCAAATCCTGCAGGAACACCTTTTTTGATTTTAATCTCTACTCCACTGTTTATCTTGAATTTTTTTTTCATATTTTTTACAACTAGTCCTGCAGTATTATTTTCTGGATTTGTTGGAATGTTATCTTCAGTTACTATTGTAATTCCACTTTTTGTTTTAGTTAGAGTCACTTCATCATAAAATGCATTTACTGCCAATCCAAATACGTCGAACCCTGGACCCAAATTTGCTGTGGAAGAAGGTGCTTTTACCGAAACTTTTGATACCACTAGTCTTCTACCTCTTCGCCCAAATTAAGAATTCTGCTAAGAGCTCCCTCAAGATTGACAAATCCATCCCCAGTTACATTTGAGATTGGAATTAATCCCTGAGCAAATCCACTAAGATTCAATCCTCTCAGGATGTTTGTAGTAAGAGTATAGGTATCTCCATCTGCATCATTTGCAATGGCACTCTCCAAAGTACTCAAACTACTTGACCACTGCAAAATATTTTTGAGATTAGCTCCAATCAGATCAGTTTTTGTCAATACGTTGATTGTTGGTAAATTAAGACGTAATCTAATTGATGTTGCTAAAAGTGCAATTGATACAAAATTCACTGGAGTTGTAATTAATGCACCATCAAAAAGAAACACACTTGTTTTTTCTTCAGATGTGATATTGTCTATGAGAAAACGCCCACTAGAGCGGTATGCAAATAATTCAATCTGACCTGGTGTGTCGACAATCAGGTAATCTGGATTCACTCTGTTTACTTCATTTTGAATGTCGTCGATCTTTGATGCGATCAAATCAGCTGCCATAACTAGTGCGCCATTGGGACCAAGATCATATTGTTGCATGATAGATACAATATCTACATAGTCTCTTACATCAATATCACAACTATATGGTAAATTTTCTACACCTGGATCTAAATTCAAAATAGATGTAAATGCTCCATTCTTTGTATAGTAATCATACAATTTTGATGTTAGAAGTGATTTGCCTGAACCAGCAGTTCCAGAAACAAAAATAGTTTTCATCCAGTCTGATTCATAATTTGCTCATATTTCAAACTAGCTTGGTTTTATGATCTTTGAAATACCAATCTGGTACTAAAAATCATAAAAAAATTCCATCTGATCTTTAACTAACATCATCATACATTCATTATGATTCAAGATGTTCTTGAAAAGGAAGCACATCTCAAAGAATTAGTCATAAAATTACTGGAAGAAAAAAATCTTTCAGATTTTGAATTATTAGATTCGTTATTTGCTGAAATCAAAGATGAACTTCAAAAACATCAAAAAAACCTCAATTAAGTACAAAATTCATGCCTGATCCTAGGCGTAAAAAATCATTATACATTATTTTGTCAACTTTCATATTTGATTCCTCAAAGAAATCATCAAATGAACTGGAGACTAGCAGCCATTCCTGTTACCTTAATTCCTATTTTGATTATAGCTATTCAATTTGATATTAAACCTGAAGATGTTCTGGCAATTGGTTTCTTTCCATTTGTTGGTGCAGTTGTAGCGATGATGATAAAATTAGGTCTTCAAGGTGTCAAATTTGCATACATTACAAGGAAATATCTTGGTAATTTTGATTCTGTTTTGAAATTAACTGGTGTTCGTGTAGGTAGTGAGTTCATCAAATTTACAACTCCGATGTTTATTGGTGCTGAATTCATTGTAATCTATTATTTGCACAAAAAAGGCGTAAAGCCTTCCAAATCAACATGGATTGCAATTATGGATATTGTAACTGAAGTATTTGCAGCTGGCTTGTTATCCATAATGGCAGGAATAATTGCACTACTAAATGGCGCATATGTTGTTGCAGTAGTAGTTTTAGGAACCAGTATTACTGTAACTGCTTTGTGGATGGTACTCTTCTTTTTATCTTCTAAACGTACATTCCAAGTTCCCAAAGTCTTGGGAAGTCTTGCAAAAAGATTTGGAAAAGAAAAGGGCGTAAAGTATATCGAACAAACAAACTCTTGGATGGAAGAAGTATGTTCTATGAGTAGAGAAAACTTGAAAACTTCTGAATCAAAAAAAGTCTTTACAATATCCTTCTTGTTTTCGCTTGCATCTTGGTCATTTTATGGAATTTCATTTATGATCATTGCAATGGGAACAGGATATGTAATCAATGCATTTGATTCTATTATGGCTGTAATGGGTGCTAATGCAATTGGAAATCTTCCAATTACCATAGGAGGTTCTGGTCTTGCTGAATTTGGAATTGTAGCATATCTAAACAATCTAAATCCATTTGACTTTGATGTTTCCCAAGGTGGTTTAGCATGGGATGCAGTAATAGGCTGGAGAATTGCAACATACTATGTACCAATTGCTATTACGTGGCTACTTTTGGTAAAGTTGGCTTTGAGTAGAATTTCAAAACCTCAAGCCACATAGAAACCACTTTATCTTAAAACATTTTTTTTGATTTGTGGATTTCAAAAATAAAACAATCCTGATTACTGGTGCTTCATCTGGAATTGGAAAACAAAGTGCTATAGAATTTGCAAAACTAGGTGCTAACATAGTTTTAGTTGCAAGAAGAAAAGAAAAACTTGATGAACTTGCAAATGAATTAAAAAAATTCAACGTATCTGTTCTTGTTTGTAGTTGTGATGTATCTGATAAAGAGCAAGTAAAAGAAATGTCAAAAACTGTTTTAGAAAAATTTGACTCTATTGATGTGTTAGTGAATAATGCTGGTTTTGCAATATATGGTTCTGTCAAGAATCTATCTATCGAGGAAATAGAATCTCAGATGGAAACAAACTATTTTGGAATGATGTACTGTATCAAAAATTTTCTTCCATCTATGTTGGAGAAAAAATCTGGCCATATAGTCAATGTTGCTTCGGTTGCAGCAAGTTTTGGTCTTCCTGGAATTGCATCTTATTGTGCATCAAAATTTGCCATGTTAGGATTCTCAGAGGGTCTTAAACATGAACTAAGTGGTACTGGGGTGGGAATTACAGTTGTTAGTCCAATAATGGTTAGAACAGACTTTTTTGATCATCCTTCATTTGAAAAAATGCCAAAGTATTCTCCAACATCTCTTAGTTCCAAAACTGTTGCAAAAGCTATTCTAAAAGCTGCAAACTCTCCTAGACTGGAAATTATTGTTCCTTCTGTAGTTAGAAGCGCTGTCTGGTTAAAGCACACATTTCCTTATTTCATTAATCCAATCATTGGAAAATCTTTCAAAAAACAATTAGATGCTGTAAAGTAATTCTGGATTACTCTTCATCGTCATCTGCGGCTTCATTAGAGCCTACATCTAACAATTCAAGTGATTTTAGTTCAAATTGGTAAATTGCATTCATATCAATCTCTTTTTCTTTTTGTAAATATTCAGAGACTTTTTTGCTAAGTGGTGCTTTGTGCTGGTCAAAAACAAATTCATAGACTTCACCTTTTAACAAGTCATCTATTTTGACACTTTTTGGAACATCCATAGTTACAATGTGTCTGCCATCTTCTACAGCATCATACAATTGAACATCAATTTTGTTGTCTTCGTAATAAAACTCAAGTATGTATCCTGATTTCTTTAATTCTTCAGGTTTCTTGAATTTTGCATTTTGAATCTCATCAGTAACCCATTCAGGAATCTCATCTTCTTTTTTCTTTTTTACCATAATAACTCACGCTAGTTTTCAGCTTTTTCTTTTTTGCTCTTTGACCACCATTCTAAATAGTCATCATGCTTATCATCACGTGTTCTTTCTTTTTGATTGAGTTTGTATCTGATATCTGAAACTTGTTCTCTTGTTGCATAAAGACCACATCGTTTACAGACAAAATTTCTCCTATTCTTCTCATCCATTTTCATTGGAATGTCAATTTCATCGTATAATTTGAAAAGATCTTCTCTGCTTCTTTCTTCTTCAGGAACTTCAGATTCATATTTTTCTTGAATCTTTTTTTTCTCTCTGTGTGTACATTCTGGACAGTTAGGCACTGTTGAATTGGCTAATTTTTTCCATAAAAGCGTTCCCACATTGTAAATTGATCGATAAACATCTGACACGCGGATTTTTTCATCATCCCTTTCGGTCCGTTCGCCCATCGAAATCCCGCGTGCCAGATGAGCGAAATTCTAAAAATAATGTATTATCTCTTTTCTTCTAACGTTTGAGCAGCAATCTTTGCTGAATTTTCTGCCCCATTTGGGACAAAATTCTTTGAAAATTCATTCAAACTCTCTTCAAATCTCTCATAATTCTCTCTAATTCTTGATATTCCTTCAATAACCTGCCTTGTTTTTGTTGCTAGAATTCCCAAATTCTTCTCTTCAGCCCATTTGATGTTGTTTGTATGCTCATCATAAATGGGAATTCCTATGATTGGCTTTGTTTTTCCGCCCATTATCTCCCCCATGACAGTATGGGAGCCGTTTACGACAGCATATTTGCATAAATCCAACACCTTATCTTTTTCCTGTTCTGAAAGAAATCCCACATCAATCTGAATCCAATCTACTTTCTTCTCTAATGCATCTGATATGGAATATTTTTTTCCATCTTTTCCAATAACAGAATCAATATTTGGATCATTTCTTGCATGTGAAATTATTCTCTTCTCTGTTTTCATTTCATCTTTATGAAATACTTCTTCGTACCTCTGACCAGTTCCATCATTCGTTGATTTATTTCCAGTTCTCATCCAATACCCAAATTCATCATTCTCAATTAATTTTTCCAAATTAGAACTTTCAGTCTTTTCAATTTTCTTGCCACTTGTAAAGTGACCAACATAAGTTACTTTATCTTCAGCTTCTTTTATGAAATTTAGATTGTACTCACACATTGTGTAAGGTGGTGGGGAATCAGCAACAAGAATCTTTGATGCTTTTTGAATTTGTTTTGCAACAAATATCAATGATGGATATAGATATGATCTAGAATTGTATAATCTTGGTCTGAATTGATTTGTTATGAATAAGCTTGGTATGTTTCTATTTTTTGCTAAAATATTTGATCCCATATCTCCATCATTAATTACCAAATCAAATTTTTCTTTGTTGTAGAGTTTTCTTTCTTCCCTAAGATAATTTGCAATTTGTCTAACTAGTGGTGGATTTTTTGAAATAGGTAATAGCAAATTCATTAATGACATTGAAACACTTGGACCAAATTTTCCATCAATTGGAGTGGGCATTAAAATCTCATGGATTCTCTCTCTTTCATCTGGGAATTTTTTCAATAATTTTTCATATACATGGTCTTTGCTGGAAAAATGAACTTCAAAGTCATCTTTTATGTGATCTCCAAGAACTTCATTTAGCCTCATCATTCTAGAATAATGACCACTTCCCCATGGATAGATGAATTCTCCTATCTTGAGCATAATATTGCAACCAAATACACTGTTTAAAATCTCAGTGATTCTCTTCTAGTGAATCCAAAATATCGTGCACGTTATTTGGTCCTAGTTGAATTGAAATTACTTTTTTTGTTTTAAGGGCATTTTCTACCTCTTTTTTTGCAAAAGAAGGAATTTCATCTGAAGTAATTATTGCAATATTTTCTAATTTTTTCATATTTCTTTCCAGTCCAATCTCTCTTGCTTCATCAAACAAGTTTGTGTCTACTCCAGCTAAAGGAACTAGAGGAATCTTCTTTTTTGAAAATACTAGTTTTAGTGCATTATCTAGGAATTCTGAAGAAAATATCTGTGGTGATATAGCTAATGATATTCGTTTGATTGAAGACTGTAGCATAATTTCTACAACTGAATTTACAAAAGTTAGATAATTTTTGACTCCTTTTGGATTTATTTTCAGATGAAAGAACTCTAGTTCGATTTTTTCTTGAACCAGTCTTGGAATTATTTGGTTTAGTGTTTTAGCTAGATTCATCAATTCTGATTTTTGTCGATAACAAACTATTACCTTTGTATCGTACCCCTGTTTTATGGTCTCATAACAAGAAACTGCAGATAATTCATCATATACTGCACAAATTGTTTTTTGATTTTGTGATTGATATGGAATGCCTCCATTTCCTTTATCTGAAAAAATACAGATGTATGCATTATTCTTTGTTAGATATGTATACAATAACTTGTCATAATCTTGATCTGTTCCTGGATGTGCACCCAGTTTTGATTTTTTTTCTATAATGTTTGAAGTAGCTGCAATCTCAATGTCCTTTACAAGAAATCCTTTTGATGTTCCCTCAACTTTGACTAGAAATTTTTCTCCTTTTAGGAGTAAATTACCTCCTACAGAAGTGATTTCAGAAACTATTTCTTGATAATCATTTTTTATCTGTCTTGCAATTGCAACCTCTTTAATTCCAAAAAGCATGTTAATTGCAGATGATGCAAATACTGGATCATTTGCATCTACTAGGATAATTTCTCCATCTCTTTTTACTGATTTGAATTCTTGATTTTTTATTTTGAGAATCTTTTTGATATTGGAAATCAACTGTGGAATTTTATTTTTTGAGAATATGGTTGGAAAAACTACAACATATGATGTTTCATTCATATTTTCTACTTGAAAATCTACTTGTTTATAATTTAGGATAAAGCTTTGGGCAATCAATATAAAACAAATACTTCAAGTGAATGTGTGACCAGATTTACACAAGAACAAGTAGATGATCTCAACTCAAAGATAAAAACAGCAGAGGAAGCTCTCCAATGGGTATCTGATAATCTACATCCTAAGGTTGCAAAGGCTTCAAGCTTTGGTGCTGAAGATGCAGTTGTAATGGATTTGATGTTAAAAATTAATCCAGAATTTAGATTCTTTACTTTGGATACAGGACGATTACCTCAAGAGACATATGATATCATGGATGTTTTGAGGAAAAAATACAATATTACAATTGAAGTTCTATTTCCTGATACCAAAGAAGTTGAAGATATGGTGCGAGAAAAAGGACTAAACTTGTTCTATGAAAGTGTGGAGAATAGAAAACTATGTTGTGAAATTCGTAAAGTACATCCTATGAACAAAATGTTGAGTACACTTGATGGATGGATTACTGGATTAAGAAGAGAGCAGACGAAGATTAGAGAAGATGTAACCATGTTCCAACTTGACCATGGACATGGCGGCATTCTAAAAATTAACCCAATAATTGATTGGACATGGGATCAGATTCAAGAACAAATCAAAAAATATGATTTACCGTACAATAGCCTTCTTGACAAAGGTTACCCTAGTATTGGATGTGAACCATGCACCAGACCAATAAAGCCTGGAGAAGACATTCGAGCAGGAAGATGGTGGTGGGAACAAGGAGAACACAAAGAGTGTGGCCTTCATATAGAGCGTAAAAGAGCAGATTAGTATGTCAGAAAACGATTCAATCAAACCACATGGTGGAGTACTAGTTAACAGAATTACAAATGTTGATCCTACCGGATTATTCTCAATTACAATTTCAGAAGATTTGGCAAATGATGTCGAAAATATTGCAGATGGAATATTTAGTCCTCTGGAGGGATTTTTAGGCCAACAAGACTTTGAGAGTGTTATCTCAAGAGGAAGACTGGCAAATGATCTTGCATGGACTATTCCTATCGTATTGGATGTTGATGAAGAGACTGCAAATAAAATGAAAGATGCAGGAGACGTACTATTACAAAATCCAGATGGAATTGGTGTTGCTGTTTTACATGTTGATGAAGTATTTACTTTTGACAAGGAAAAGGCAGCCAAAGGCGTCTATGGTACTAATGATACATCTCATCCAGGTGTAGCATATACAATGTCAATGAAAGATTTTCTAGTTGGTGGAAAAATTGATTTTATTAAAAGACCAAATGATACTGAAATTAGAAAAAACAGACTAACTCCTAAACAAACTAGAGAAGCATTTGCACAAGCTGGATGGAAAACCATTTGTGCATTTCAAACTAGAAATCCACCACATGTTGCTCATGAGATGTTACAAAAGACATCAATTACAACAAGAGATGGCGTCTTTGTAAATCCTGTAATTGGAAAGAAAAAATCTGGTGACTTTGTTGATGAAGTAATTGTAAAATGTTATGAAACAATGATTGAGCATTACTATCCAGAAAATAGATGTAAACTGGGAACTCTACACACTCAAATGAAATATGCAGGACCAAAAGAAGCAATTCATCATGCAATCATGAGACAAAACTATGGCTGCACTCATATCATTATTGGTAGAGATCACGCAGGAGTTGGAAAATTCTATGATCCAATGGCAGCACAAGAAATCTTTTCAGATTATCCTGAATTAGAAATTGCTCCAGTATTCTTCCCACCATTCTTCTATTGTAGAAAATGTCTTACATACACAACTCCAAAGGCATGTCCGCATGATAATGATGACAAAGAGCAAATCAGCGGTACTGCATTAAGGGAAATGATTCAAAATGGACAAGCACCTTCTCAATTTATCCTGAGACCTGAAGTTGCACAAGTAATTTTGGATCATCCAAAACCTTTTGTTGATTAGATATTTATTCAATCAAACTTGCACTAGCTCGATGAGATATCTTTTTGCAATACTTTTACTTTCTGGAATTTTTACCACTCCTGCATTTGCTCAGGAAGTAAATCCTTCACTAATTATTAATGAAATTGAGATTCCCGCTCAAGAATTTAACAGAGTTTTACGAGATGCTCCTATTGTACCTCTAGATGAAATCCATGCAGTAAGCTGGCAAGTAACAATTGATAACAATCTTCTTTATGCAAATCCTGATGGAAATGCTGTCTTTAGACTCTATGATGCAAACAATGAAGATGAATTCATTGAGGTCGGTATGGGTTCAATTCCTGACAACAAGTTTTGGGTTGCAGTACAGACTCCAAAAGAAGGGTACATTGTAGTTCACAGTGACTTGGAAAGAGGTTGGTACCCACAAGCAAAATCAATTATTTCCTTTACAGATAGAGCAGGACTCACTGTCAATAACGGTGCAAGAATTGTAGTCACCAATTTAGATATTGGAGAATTTGCAATTGGTTCATACTCTGTACATGGAATGGAGGGCTCTACTGATCCTCCTGCAGTAAACTCTGGTAGCTTGCTTTTGGAATTTCTTTCAGGTGATCCATCAAAGAATGCATTTGCAATGTTTCCATTTTATGTTGCAGCAGGAATTGGTGTCATAGTTGGAGTTTTGTTTCTAACTAAGAAGCGTTCTTAGATTTGTAAAACTTGCAACTTTGCTTTATCTTGCATACATCACACATTGGTGATATTGGTTTGCAGATGTTTTGACCATACATGACAAATGTATCATTAATGTCAATCCAGAATTTTTTGTCGATTTTTTCCATTAGCTCCTGCTCAGTATCTTCAGGATTCTTTGTTTCAACTAATCCCAATCTATTTGAAATTCTATGAACATGAATGTCTACTGGGATTGCAGGTTTCTCAAATGCATAAACCAGTACACAATTTGCAGTCTTTCTTCCTACTCCAGGTAATTCCACCAAAGTATCCAAATCTTCAGGTACTTTGCCTTTGTATTTTGAATCAATTATCTTTGCAACTTCAATAATTCGTTTTGATTTTACATGATAGAATCCAATTGGCTTGATAATTTTTTCTACATCTTTTAGTTTAGCATTTGCAAGTTGCTTTGGATTTTTGTATTTTGAAAACAACACCTTGACTACCTTTGTTGTACTCTCATCTTTTGTTCTGGCAGAAAGTATGGTTCCAATCAAAATACTAAATGGACCTGTCTCAGCGTTATGGAGATCTCGCAGTGCAGTAATTCTTGGTGTGGTTACAGAATTCATCGTATCCATCATTTTGCTTAGAATTTTTTCTATTTTCACATGAAAAACTACGTACAAGTATTATATCTGTCAATCCAAATATTCCTCATTGGAACTAACTAGGGAAGAAGAATCTGCACTAAAAGGTGAACAGGGCGAAATTATGGAGATGGCATACAGAATTCTTGTTGCAACTGGTGAGGCAACAGATGCAGAAAAACTAGTTCCAATAGAGTGGACTCATCTTTCAGGTGTCAATTATAACACAATAGGTGATGCAGGAGAAGAATTTCTTTCTTCAATTAGCAAAGATGCAAGAGTCAAAGTAAAGACCACTCTAAATCCCATGGGATTTGATATTGATAATGTATCAAATTATGGATTAGATGAGAATTTTATCTCAAAACAACTATCCATTAGAAATTCATATGAAACAATGGGCGTTATTCCATCCTTTTCATGCATTCCTTACGAAATTTTTGATATCCCAAAAGATGGAACTCAGGTTGCATTTGCTGAAAGCAATGCCGCAATTCATGCAAACTCTTATGATAATTTGAAAACAAACAAAGAAAGTGCATTTAGTGCTTTAGCTAGTGCATTAACTGGCAAAAGTCCCTACTCTTCTTTACGAAAAGAAGATTCTCCAAATGTATCAATTAGAATGAAAGTAGACGATCCAAATGAATTGACATATGGAATGCTAGGATTCTTTGCAGGAAAAGTTGGAGATATTTCTGTAAATATTTCTGGTCTGGGTGAGATGGACAACCGTCAATGCAAGGCAATGTGTGGTGGAATGGGCACATCTGGAACCTGTGCCAAATTTATCTTTGGAGAAGGTGATTCTGGTACTGAGAAAATAGATTTTGATGAGAAAGCAATGCAAAATGTTCATGATGAGCTAAATACATCTGAGAAAGGTGACATCATCACACTTGGTAGTCCTCAATTGGGATTGGAAGAAATTTCAGAACTTGCTGGAAAACTAAAGGGACGAACATTTGAGAAAAGATGCATGATATTTACTCCTAGAACTGTTAAAGAGCAAGCAAACAAAATTGGCTATACAAATGAATTGGAACGTGCAGGATGTGAGATTCTTTCTGACTGTTGTACATGTCTAACTCCATTAATTAACAAAGACAATGTTGATGCTGTTACCACTAATAGCATCAAGGGAGCATTTTATCTAAAAAACTCTAATGGTGTTGGTGTAAATCTAAAATCATTATCACAAATTATAGAAGATGAGACACGATGAAGGTTCTAGTTTCAGGAAAAGTTGAAGGTACTGTTTTAAAATCAAAGGATGCAATTAATTTTCTAGGTACAGTTGATAAAAAAACTGGAATCATTAGTGACAAAAATCATGATCTATATGAAAAATCAATTAAAGATACAATTCTAGTTTTTCCTTCTGGTGTTGGAAGCAGTGTTGGTGCATACACAATTTACTCTATCAAATCAAATGGAACTGCACCACTTGCAATGATCTGCCAAAAAGCTGATCTAACAGTAGCAACTGGATGTGCTTTGGCAAATATTCCCCTAATAGTTGTCCCTGATGAAGAATTTTCTTCAATTAATAACGGAATGAAACTTTCACTTGATACTGATTCTAGTCATCCTCTTCAGTATCAATGAATTTTTGAATATCTGCTTCTCCTCTGTTAACATCCTTGACCTGACTTTTTCCAGCAGGCATTACGCGAACAAACTCATCAATACTGATTTTTTTAGTGATTTCTTCGTGAATTTTTGAGAATTCGAGCCTGATTTTCTTTGCGGCATCAACCATTTCAATTCCTTGAGGCTCAATTATTGCATAGCAGATTGAATTTTTCTTGATTGTTTCAGGAGGACCACAAGTTAATGCATAACCGTCTTCTTGCGGAATTATCCCGACTGCTAGTTTGAGATTTCCACTTTTTATGAAATTTCTCTGCCCTTCAATTGTAAATGATCCCTTTGGAAGAAATTCTCCACTCGGAGCTGATTTTTTTACTTGTTCAGGATTTACCCAAAATGCACTAACACCATACATTCCTTCTCTCCATGCACGACTAAAACAAACTGTAGCATGTGCGACTTCATTCATACTTGTGTCAGGAACATTTTGTGCATCTTTGATTATAAAAAATGGTGAACCAAAAATATCTCCGTGAAAAATTTTATCATTCTTATCCAAATGTTTTCTCACCACTGCAGAATTTGATGCAGCATCCCTGCCACCAATTACTAAAAACCCATCAGATGTGTTGAACCATCTGTATCTCTCATACCAATTCTTCTTTCTAATTTCAGAAACTAGAACAGAATCTTTTTCAGACTCTGTTTTGTTTTGTAGTTTTTCTAATTTCTTTAAGGTTTTAGCTTTGATATCTTCAATTGATTTAATCGCACCTGATTGTTTCTTTGCTTCATTAAATAAGCTGGATGCAATTGATTGCAATGCTGCTTTAGTGTCTATCTTTATTTTTTCATCTTGAATAACAATTAATGGAATTCCTTTTTCTGAAATCAATTTTGCATTATTTTGTGCCATAATTTCTTGCGCAGACGCATCTTCAATTGACAAAATTCCTTTTGAAATCATCTCATAGAGAGAATTTGCAACATTTGTGATGTTTTTTGATCTCTCTTTTACTGTCTGAATGGCTTTTTCCTGCTCAGAAATCTGGGTTTCAAGTTCTTTTATCTTCTTATCTGAACCGCTAGTCTGAATCGATTTTCCTTTGTCTACAATGTTTTGGGTAAATACAGTATCAAGTCCTTCTATGAAGCTATTCACTTTGGTAATCTCTCCTTCGATTTTGCCAAGTTGAATTGGAAGAACTTCTGTTTTTTCATTTCTTACTATTATAGGATCATGATTTTCTGAAACAATGTCTGAAACGATTTTCTTTGTTGTCTCAAAGATCTTTCTTATCTCTTCTTCTGCTAGAAGATTTCCAATCTTTTTTGGATCAACATTTGCAATCTCAAAAACACCTTCGACATATTTTTTTGGTAAACCCAAAGTACGTCCAAACCATTTTGCAGCAACTAATTCTGTTGTTTTGATATCTTCAAAATCATTTTCTGATAGATTGAAAATATCCAATCCACTTTGTGGGGGCTGTGCATATTCCAACCCCACACTGAGTTTTCTGTGTCTTACTTCAATTGAATGCTGTAGTGCAAGAATTTTCATCTCATTATTGCAAAGTAAAATATTTCCATCCCCAAAAAATTCACCTACCAACACAAACTCTTTTCCAAATCCTTCAAATCTAAAATATGCAATTCTTTCAGCACCAATCTGTTCAATCTTTTTTAGTTTTAACCGTAAAAGATCACTTCGTAATCTTTTGAGTAGCTTGTTTGGCTCTACTTGATCAATTTTTACTCCAGTTAACCAAACTCCTGAAGTAGAGATCATCATGAATAGATCACTTTTTTCAGTATGATGTAATTTGAATAGAATACTATCTTTTGTTATTCCATAGATGTTGCTAACATAATAGTCCTCAACTTGTTTTGAAATCTTATCTACCAAATACCGTAGTTCAATTCCAGATAATGCCATGCCTATCATATTTTCTATCTGAAATTATACCCTTGCTATGACGTGCTAAATTTTTGACCAAAGATATTAAACATGGTTTGCTTGAGACAGGCTAGAAATTTAATTGGCCAAATTCAAAAAGAAGAAATCAAAACCTACACCTGAGCCTGAGGACTCTAAGAAGGAAACTCCTCAAGAAGAGCCAGTTGATATTCCTGAAACAGAAAAATCTGTACCAACTCCTGAACCATCAAAAGAACCTCAAATTAGTGAGGCTGAGAAAAGTGAGAAAGACAAAAAATTAAGTAAATTATTTTGGATGCGTATTGTTCTGGCAGTTATTGCAGGTACTGTATCCACATTCATCTTTGAAGATATTGAAGGTGAAGAAAGAAGATGGGCATCTATTGGATTTATGATTATAGTATTTTTTGGAACAGTAATTGTAGCAAAAGGAATGAAGATGCAGCTACCATCAGCAGATAGAAAGAAAATTGTTACACAAGCAATTGGTAGTTATGTTTTCTTGTTCTTGTTTACATGGATTGTAACCTATACACTAGTCCACTCTGGAAGTGTTTCCTCTGGAATCAACATCTAGTAGATCACAAAAGGAGATACTGTGATGTGGGATTATAAAACTCCTGGAATTCCTGATGAAGAATTTGAAAGGACAGAAAAAGTACCCATTACAAAAGCAGATGTAAGAACTCTTCAAATTAGCAAAGCTCGACTAAAACCCGGACAAACTGTTTATGATGTTGGTTGTGGTAGTGGCTCTATTTCAGTGGAAACAGCATTACAAGTCGAATCTACTGGTAAAGTCATTGCAATTGATTATGATCAAAATGCAGTTGACTTGACAAAAAAGAATCTAGAGAAATTCAATTTGTCAAATGTTTCAGTAATACTTGGAAACGCCAAAGATAAAATTTCAGAACTAGAACAAGCCGATGCAATATTTGTTGGTGGCACTGGTGGCGACACTAAAGAAATCGTAGAATTATCTGAAAAGAAACTAAAGACTGGTGGACGTATAGTTATTGGAATTATACTAATTGAAACTTTGTACTCTGTCCTGCAAGTCATGGATACATTACAATTCAAAGACGTAGATATCACTCAAGTTACCATATCTAAAAGCAGAAAAACCACCACTGGAACTATGATGCTGGCACGCAATCCTGTGACCATAATTTCGGCAACCAAAGCCTAATCTAGCTTTTAATTGGGAGAAAATCTAGTCATTTCATGCCTGGATTGATAGGAATCGGTGTTGGTCCTGGAGATCCTGAACTTCTTACAGTCAAAGCTGTAAAGGCAATTCATGATGCTGATATTATCATGTGCCCTGCCTCAAAAGAAGACAGACCTAGTATTGCATTATCTGTAGTTGATTCTCTTATTGACAAATCAAAGAACCAAGAGATTGTAAAGTTAATTTTTCCTATGACTAAAGACAAAGATGTTCTTGAAGAGACTTGGAAGAGAAATGCAAAGATTATGGCAGAAACCGTTCAATCAGGAAAAAACGTTGTTTATCTGACAGTAGGTGACCCATTTTTGTACAGTACTTGGATATACATGCACAAAGATCTTACAGAAAAATATCCTGAAATGAACATTAGTGTTATTCCTGGAATTGTTTCAATGTTTACATTTGCATCAAAGGTTGGTGTAAGTATTGCAGAAGGTGCAGAAAAAGTTGCAATAATTCCTTCTTGTTATGATTTGAGTAGTGTTAAAGAGATTGCCAAAAACTCTGAATCTATGATATTTCTAAAAGATGGTAGATACTTTGATCAAGTAATTGATGTTCTAAAAGAGTCAGGATTTCCCGACAACTCTATCTTTGCAATTGGACAAGACTTGGGAACAGAAAATGAAATAATTCGAAAGTTGACACTTGGTGAAGTAAACGATGATACATTAACTACAAAGTATTTCTCTATATTGGTGGTAAAACGTGTCTGATGTATTTTTTGTTGGTTGTGGACCTGGAGATCCAGAACTAATTACAATAAAGGCTAAAAAACTAATTCAAAAAGCAGATGTTGTTGTTTATTCTGGATCATTAATTCCAGAACCCATTTTGAAATTATGCAAAAAAGGAAAACTCTATGATGCAGCTGGAATGGTTAGAGAAGAAATCTTTGATGTGTTGTACAAAAATGCAAAAAAGGACAAACTAGTTGTTAGATTGCATGATGGTGATCCCTCAATTTATGGTGCAATCAAAGAGCAAATTGACAATCTCACCAAAAAAGGAATAAAATCTATTGTTGTGCCTGGAATTACTGCATTTTTAGCCTCAGCAGCAGCTTTGGGAACTCAACTGACTCTTCCCGGAGTGACTCAGACAATAATTGTTACTAGAGCAGAATCCCGAACCAAAGTTCCAAAAAGAGAAAAAATTTCAGAGCTTGCAAAACACAAATCAACTTTGATCTTTTATCTTAGTGTTCACCTCATTTCAGATTTAGTCAAAGAGGCACTTGCTGGTGGTTACAAAAAGAAAACTCCTGTTGGTGTAGTGTATAGAGCAAGCTGGAAAGATCAAAAAATTATCAAAGGAACACTCGGAGATATCGCAAAGAAACTCAAAGAAGAAAAAATTACTAGAACTGCTATTGTAATAATTAGTGATGTAATTGATCCTGAAACATACGAGTATTCAAAATTGTATGATAAAGAGTTTAGTCATGGTTACAGAAAAGCTAAAAAGACAAAAAATTAACTTTATTTTTAATTCCAATCTTTGCTAACTTTCTTTGAAATTCTTTTGTATTTCCAGACGTAAAAATTTTTAGAGAATTTCTTTTTGATTGTTTGTTTTTAATTTTAGAATAAATTTTTTGAGCTACAATATTTCCGGGATCAATAAATTGTATTTTTGGAAATTCTTTTTGTAAATATTTTTTTAAAAATGGCAAGTGTGTACTGGATAGTGTGACAACATCAATTTGATTTTCATATAAAACTTGTAATTCTTTTTTGATAATTTTTTCACAATATTTTTTTTCTGTTAGAAATTTTCCTGATTCAACTAAATCAACTAACTTTGAGCCATTAATTTTTGAAATTTTAAAAGACTTTGGAATATTTTTTTGAATATAATTTGATAACCCTTTACTCTTTATTGCAGATTCTGTTGCGAGAATCCCAATATGTTTCGACTTTGAGAGTTTTTTTGCTTCTTTGAGTGGAGGTTTCACATCAAAAATTTTTGATGATGATAGATTTAGCATGAGGCTAGGAGTGTTTGATGCAACAACTATGAAATCAGGTGAGAATCCGTCTAGCAAACTGATAGATTTACGCATGATTTTTTTTAATTGAGCCTGAGATTTTTCCCCATATGGGTAACTATTCGAGTCTGCAAAATAGATAATTTCAGACTTGAAAGCTTTTTGCATCTCTAAAATGATGGATAACGAGCCTAATCCTGAATCAAATACTGCAATTCTAGCCACAACATTAGATAAAGAATCTAGAGAATAATAGTTTGTTAGCTAATTTTACCCAAAAACTGATCTAAATTTACACCCGACATTAAGACCAAATTTCTAAATCCAAATCATGCCAAACTTCGATAAAACTTGGGCTCGACAAGAGACCCAAAGCGTAACTGGCAAACTCCGTGAAGCAGTAAAGCCTCAAGGTGCATTAAAACCACGAATTCAAACTGCAGTAAACAAACTACAAGTCCAAATCTCAAAGATGGACTCTATGTTAGGTAAACTGCACGAAAGAGATGCGCAACTCTTTCAGAGAGTCGTGACTGCAATGCAGCAACATGATACTAGCACAAGTAGAGTTTTGTCTAACGAATTAGCTGAAATTCGTAAAGTTACAAAGATGCTCGGCAACGCAAGAATGTCATTAGAACAAGTCCAGCTAAGACTCACGACTATTCATGATCTTGGTGACGCTATGGTGGCAATTGGACCAGCAATGTCTACAATGAAGGGATTGAAGTCATCGCTAGGAAGATTCATGCCAGAAGCTGATTCAGAATTGAATACCATGACTCAGACGCTCAACGGACTAATGATGGATTCACTTGCAGGAGACTCTTTCAACATGGAGTCCGACGTTTCTAGTGAAGAAACAGAGAAGATCTTGCAAGAAGCATCTGCAGTAGCTGAACAACAGATTGGAGACAAATTCCCATCTGTACCTTCATCAACCGGACTTTCGTCAGGAACCTCTACTTCTACCTTCGAGTAGTTAGGGAAAAGACGTCAGTCGTTTCTTTTTATTTTAATTTAGACTTGAAAACTTGTATTTTTTCTAAAATATGATATGAAAACTATTGGAATTATACTCAAAAGAAGAACAATTCCCAAATTAAATTCTGGCAAAGTTTTATCTGGAGATATTAAATTTCCCCAATCATATGGTTTTGGAATCTGTGATGATTCTGTGATGATACTTTTTGGCCATGAATATGTGATATCTTCACCAGCATCATATACAGCAACATATAGCCCATAGCTGTCAGATCTTCCTATCAAATCTATTGGAATTTTATATTCATAGCTTGCATGTGGAACTAAACTGTATCTATCTTCATTGTCTGACATTGTACCAATTCCAATAAATTCTGATAATTCAATTTTTTCCAACTCATCAAAATTAACTGAGTATGTTTTCCCCTTTACTACATAACTGTAGTTTTCTCCAAACAACTTTTCAAAAAAATTCAATTCTTGTAATTTTACGACAAAACAGTAATCATCATCATCAATAAAGCTGCTCTTGTTATTCTTAGAATCTATACAAATTATTGCTTGGTCATTTCCAAAATTTGCTTTTTCATCTGAAACCACATCAATCATAAAATAAACAAAATTATCTTGATGAGCAGATCTTAAATGAAACTCTGTAACTCCATCAGATTTAATTAAATCGTATGATGTGTTTTTCCATTCTGTGTAAAATGTCCATTTACCGTCAAAAACTATATCGTTCATGGAACTGGACTTTGTAATTAGAACTACATTTTCTCTGTCAATATCATTTACCCCGTATGCATTAATTGGAAGTAGAAAAATTATAATTAAAACAAAATGCAGCTTTTTCATTCAATCTATTCAGTAATGTACAAAATAAAAATTGTCACCAGTACTTAGATAACTTTATAGTTTAACCTGACTGTTATTCATTCATGAAAAAGGTTATTTTGGTTGCGATTCTGGCAGCCATAATTATTGCTGGAGTGTCTTCTGCATACATGTTTTCAGATGATAAAATTGAAGACGATATTCTACCTGAACAAACATCTGAACAAACATCTGAACAAACATCTGAACAAACATCTGAACA
>VMBT01000489.1_pt1 | contig 25388 bp, 26 predicted proteins | sample 4404301 | NCBI WGS metagenome assembly VMBT01 (sample SAMN12238535, study PRJNA552566) | marine metagenome | isolation source: Coastal seawater | place: USA: coastal Georgia, Sapelo Island | collected 2008-08/2009-08
CTGGCCCAAATCATGACGACCGAATGATCGATGAAGTCGTCCGAGCTCTTAATGATGTGTGGCATCGTTTAGGTTTATCGTTTGTGGAAAAAGCGGCTTAATACGCTCCTGCAATCTTTTGTAATATTAAATCCAGAAATCGGTTCTTTTTTGCCTTTAATTGTAGGGCACAAATGTAAGTGAATTTGCAGATCCAAATACAGCCTTGGTCGTCATTACTTTTACAAAAAAATTAGTCAGCAATTTAAAAACACCATTCAAAAACTAACGACTTTTGGGTTTCAGCATTTTCTCAGGCATCGTAGGATTTCAGCACTATGTCACATGGATAGTTTTAGAATGCTTCATACTCCCGAAACATTTGTCCCAACAAAAGCCGTAGTTCGCTCATCTGGCGGAATTGTAGCAGCTCAGCACTGGGAAGCAGCAGAAGCCGGTGCTGCCGTCCTAAGGGCTGGAGGAAATGCAGTTGATGCAGCAATTGCCACTGCACTCGCTATTGGCTGCGTAGAACCATGGATGAGTGGCATTGGCGGCGGCGGTTATATGCTTATTGGACTCGCTGGGAGCAAAAAAGTCTATCAAGCAACTTATGGAATGATTGCTCCTAAAGCACTTGATCCCGCTCGTTATCCATTAGCAAAAGAAGGAGTAGCTCCAGCTGACTTCCTGTTCGTATGGCCTCGAGTAGAAGATGATCGAAACGTGCTTGGTCCTGAAGCCGTTTGCGTTCCAGGAGCGGTTGCTGGGTTTTCCGGTGTTTTGGAAAGGTTCGGCACACTTTCTTGGCGCGAAGCAATTCAACCAGCCATTTCTCTTGCCGACAAAGGAATGCCAACAGACTGGTATCAGACACTCCAAATTGCTTACGGGGCTGCAGCAGGACTAGGAAAATTCAGCGAAAGCGCAAAGACATATCTGCCTGACGGTACTCCACCAGTATCTCTTTCATCCCATTCACCCAATAGAATTAAGCTAGGAAATTTAAGTAAAACTTTGCGGCGATTGGCTGAAGCCGGCCCAGAAGATTTTTATAAGGGCAAGATATCAGAATTAATTCTTGCCGACCTCAAAAACTCAGCATTTCAAGCGTCTGATCTAAGTGACTACGATGCTCCCATCACAGAAGTCGAAGGTATCGAGTATCGTGGTAAGCGTATTCATCTTGCCAGTGGCTTAACCGCTGGGCCCACATTTGCGCGTGCATTGAGATCTATTGAACAAACTATAGATCCAAATAAGCCATTAGGGGTCGACGCATATGTCGCTTGGGCAGATGCGTTAAAGGAAGCATACGAATACCGTTTTAGAGTTTTAGGGCATGCTGCTCCAGCAGATGAGTTAGCATGCACGACCCATCTGAGCGTCGTAGACCGTGAAGGTAATATGGTCTCGCTCACAAACACTTTGTTAGAAAGATTTGGCTCGCGCTACATGGGCTCAGAGACAGGTATTTTATTTAATAACGGCATGATGTGGTTTGATCCTGAACCAGGGAAGCCAAACTCTATTTCTGCAGGCCAACGCCCTCTCTCTAATATGTGTCCAACAATTGTCACAGAAAATGGATTGCCTGTTTTTGCGTGTGGAGCCTCTGGAGGACGACGAATTGTTCCGGCTTGTTTTCAATTAACTTCCATGGCCGTGGATTTTGGGATGAACCTAGAAGATATTTACTCAACACCAAGATTGGATGTCTCCGGCACTGATGGCGCCATGGCTGATGCTCGACTTTCAAGTGAAATTATCGAGGCAGTGGCTTCAAAGATGCCCATCCAAGCAACCTTTCAATCAATAGGAACCCGCCCTTTTGCTAACCCACAAGCGGTAATGCGTAAGGGTACTGAAAATTCTGGCGCCGCTGTTATCGAAATGGCAACGTCCGCTGCGATATCCGAATAAAAATGACTGAACTACCAAGTAATCCTCAAGATCTTCGCGTTCCAGATCCAGGCATTCGGGCACTATTTAAAACAGATAGCCGTTGGCAAGCATGGCTAGATGTTGAAGTGGCTCTGGCTAAAGCCCAAGCAAAGATAGGGATGATCCCATCGAATGCCGCAGAGGAAATATCTAAAAAAGCAGATCTTTCACTTTTTGATAGACAAAAATTAGCTGATGGATTTCTCCGCAGTGGACATACGCTAACCCCTTTGATTTGGGAGTTAGATCGTCTTTGTGAAGGTGATGCAGGTGGTTATGCGCATTGGGGTGCAACCACGCAAAATATTGTGCAAACTGGGGACCTTCTTATTCTTCGAAAAGCTGACGCAATTTTTCGAAAGCAATTATCAGAGCTTTTATTTGTGATGGCTGATCTTGCGGAGCAACACGCGGAGACAACCATGGCTGCAAGGACACATGGTCAGCATGCAGTCCCCACAACATTCGGTGCAAAAGTTGCAGTTTGGCTTGATGAAATTTCACGGCACGGAATACGGCTTTTGGAGGCGTCTCCCAGAGTATTTCGAGCAATGCTGGGAGGAGCAGCTGGAACTCTTGCATCCTTTGGATCAGATGGCTTTAAGCTGCAGGAGGTATTTGCTGCAGAACTGCAAATGACGGCAATGGCTGTACCAAGCCGCGCAGAAGGCGATCATTTGTCTGAGTATGTTTTATTACTTGGCTTGATGGCTGCAACTACAGGAAAGATTGCTCGAGAAATTTACACCCTCCAAAAGCAAGAGTTTGGAGAGTTGGAGGAACCAACGCCTGAAGGCTCTGTGGGTTCAAGTACAATGCCACAGAAAAGAAATCCATTTATGGCACAAGATATTGTTGCTCTATCTTCAGAAATAAGGATGCAAGTACCTTTAGCTCTTGAAGCCATGCAAACAGAGCACGAAGCGGATCGTGCGACTTCTTTACAAATACGCCAAGCCACTGAAAGAGCATGTGTTGCGACTGGGGATATGTTGGCACGAATGAAAATAATTATTTCTGGTTTGAGTGTTAAACCAGAACGTATGCGACAAAATTTAGATTTAACTGGTGGACTCATCATGGCTGAACCCGTCATGTTGGCTCTTGGTAGCAGTATTGGAAGACAGGAGGCTCATGACATTGTTTATGATGCGGCTCAAGCGGCAACACTTGGGCAGAAAAGTTTTGCTGACTTATTGGCAGCCGACCAGAGGATTTCAGAAAAACTCTCAAAAAATGACATCAAAAACTTACTCAATCCCTTAAGCTACGTTGGTTTATCACCAGAACTTGCGCGTAGCGCTGCATCATCCGCTAGAGACACCGCTACCAAATTATTAAATTAAGAAACTGCTAAATCAGTTCTGAACTGTTTCAAAATACTCCAAATTTTTTGAAGGCATCGACCGGATCCATACCTTCCATAAGTGCAGCACGCATGTCCGTTTCCGTCCTAGCTTTTGTTTCCGTAGCTCGAACAGCTTCCTCGGCCATTAACCGAGGAATTACAACCACACCATCAATATCAGCCAGAACATAATCTCCACTGGCGATCGTAACCCCACCAATATCAATCGGTTCGCCCATGCTTTTGGCCTTCCAGCGGCCAACAATGTCCTTCGGAGTGTTAAATCTGCAGAAAGTAGGAAATTGGTTTTCTCTTATGAATGAGACATCGCGGGCAGCCCCATCGACAATGTAACCTCGTACCCCTTTTTTCTTTAGGACTTCTGACGATAGCTCACCCATCAATGCTACTTCATAGGTATTAGGCTGGCACACTAAAACCTTGCCGGATGGTGCCTTTGAGAGGACTGTGGCCCAACTTAGCAGAGTGTCATAGTCGTCCTGCCCTACCTCAAAGTGGCCATCGATAGTGAAAATCTCTCCAGCAAGCTTCTGACCAGGATTGAGTGAGGCAATCCCATGAGGTAACACGCAGTTATCATGCCCCATTGCCCGCAACGCATCATATACTGCGCTTGCATAAAGCTTCTCTAGCCTTTTGGTTAAATCCATAAAAGCCACACTCCTACCTACAAAAATACTTTTGCCATTTATTAATACTTAATGCAGAGAGACTAACGCCTTTTTACACTCCCACCAGGGTTATTAAATTTTATATCCTACAGGTATTTACCTTTGAAAAGCCAACATGAAAGGCAGATCGTATTTCGAAATTAATTAATAAATTTAGATGTTTAGATTATTTTCTTAAACTTTTATCAATGATTTAAAGGCGGTTTCCGTTATATAGCCTCCAACTTTTTTGAGATCATTACCAATAACTATAAGTGCAGGGACTACAAACAACACTAAAAACGTTGCAACCAACAAACCAAAGACAATTGTAACGGCCATGGGAATAAGGAAACGTGCCTGCAAGCTCGTTTCAAATATCATCGGTGTGAGACCACCAATAGTAGTCAGTGAAGTTAAGAGGACAGCTCTTAATCTATCAACACTGCCTTTCGCCGCTGCCGTTACAAGATCATCCCCATCAGCACGACGTCCATCAATTGTGATGATTAATACGATGGAATCATTCACGACAATCCCAGCGAGCCCTAAAAGGGCAATCATGGAGAGGATAGTCAAGTCAAACCCCATAAACAGATGCCCAAGTGTGGCACCAATAAAACCGAAAGGTATGATAAGCATCACTGCTATTGGTCGACTAAAACTACCAAAAACCCAACAAAGCACGATATACATCAAAACCAGACCAATAATTGCTCCAGTTTTCATATCCTTAAACGTACCCTGTTGCTCCTCCGCCTTACCCGCAAATCGGTAACTTACCCCATACTTTGCTGCTATGCCTGACAAACCATCTTTCTCAAGTGCTGCTAAAACATCATTACTGGTTGTTACTGCCTCGTCGATTTCGGCAGTAACAGCAATCCGCCGCACTCCGTCCTCACGCTTTATCTGAGAAAAACCAGCAGTTTCTCTAAATTCTACAATTTCACTTAGAGGAATTTGTGTCCCGCTAGGAGAACGAAGATATAAATCCCGAAGAGGTACCTCAGTCAGTGCTTCCTCGTTAAGGCTAACTCTTACGGTCACCTCATCATCCCCGCGTGCAAATCTTTTTGCAATCGCACCTGAATAGGAATCCCTGACCTGACGGGCAACATTTTCCGTTGTGAAACCGAACGCCCGTCCCTTGCTGCTCAACTCGAGCACAAGTTCAGGCTTGCCGTACGGCATATCGTCTTCAATAGCACTGGTGCCAGAGTAATTAGAGAGCAACTGCCTAACTTCCTGAGCAGCACCTTTTAGAGCTGCCGGATCGCCCCCAGACAGCCTCACATCTACTTCACGCCCAGGAGGACCTCCCTGCGCGGGTGTTAGAGTGAGACTTTCAACACCAGCAATCGGTGGTAATGCTGCCTTCCATGCAGCTAGAAATTCATTGGTCCTAACAGATCTGCGGTCGGCTGGAATTAGTTCGAGAAAAACAGAGCCTATCTCGTCACCAGTTGATCCACCTCCTTGTTCACGTCCAACTGAGGCACCAACCTTTGCAAGTGTCTGACGAACTAGAGCCCCTTTGTTGAATCCCAATTCTTTCTCTGCTGTGTATGCCGCACTTTCAATAGACCACACCGCTGTTTCGGTTTCACTTCTCCCTCCCCCAGGAGCAAGTCGGACATTTGCGTAAGCCACATCTGCCTCAACGGATGGGAAGAAATTGAAAGCAACACGACCACCAGCAACAAGACCAACTGATATAATCAAAGCTGAGACGGCAACAGCCATTGTTATGTATCGAAACTCGATAGCTTTAAAAACAGCGTTTTCGAAGTGACCAGAGCGAAAACGATCGAACCAATTATTAAAAGAGGCACGAAAACCAGTCTTGCTAACAAGGGAGCTACTCAACGCACTTTTCATATGGCCTGGCAACGCCAAAAAACATTCAATCAAACTTGCTAGAAGAGCCGCGACAACAGCCATCGGAATGGCGGCAATTATAACCCCTATCAGATCCCCAATTACAAAAAGCGGCAGAAAGGCTGCTATCGTTGTTAATGTTGAACTAACGACAGGGGCAGCCATTTTACGAGCGCCCTGCTCTGCTGCGTCTAGCGCAGATAAGCCTTTGCGTCGTAAAGCCTCTGCATGTTCACCGACAACGATTGCATCATCAACGACAATACCAAGTACAAGGATCAGACCAAACAGGCTTATCATGTTTACAGATTGCCCAGACAACCACATCACTGACAGAGCTGCCATAAGTGATGCGGGTATACCAATCGCGACCCAAAAAGCGACGCGGGCATTTAGGAATAAGAAAAGCACAAGCACTACCAGCACGAGCCCACTCGCACCATTTTTCACTAGGAGCCAAATTCTTTCTTTTACTAAGTTGGACTCAACGCCGTATTTTTCGACCCGAAGTTCTGCGGGGAGAGTTGGCAAAGTCTTTTCGAGATAATTATCAAGGATTGCAGCTGTCTCCAGACTGTCCGCTGTCGTGGCCCGCTGCACCAAAAGCTCAATTGCAGGTTCGCCAAAATGCGATGCCGTTACTTGATCTTTGTCATAAGACTCTCGAACTAAGGCAACATCAACAATGCTAACCTTGCCCCCTAAATCATCACTTTTTAGTTCAATAGAAGAAATTTCTTCTGCAGTTTCTGCCAGACCTAAACTGCGTATTTGACGAACACCCCCCGCTGTTTCTCCCGAAGGAACATCTTGAGAAGCTTTGGTAATAGCGCTTGCGACGTCCCCCACTGTTAGGTCCAGTGCGCGCAACCTGAACGGATCCACTTCTACAGAAATTTCGGGATCGCGCATTCCAGAGAACGAAACCCGGTCGATCCCGGCCTTCATCATCTCATCGCGCATGCGTTTTCCTAGGGTCCTCAGAGCTGCTTCTGAATAAGGACCAGAAATTGCGATCCGTGCTATCGTGTCATAACGAACGATCCGCGCAACATCAGGCTGCTCACTGCCTTCAGGTAAAGTTGTTGCGCGGGCAACAGCAGCATCGACATTTGCAAAAGCAGTCTGCATGTCAGCGCCTTGTTGAAATTCTACTATGACAGAAGCTGCGCCCTCTCTCGCTGTAGAGCGCACCCGCTTAACATCGTCTAAAAAGCGAACCTCTCGCTCAATTGTTTGTACAATAGATAGATCGACATCATCCGCAGATGCTCCTTCCCAACCAATATTTACTGAGACGATATCAATCCCAAAGTCAGGAAAGAATTGAGTATTCATCCTCCATAAACCAGCCAATCCAGCAATTATCATGATAGCCATGACTAAATTAGCGGCCGTAGGATGACGAGCAAAAAGACTTATGAGCCCTCCTCTCGAAGTTAAACCAACCAATTCCTCTGAACTGGAATTGCTGGGACTATTCACGGATCTGAACCTTTAATCCTGGCGCTATTTCAGGAATGCGCGTTACAACAAGCCTACTGTCTTCAGCTATGTCTCCTGAAATAAGTGCATCAAATCCATCCAGTGTTAGTACAGAAATAGATGCTTCTACCAAGCGCCCGTTTTTGACGAAATATACTCGTTCTGAGTCATAAACAGCACTCTCTGGAACTCGAAAAACATTTTCATAAGAAATATCTGGGGTGCGAGCTTCTACAAATGCACCAGGGCGTAAATCGTATATATTTTGGCCACCACTGATCGGTGCATAAAGCCAAACTCCACCTGAAGTGGCATCAAATTCTCCTTGCACACGAGATAAAGTGGCATTGAGTTTGATTAGAGTTTCACCCGCTCGCCAGATAATTTCTGCAGGCCGTCCCTGAAACCCACCATTTACAGCAAGCCTTCCAAACTGAGCGTCGCTCATGTGGAACCGGGCCTCTAAACGCTCTACATCAATCAATCTTGCTATCTTGTCAGAGCTACTAACACGTTTCCCAATCGCTGCAGAAACATCAACCAAAATGCCATCAAATGGGGCATGTAAACGCGTCTCTTCGAGATCACGTTTAGCTCTTTTCAATCGCACCTCCGCGCGCGTCACGCTAGCAGTAAGACGTGAAACCTGTGCTTTCAAACGAGCAATTGTCTCAAAGCGCACCACTCTATTTTGTCTGGAAGAAAGATAAGCAAAACGCGCATCATCAACACTTTTCCCTGACACCACTCCATTGCCTAACAGACTTTTCTTCCGATCAAGGTCTATCTTGCGGAGTGTCTCTTGCTCTTTATCAAAAACGACAAGCTCTTGGTTGGCGGCAAGGTCAGACTTAGCTTCTTCAAGTGCTGCATTTGCTTCTAAAACAGCAGCTTCTGCATCAACAATTTCTGTTTCGTATTTGAAGGTATCTACTGCAACTAGTAATTCACCCTTTCTAACCCGTCCTCCAGCGTAGAAATTTGATCCAGTTTCGACGATACGTCCCTCAACTAATGGACGAAGGTCAGCATCTCTTGAAGAAATAATTCGTCCAAAGAGTTTTAGATTTGGTTGAAGATTAGTTCGCTTGATTGAGATAGTATCCACCACCCATTCACGCTCTTCAGCGGGATTAGACGCAGCCTCCGGTTTTGTGAGGACCAACAGAGCAAAAAAGCCCCCTGCACCGCCAAGCAGCGCAAAAACAACAAGCAATTGGACGAGCTTCTTCAAAAAATACTCCTCGGCCTAACCAAATCTACGGTCTAGGCTCAATACGGCAATTCGATATGCCAGGGAAACTATAATTTCGCATCTATCAAGATGCAGAATTCCAATCACTAACAATAATCATCTACTTGGAAATCTCTGTTAGCATTGCTACCCGTTAAAGATCCCTTGCTACATTGAGTTCTATCACTAAGAATTACGCAATGAATTCGACATCCGATCATCAAAAACAACAATTTCTTAATTCTTCAGCCTTAGAAGTTGTAGTGGAATTACAAAAAGCGGAGTTAGATCGCCTCCTTGCGGAAAATAAACGGCTGCATCAACGGATAGATCAGTTACTTCAATTGCAAGAAAGAGAGCAGGTTCTGCGTCAGCAACTACAATCTGTTTTAGGAAACCCGACAAAAACGACTCAGCTCCCAAATACACTATCATATGGCAGCGAAGTTCAATCATTACAGACACGCTATGGACGGTTGAAAGATGCCTTAGGTGTGCTGCTTGTAGCGTTAGAAAAACGTTCTAGAGGTTAACTATAACAAACTCACCCTCTGTGGTCACATCTACTGTTTCTACTTCAAGCTGCTGAACGTCTCCAACCTCAATATCGTAGGAATGAGTTTTCCAGCGATTAGGATCAAAACGAGATTTTCCAGTTCGGAGATCAAACTCCCACCCATGCCATGGACATCTAACAATCTCACCGCCACGACTATAACTATAGCAACCCGGTCGATCTGCTTCGACTAGACCAATAACAACACCTTCGGACAATAGTCCCCCCATATGTGGGCAGGCATCACGCAGGCCAAAATACTCTCCAGCAACATTAAAAATTACAATTTTACGTCCCTGGACCTCAACACTTAGTCGCTCACCCGGTGGTATATCCATTACCTTTGCGGCTATGTGTTTTGCCATGAGATTATACCCCGTAGAGCGAACGGGCGTTGTCTATAAAGAAACTTTGTTTCTGTTCATCGGTAGCGCGAGGAAGTGGAATGCGGGTTGGATCATCAAAATCCCAGTGCGGATAATCCGTTGCAAAAAGTAACTTTTCCCACCCAATCCACTCAAAGATATCTTTCAAATGGCCTCGCCGATCTGGTTCCTCAAATGGTTGCGTTGTATACCAAATATGATCTGCCATATATTCTGAGGGAGGACGTTTAACGTGCAGTAACTCCTCTCTATTTTGGGCCCATATTCTATCTAAGCGCCATGAAAGTGCTGGCGCCCAAGCAAAACCAGCCTCTACTATTATCAATTTTAATTCAGGCCAACGCTCAAAGACGCCTTCCATAACCATAGATGTGACAAGAGACTGAGCGGACTGAGAATGTCCCACCATATCTTCGGTATAATAGCTAGGCCAGCCACCTCCAGTTACAGGCGTACCACCAAAACCAAAGGCATGAACGGCGAGTGGAAGATTAGCTTCCACACAGGCATTAAAAATTGGCCAATATCGTCTATTACCCAAAGGTTCAGAGGTTCTAATCAACATAAACGCTTGTATAAAATTTGGGTCGCCTGCTCGACGCTCAATTTCTTTTGCTGACAGAATAGCGTCTTCATAAGGCAAGCAAACTGAGCCTTTGAGACGTGCTTCTTTGGACGTCCATTCCGCGATCTGCCAATCATTTATGGCCTTGCAGTACGCAGCCGCAAAATCGGGATTTTGCAGGCCTTGGCCCGATTTGAGGGGATTTAAAACGCCCAATTCAATATTGTAGCGATCCAGGTGATGTTTTCGCATAAATTCTAAGTCAGAACCTGGCTTCTCTCCATTAGGTCCATAGGCGTCTCGCCTTGCGGCATCTGGCTGCCCTTTTGGATAAGCAGGTCCTGCTTGGTATGGCTGGCGCAGAAGCATTCCATAAGTTTGATAATGGTCGCGCCAGCGCTTTTCCAAAAATGGAAAAATTTCTTTCTCAACTGATTTTGGGCTTGGATGAATATCGCAGTCTGCGATCACTAGCTTTTGATTTGCAGGCATCGTGGCCGATGCTTTGCCGATAGTTTCGACACTCACGTTACGGCCTCCTTCAATCTAGGATAGGTCTTTAGTGGATTATCATAGCACATTTTATTCGTTAGCGCCTCTGAAATGCCATTTGGGATGGCATTTGTACCTTCATAGTGCCAATGAGGGTAATCACTTGAAAAAAGCAGCATCTCATCGCTATCAAAGTGATTAATCAATTTTTCTAAATCTTCGGGTTTAGGTGGAGCATCTGAAGGCTGAATAGTCAGTCGAAGATGGTCTTTAGCAATTTCTAGTGGGTGTCGGTCGACCCAAGGGGTCTCCATGCGCAAGCCACGCCAGAACTTGCCAAGCCTCCAGAGGTGTGAGGGCAGCCAAGCAAATCCAGATTCTAAAAACACCACCTTCAAATCGGGAAATTCAGCAAATACACCCTCGGTTATCAAGCTGGTAAGCGTAGTTTGAAATGCTTGGGACTGGGCAGCAGAATCTTCTGCATAGTATGTTGGCCAACCTACCGATGTAACAGGATGTCGGTATGCACTTCCGGCATGAATCCCTATTGGCAGGCCGCATCTTTCTGCAGCGCGGTAAATTGGCCAATAGCGCCGACGCCCAAGAGGCATCTCATCCATAACCAGCATCAGGACCTGAACAAACCGCCTATCATTAGACATACGCTCTATCTCAGCCGCGGCATAATCAGGGTTTTGCGGAGGAACAACTATAGAGGCCCGCAGACGTTCATCTTTGTCTAACCACTCAGATACCATCCAATCATTCACAGCTCGTGCAAACGCGTACGCCATATCTTCAGTGTATAAAAGCTGCACTCCATAGAGGCAGTTACAAATAGCGAATTTTGTTTGGAAGCCGTCCAATGCCTCTTTTTGCAACCGTCCCAAATCCTGGCCGGCTTTACCTAATTCCGGTTTCCAATCTGGTCGTGCTGTAACAGGTGCATTTTTAGGATAGCTGATAGAGTCCAATTCATGAACACCTCGTTGCACAACCATATCACGCCAATGATCATCTAAATAAGGTAACAATGCCTTAAGGTTTGGCACTGCCGGATGAATATCACAGTCGATAGCACCGATAGGAGGATGAGGCATTTTTTTTAGTCCTCTTCTGGGCGAGAGCGCCATTCCTCGGCATCAAACGCAACATGTTCCCCAAAATGATGAATAGTGGTCTCATCAGGAAGTGATAATTTTGAGAATTGTGCATCAGCCGATGAAAGATGAACAACACGAGACTTTGTCTGAAGCCATTTTGTTGCAGGTAGAAGTGTTGACTGCCGCTGAGTTACGTCCATCACATAATAATGATGCGGAATAACTACTTTAGGCTTCAATTGGTCAATTATGCTGTCAATCATTTCAAACCCCATCACATGCTGGCTATCGTCAACCGGCAGCAGGACGATGTCTATATCCCCAATCATTTCCCAAATATAATCAGGGGGATCGTGTCGATTATCACCCCAATGAAGTAAGCGAAGACCGCCCGTCTCGATAACAACTAATACGTTATCCCACGATCTAGGATTATCAGGGGGCTCAATGTTAACTCCATTGAAACGTTTATGAATTAACTTGAAATCATATAAGGCAGCACTTGCATCCGTAGCATGTTTATCGGCAATACCTTCAATTGAGAGGTCGAGAAAGCTGTACCGACCAATTGGCCTATCTAAAAGTACGTTTGCATCTAATCTATCAAGGGCGTCATGATCAAAATGCGCATGGGTTGAAACCCCTATGTCAACACTTGTGAGTGGCATATCTTTAAAATACCAATCCCAAGTTCTACTCGGATGATTACGCCAAGGGTCAACCATTACTGTCAGACCTTGCGGTGTTGTCAACCTGAATGCACTCGATCCAAAATAAGACACTGTTACGGTACCAACGTCTTCTGGCCGCCCAATCCGAGTCTGCTGTTTGAGCATCATTGAATTATGATTGCTGTTTCGAAGCCAAGATGTGAGACCTGAATAAATCTTGCCCATGAATTAGTCCTCAAAAATAGCAACTGCTCGGATAGGACTTGCAGTACCTCCTCGGATCTTCAATGGAAAACCCACAAATCTAAAGCGCCCTTCACCAACTAACTTTTCTAAATTCCAAAGACACTCAATGTGCGTTATTCCTCGCTCTCCACACGCAAGATGCGCTTTATAATTCGCAGCACCCTCAGGAGCTGGGCTGATCGCTTCCACCCCAAATTGACGGATATTTTTATCTGCAAGCCAGTGGACTGAGTTGACATGAAGCCCGGGAAAATCATGCTGATATCCAGGAGTTCCCCAAAGTCGGGCATTTACTCCCATATGCAGGAGCACAGTATCACCCTCTAGGATTGGCGCTCCAGCCGCTTCCAACGCGGCTTCCATCTCTTCTACTGTTATCTCATGCCGGAGTTCGACATGAGATAAATCCAGACAAATGCCGCCTGTATAAAAATTTTCTAAGGGCATTTCGTCTATTGAGGCCGCTCCAGGCCTAGGGTCAAAGTGGACGGGTGCATCAATGTGGGTGGCGGCATGATCAGACATAGAAATCGACATTGCCTTCGAAGAAAATTTAACACCGCCCGCTTCCTTAACCTCCTCATGATCATTCCATGTTGTCATTACCACTGGAGGATGCGCAGGATGGGCGGGAGTTCGATGGTATATTTCTCGTGAAAGATCGATAAAGCGCATACACTACTCCATTAAACATAGAATAAGATTATTGTCATAAAGCTTACACAAATAAGATCTAAGCAAGGATCTTCATAATAGTGAAGAGTGAACGAAAATGTCTGGCCTAGCGCCATTAGTTTTAATTGTCGGGCCAAGTGGGGCCGGAAAAGACACCCTTTTAGAAGGGGCTAGTCGGGTCCTCGCACCGACAGGACAATTTTACTTTTCGGGACGGGAAATAACGCGCCCTGTTACCACAGAAGGCGAACAACACTCTGAAATAAGTCGAACAGAATTCAATCAAAAGGAAGCCGAGGGAAAATTTCTTCTGTCCTGGCGAGCCCATGGTAATTGCTACGGCGTACCGATCATACCTTCCGAGGAAATGAGACGAATTGGCAAAACGGTCGTGGCAAGCGTTTCCCGATCCGTAATAGATGATGCTAGCGCTAGGCTTCAGCCTTTCCATGTAATTTACGTTACAGCACCAAAATCACAGCTTGCTAAACGATTAGCTCTCAGGGGCCGGGAAACGGAGGCAGAAATATTGGAAAGGCTAAACCGCGCAGGTGAGCTTGAGGTAAGCGGAAGGCACGTCACAGTAATCACTAATGACCAAGATGTAGAAACAGGTATCTCCAAGATGATAACTGCTCTGCAAAATGCCTCAATTTTGGAATGGGAACCGGCAGAGTAATTTAAATGGCATGCCAAGGCCTGGTTGCTCATATAACGCCAATCCGGATATTTTTATTGGCCCAATTACCCCCGCTATTTGTGCCGCGTCCGATAAAGCTTCTTTTACTCTGGATCTAAGACCAACTGTTTGCAAAGCGTTTGTTAATGTCATGTGAAAACGAAAATCCTCTTTAACGTATGGGTAACCCCAGTTTTGAAGATTTTCTTCCTGTCTGAAAGTTAGACTGACCGAGCGACGCTTCGTTAGCTCCTCGTCTGTTAGTGGCGAACGGTATAGGTCAAAAAACTCTACCGCCTCAGATGCGAGGTTATCCATTTCTGCTGAGGCATAATCAAGCGCAAACGCGATGAAGTTTCCAATTTCTGATGGACTAGACAAAGAACACACAAACGATTTTCTAGCTGCTGCAAACTCCTCCAAAGACTTTATCAAATCCCTCAAATCGAAAGGATTGGCTAATCGAAATGGTGGTTTAATTGTTGCATGGAAGCCATACAGTCTTGGAGAGCTTGTAAGTTCGTCAATATCAACGTCTTCCAAACTATTTATCGCTGGTCGCCTTAGTTCTTCTCCTGTTTCAACATCCCGTCCCAGCCACGAATTACCAAAGCTCCACAGAGCGGTTTCACGCGGTGGGGCAAAATAGATTGCATACCGCTTCATGCAGTTTGCACTCCAGCCACCCATGTTCCTCTTATGATTGCAGATCCATCTATTTTGCGCACACGCACAAGATCCGCACGCTTTCCAACTACAATTTCTCCCCGATCAACGTGACCAAGCATTTCTGCAGGATTTTTAGAAACGGTAGCTACAGCCTGTGGTAATTTCATTATGCTTAGATCATCCAACTTAAACGCAGCCTGAATGAGACTAATTGGTGCATAATCGGACGAGAGAGCATCGAGCAATCCTGCCGATGCCAAATCTATTGCTGAAACATTACCGGAGTGTGACCCGCCACGAGCCACATTTGGCCCTCCCATAACGGTCCTCATACCAGCTTCTTTTGCAGCCTCGGCGGCTTCCATCGTAGTTGGAAATTCAGAAATCCGAATATTATCGCTGATTGCTTCAAGAACATGATCAGGAGTGGTGTCATCATGGCTAGCCACTGGGCCCCGGCCTTGCCATAAATCTAGAATCTTTCTCCGGTTTGCATTTACATTTTTGCTCGCAGACGCAATCCGCGAAGAAACATATTCTTCAAATTCCTTGTCCGGCATATTTTCATTTTTATAAACCTTAAAGGATTTCAGATCGCGCCATTGCCGCTGCCCTGGTGTATGGTCCATGAGAGAAATTAATCTCACCACGGGGTCATTGGCATAGGGTTTAAAAAGCTCTGGAGCGATGTCATCAGCAATTTCACACCTAAGGTGCACATAATGGTCGGCACGAAATAGTTCCCCTTCCTTGGCTTGGGCAACAGCATTCATGACTGTCTTTAGAAGGGCTCGACGGTAATTCCTATCCAAATACTCTCCAACCGCGATAGCATCATAGACAGTTGTTACCCCAGCGGCTGTCATTTGCGCATCATGAGCAAGGATAGCTGCCAAGGGTGATGGCCAGAGTACACCAGGTCGAGGAACCATATGCTTTTCTACATTGTCAGTATGAATTTCTATGCATCCAGGAAGTAAAAAATCTTTACCAAGGTCTTGGGAGCCAGCGGGGATTTTATCACCTTCCCAAATTTCTTGGATTTTGCCATCCACTACTGAAATTCCACCATGAAACACAGCATCTGCTGTCACAACATGAGCATTGGCAAATACGATATCAGACATCAGGCTGCAGCCTTAAATTGCGAAACATCAAATAACCTGTCAGCAAGACGGTCACGCGCTATCTCATCATGGCAAATGACCACAATAGCTGCCCCTTGTTTTTTTGCTTCCAAGATGAGCTCGATAGCTGCTTCCCTATTTACAGCATCAAGTGAGGCTGTAGGCTCATCCAACAGTAAAATCGAATAAGGTCGCACAAGCCCCATTGCTATATTAACCCGTTGTTGCTCACCTCCTGAAAAGGTTGCGGGCGGAACATTCCAAAGATGTTCTGGAAGATTGAGCCGTCTTAAAAGTCCTACTGCAGCTTCCATAGCTTTTTCAGAAGGACTACCACCAGCAATTGCCACTTCTGCGACTAGATCAATCGATGAAATTCTTGGAATAACCCGCAGGAATTGACTGACATAACCGATAGTTTCCCGACGAATTTCAAGCTTTGTCCTTGCCTCGACAGAAGCAATGTCTACCCAATTCCCATGATGATTGATTAGGATTTTCCCTGAAGACGGCAGATAGTTTGCATAAAGACTTCTAAGAAGCGTAGATTTACCGGAACCCGAACTGCCAACTAAAGCAACACATTCACCTGAAGCAACATCGAAAGAGACGTCTTGAAAGACGGGTAGTTCAATCCCCCCTCGTCCATGCAAAGTAAAAGTCTTATGCAGATTTTGAACCCGAAGCTTTAAAAGGTTTTGAGTCATGCTTGTAAAACCGACGAGACAAGAAGTTGACTGTAAGGATGCTGAGGGTCATCAAGAACTTGATCAGTTAGGCCTGATTCTACGACACGCCCCTGTCGCATAACCATCAAACGATCTGATAATAGGCGCACAACCGCCAGGTCGTGAGTTACAACTACCGCTGCAACGCCTAAATCACGGACCAAACCCCGCAAGAGGTCCAGTAGCCTTGCCTGAACTGAGACATCTAAGCCCCCAGTGGGCTCATCCATAAATACTAGTCTTGGCTTAGATACGAGGATACGAGCGATTTGCACCCTCTGCTGCATACCTCCTGAAAAGGTACGCGGTAAATCGTCAATACGACCTGATGGTATTTCAACTCGAGTTAGCCAATCTAGGGCTTCCCCACGGATTTCGGTGTAATTCCGAGCGCCAACTGCCATAAGGCGCTCTCCAACATTTCCACCAGCTGACACATTCATCCGAAGTCCATCACGGGGATTTTGCCTAACTATGCCCCAATCTGTCCGCATCAAAAGTCTTCGTTCTGGCTCTGATAGGCTAAAAACATCGCGAAGCCCCTGTCCACCCGCATCAAAGCGAACACTGCCCTGTGAAGGTTCAATCATTCCAGACAGGCAACCTAGCAACGTCGATTTTCCCGATCCAGATTCACCAACAACACCTAGAACCTCTCCTGGGTAGAGACGAAAGGAAACGTCTTCACAGCCTAACTGGCCTCCTGCATATGAATGACCAACGGACTGAGCTTCCAGTAATGCATTCATTAATTTAGCCCCTCAGTCGGAACAAACCCCATATCGGCTGCATCAGAAGCTCGCGACCCTGTATGCCCAGCAGCACGACGTTCGCGGCAATGATCACTGTCAGAACACACGAACATATGATCACCTTTGTCATCTAGAATTACCTCATCCAGAAATACCTCCTCAGCTCCACAAAGAGCACAAGGTTTATCAAAACGCTGAGGCTTAAAGGGATGATCATCAAAGTCGAGACTACGAACACGTGTGTAAGGAGGGATTGCGTAAATACGCTTCTCTCTTCCCGCTCCAAAAAGCTGTAATGCGGGCATCATCGCCATTTTCGGGTTATCGAATTTAGGTATGGGAGATGGAGACATTATGTGTCGAGCATTGACCTCAACCGGGTAGTCATAGGTCGTAATAATCTCGCCGTGCCGTGAGATATCTTCGTAAAGCTTTACGTGCATCAGGCCATATTCTGAATAAGCATGTAACTTTCTAGTTTCAACTTCTCGAGGCTCAAGCTTCCATAGAGGCTCAGGTTGAGGAACTTGATAAACAAGGATTTGTTTTTCCGTTAACTGCTTTTCAGGTATGCGATGTCGAGTTTGTATAAGAGTTGCTTTGCTTGTTTCTTCAGTAGTTTGAACGCCCGCAACACGGCGAAAGAAGCGCCTGATTGAAACAGCATTAGTTGTATCATCGGCCCCTTGATCGATAACTTTCAATGTATCGTCTCTACCAATTATTGAGGCTGTAATCTGGATGCCACCTGTTCCCCAGCCATACGCCATTGGCATCTCACGGCCTCCAAAGGGAACCTGATAACCAGGAACTGCGATAGCCTTTAAAAGGGTCCGCCTGATCATCCGCTTGGTCTGTTCATCTAGATAAGCGAAATTGTACGTGCCATCTACAGAGTGGAATGCCCGAGAGTTCATTCAGCTGCCTCCTTATCTTGAGTGCTCAACGCATCCTCACGGAGACCACGGAGTAGAGAAAGCTCAGATTGGAAATCCACATAGTGTGGAAGCTTTAAATGACTCACGAAGCCTGCAGCTTCAACATTGTCGCTATGAGCAAGGACAAATTCCTCATCTTGAGGAGGATGATCGCGATCCTCCCCTAACTCGCTGGCTTTGAGCGCGCGGTCAACAAGAGCCATAGCCATCGTTTTTCGCTCCGACTGACCAAAAGCAAGGCCATACCCTCGAGTAAACATGGGTTGAATATCTTTTGTCCCGGTAAACTGGTTTATCATCTGACATTCAGTCACTTCGATTTCACCAATTGAAATGGTAAAGCCGAGCTCTGGTGGCGTGAATTCAACCTCAACAAAACCCATCCTTATCTCGCCAACAAAAGGATGGTTTCTGCCATATCCCCTTTGCGTGGCGTATCCCAGTGCTAGTACAAACCCCTCGTCACCGCGAAATAAGTTTTGAAGTCTTTGATCGCGGTTAGCGGGAAATGACATTGGTTGCCGGCCAAGATCAAAAGGCTCAGCCTCAATCTCTTCTCTATTTTCAGCCTGCATTAGGCCCTCTGCGCCTAATATATCAGTCACGCGAGGCATGGTTTGCTCAGTAGCAGTCGCCTCCGGCGCTGATGTAGCATTAGCGCCTTCTTTAACGAGATCAAAATCAAGCAGTCGATGAGTATAATCGTAAGTGGGACCTAAAATCTGGCCACCTGGTATATCCTTAAATGCAGCTGAAATACGCCGGCGGATAATCATTTTAGATGTATCTAGTGGCTCAGCAGCACCGAAACGTGGTAGCGTTGTACGAAATGCTCGGAGAAGGAAAATAGCCTCTACCATGTCGCCTTGAGCTTGCTTGATAGCCAAGGACGCAAGGTCTGGATCATATAAAGACCCCTCAGTCATAACTCTATCGACAGCACGTCCAAGTTGATTTCGCACTTGATCAGTACCGAGCTCAGGAACAGTAGTATCACCCCTTCTTTCCTCAGCTATTAGCTCATGAGTAGCCTCTATGGCTGACTCACCACCTTTGGTCGCAACATACATCGTCTCAGACCTCCAGAGGTTGCGCAGAAACCCCGCGCGGTAGAGCTAGCACTGCATTGTCTGCAAAAAAGAAAACATCAAAGCCGAGTGGGTATAGAGAATTATTGTCCGCCCAAATCCCCCAAAACTGATTGTTCCGAATGTTTGGAGCCATTCTGTTGGTCGACTTTATTCCTGGACCAGAGACATCTATCGGTGCACCGGCTGTAAGGCTTTCACAAGCAATTAAAAGTGTGGCAGACCTATCTGGATACTGGTCAGTACCGATTTTGAATTGGTGCAATGGCGCTGAAGCAACATCCAAAATAATCGCGAAGTCAGCGTCTTCTGGCCTAGGCGATATACGACAGCCAGTATGAAATTTCAGGTAATTGAGGGCGTCAGGATCTTCATGGTCAAGCCAGACTGTAACATCACTGTCCAAAAGTGTGAGGCACCCAGACGCAAGAGATGATGGCCACCCTTTTGGGTGCCCCTGCGGCCTTACAACTTCAAGTACCCGTCCGGGAAATGAAATCGCCTCCATTATAGAGCGAAAAGCTAACTGCGTTCCAAAAACTGGTTCGTCAAATCCAGCAGCTAAAGATACCATCGCTAACTCTCCGCCCTAACCATGGTAAAAAAGTCAACTTTGGTAGCGCCAGCCTTCCGACGAGCCTTTAGATGACGCGCACTTTCTTCATCTTTGAGCGGAGCAATAATGGACCTTAAGACCTCTTCCCGCCTGTTTGTTTGCAATAATGCGTCACAAATAGCGGCAGATTTAGCTTTTTCGATATCCCTACCTTGGACATATGCATGTCCGACAATGTCAGGCGATGAGGTCAGAGTGACTGCGCACCGAGTAACGCTCATTTCGCCAACGGAAAACACTTGGCCGGTACCACCTGCACGGCCACGCGTCATCACCGCTCCAACCTCTGGTTGCCTCAACCAATTAAACTCAGGCAATTCGCCCAAGCTTTTGATTAATTCGGCTAACGATGTGGTAGATGCTCTTGCGAGCACACCCATCCATTCCGCTCTCGAGACGTTTGCGGATTGATCTGGATCAAACTGTTCGTCCATGAAACACCCTCAAATTTGTCTAGACATCTAGATAACTTGAAGTTAACTACATCTTCGCAGTCTGTAAACCGGAAAAAGAAGACAGTTATATGACAATTAAAGAGCAAAACACTTCCACACTTGAACGGGGAAGTGGTGAAGCATTGTGGAAACAAATTGCTAGTGAGTTAGAAAACGACATCAAAACTGATGCTTATTCAAAAAATGGACAGCGACTACCAACAGAGCAGGTCTTAACTGCTCGATTTAAAGTCAACCGCCATACGATTAGACGCGCTATTCATTCTCTAGCGGAAGATGGCCTCGTCCGCACAGAACAAGGTCGTGGTGTATTCGTAAACACAGAAGTCGTTGAATACCCACTTGGAAGACGTGTCAGATTTAGCGAAAGCCTTTCTGCGCGCCAAAAATCACCAAAAGGAAAAATACTCTCAATCATCAAAGGCAACACCCCAATAGATGTACGGGAAGCCCTGGGTTTAAAAAATGCCCAGAGTACGTGGAGGGTAGACAGGCTAGGATTTAGTGATGAAACAGCAATAGCCCTGTCTTCCCATTATTTTTGTACTGAACGTTTTCCTGAACTTAAGGCTGTTTTCAACGAAACAAGCTCAATAACGAATGCTCTCAATGCTTTGGGTGTGGCGGACTATGAAAGGAAAGAAACACGAATATTGGCACGACCAGCTACCGCGGAAGAAACACGTCTTCTAGAATTACCAAAAGGCCGACCAGTTCTCATAACAGAGGGCATAAACATCGATACCAAAGGAGCCGCAATCGAATATAGTATTTCACGTTTTGCGGCAGACCGGGTGCAACTTGTTACATAAGATTTCTTATATCTCAGGGAATAATGCTCGTTGGATAAATGAGAGCTGACCTTATTGAAAAGACTAGCCTCAAGGCCTACCTATAGCCACCACCCCCATTTACATAGACGGTGTCAGCTGTCATGTAGCTACAGGCATCAGAGCACATAAAAAGCACCAGCTCACCTATCTCTTCAGGTCGGCCAAGCCTTCCCATTGGGACATCAGCGACCGCGCGAACACGGGCTTCCTCGTCACCTCCCGCAACATCCTCAAAAGGTGTATCGACCGGACCAGGAGAAATAGATAATGCCCTTATACCTCGACTGGCAAATTCCCGAGCCACTCCCATTGTAAGGGTAACTACGGCCCCTTTTGCTGCTGCATATGGAATTAACCCACCAGCTCCGCCTCGTTTGTGAGACATGGACGCCGCATTAACAATCACCCCTCGCCCTTGATCCAACATATGCGGCAAGATTTCTTGCATACAGTAAAAGACACCAGACGCATTAATTCCCATCGCACCATCCCAGAGGGCATCATCTATCTCAAGAAATGACGCACGCCTAAGGGCTGAACCCGCACAATTAAATTGAAAGTCGATGACCCCAAATTCCTTAATAGCCGCAGTGAACGCACTCTTAACCGAAGACCGATCTGTTACATCCATGTGAATGGTAAAACAGCGACCGCCTATTTGGCGAATAGCTTCAGCCGTTAGTTCAGCCCCAGCTATATTGATATCGGCCACCACTACGTTTGCACCCTCTCGGGCAAAAACAAGCGCAGTCGCCCTACCAATTCCGCTAGCAGCACCCGTAATGATGATAGTTTTATTTAAAAACTCATCGGGTAATTTAGGCATTACAGGCTCCATCTAGGTAAAACTTAATATCAACGCTGCCGCTCATTGCGGCGTGCTTAGCTTAATTGCGCTCTTGATCAGCAGCCAAGAGAGAACAAATCTCTAACTCATCAGAAGAATTGTCTCACAAGAGCGCGGAATTAGAATAACGATCAGATCCTGCAAAGTCCTAGTACCAAGCGCAAAATATCCGATACGCCATGTCACACTCCCTAGGATTTTCTCCTAAATCTATAAGAGCTTTATCTTTTAATCCGAAGATTAGTCGCGCTCGGATAAGCAGAGACACAAGATGCCTATTTTATACAAACAGAAAATTGGATTTAAGAGTGCTATCACGCGTGGACTGCGCCGGCGCTGTCCATCCTGTGGAGAGGGCAAAGCTTTTTCTGGCTATCTTCAGCCAGTCAGTGTTTGTAGTGTTTGCAGCGCACCACTTGGAGATATCAGGGCTGATGATTTTCCTCCTTATTTAACAATATTTATAGTTGGACATATCGTTGTACCATTTGCGCTGATCGCTGAGCAGAATTGGGAATGGTCGGTCGGCTTGCATATGATCGTTTGGCTACCTCTTACGCTAGCGCTTCTTCTTGCAATACTCCCTTTCATGAAAGGCGCTGCCATTGGGCTAATGTGGCGGCTTGGACTGAAAGGTGACGAACAGCATTGAACGAAAAGATACCTTTTTGGCGCGAGAAAAAATTGGGCGAGATGACCACTGAAGAGTGGGAGTCCCTATGTGATGGATGTGGTAAATGCTGTCTCCTAAAAGTTGAGTACGAAGATACACAAGAAATTCTTGCAACCTCCGTTGCATGCAAACTTTTGGACTTGAATAGCTGCCGCTGTCAGAATTACTCAGAGCGCAAGAGCTATGTTCCAGATTGCATAGATCTAAGTAAAAAAAAGCTATCCACTTTACCCTGGTTGCCAAAAACTTGTGCGTATCGCCTTATAGAAGAAGGTAAAGACTTGGAGTGGTGGCATCCTCTTGTTTCAGGCACCTCAGAAACCGTGCATGAAGCGGGCATTTCTGTTCGCCACAAAGTCATATCAGAAGACGACTTGGAAGATATAGACGAAGACCTACCCCGATATGTTGTTGACTGGAAATTATGAGCATCTTCCACTTTCAAACGGAGACATAGCACCAGTCCGCGTGCGCGTTGACGGCAGATCAAAACAAATATCTCTAAAAGTCGATAGAGTTGGCGGCCTAGTTACTTTAACCGCTCCAACCGCAGCAAAGTTGCCAGAAGCGCGTCGCTTTATGAGTAAGCGTACACGCTGGATTGCAGAGCGAAGAGCTGAAGCCCAAAAAATGATTCCATTTACACCAGGCTCAGTTATCCCTTTCCTAGGAAATATGCACACGATCGTTCATGACGCTGACGCAAACGATTTGGTTAGAATAAAAGAAGGTCAAATTCTTGTTGGAGGCGTCAGATCATCCATTAGTCGTTTAATAATCCGTTTTTTAAAGTCAGAAGCACTCCGGCGCTTAACACTATCGACAAATAAGTATGCCAATTTGTCGGGAAAAAAGGTTCAACGAATTTCTGTTCGTGATGCCAAAACTCGCTGGGGAAGTTGCTCTGCTGATGGACGCTTATCCTTCTCCTGGCGCTTAGTTATGGCCCCAGAAAACGTTCTTGACTATGTCGCGGCCCACGAAGTTGCACATCTCGCACACATGAACCACAGCGATCAATACTGGGCTCACCTGGCAGAAATTTTTCCTGATTTTAAGGTTGCAGAGATTTGGCTTAAGAAAAATGGCCCGAGCCTACGCTGCTACGGCTAAAGATTACGCGAGAGGATAGTTATGACAAACCGTATTGTAATAGCTGGAGCGCTTGGAACTGTTGGAAGAGCTGCCCTTGAACATTTTGAGAAGCTAGATGACTGGGAGGTCATTGCGCTTTCCCGACGACCACCAGATTTTGCAAATAAGGCAACCTGGCTGTCAGTAAACCTTCAAGACCCAGAAGATTGCCGGACTAAACTAGCAACCTTGAAAGATGTCACACATCTAGCCTATGCAGCAGTTTATGAAATGCCCGAGGTCGCGAGGGGATGGCTTACCCAAGAGCATGCCGATGTAAACCTCACAATGCTTCAAAATCTCCTAAGACCGCTGTCCAATGCATCGCCAGACTTAACCCAAATCTCTCTTCTCCAGGGTACAAAAGCCTACGGAGGGCATCTCGGTCCATTTAAACAGCCCGCTAAAGAGAGCGATCCTCGTTATATGCCACCTAATTTTTACTATCTCCAGATGGATTGGCTCAACGAAGAACGCGCAAGAACAGGCGCCAATTGGACATGGACGATACTTCGCCCGCAGGTTGTTTGCGGCCTTGCGATTGGAAGTCCGATGAATGTTATAGCTGGACTGGGCGTGTTTGCAGCTATTTCCAGAGAATACGGAATGCCTCTTCGTTTCCCTGGTGGAGATGCAAGGATCGGTGAAGCGACAGATGCTCGCATTATTGCAAAAGCTATTGAGTGGGCGGCAAAAGATAAACGTGCCGCCGACCAGGTTTTTAATATTACAAATGGTGATGTTTATCAGTGGGAAGTAATTTGGCCGCGTATAGCTAAGCTTTTCGATATGGAAGTTGGGACACGACATCCAATTTCGTTGGCACGCACAATGCCAGCAAATGCCCACTTTTGGCCCAAAATTTCGCAGAAGCACGGCCTGGAACCTTATTCGTTTGAACAATTAGTACCAAGCTGGGGTTTTATTGATTTTGTTCTGGGACATGGCCAACGCCCCAATCCTCATCACATGAGTACTATCAAGGCACGCAAAGCTGGTTTTCAGGAATGCATTGATACTGAAGAAATGTTTGTAGAACTAATTCAAGAAATGCAGGCGCGGCGATATTTGCCGTATTAATATAATATTTCACTTACAAATTTTTATTTAATATATTGCATTATATTGATTAATTAATGCCCTTTAATGCGATCAATTGTTGGCTGCCTTAATCGAATTTTGGTTTCTCCAAAGGCATGTGGATCAAGAAAAGCCAATTGCGCCGCTGTCTCCAAAGCAACATCTAGGACATCATTATCGATTGCATCATCTAAATATCCCGCCTTAACCGCATCATCGGGGCTGTATAGTTTTGCCATAACCGTGGCGGCTTGAAGTTCGGCTGGATTTAAGCGATCGCGCGCCAGTTCTAAACCTACATGAGGTAGCGGCAAACCAATGGCTGTCTCATTTAAACCGATTTTGTATCCCCCTCGCCTACCTATCCGCACATCACCTGTCATCAGAAGTATCGCACCTGCGGCAACCGCATGACCGGTACAAGCCCAGACTATTGGCTTTGGAAAAAGATAAAGGCGTTGCATTAGATCGGTTCCGAGACGCCGCATCCTATCTCTTTCAGCCTCATCTTCCCCTCGTATAATTCGCAG
>VMBT01000491.1_pt1 | contig 25291 bp, 27 predicted proteins | sample 4404301 | NCBI WGS metagenome assembly VMBT01 (sample SAMN12238535, study PRJNA552566) | marine metagenome | isolation source: Coastal seawater | place: USA: coastal Georgia, Sapelo Island | collected 2008-08/2009-08
GGCATAGCTCAGTGGTAGAGCGTCTCGTTGCCAACGAGAAGGTCGAGGGTTCGAGCCCCTTTGCCCGCTCCATATAAAATCAATGGACCCTTTACATAAAAAAAAATGCGTTGCCTGTGATGGTAATACAATTCCTTTTGATGTTAGTGAAATTCATAAATATCTAAAAAAAGTTGATGGTTGGGATGTAAAAAATAATAATGAAAATTATTATTTAGAAAAAGAATTTAAATTTAAAAACTTTATAGATAGCCAAGCTTTTGTAAATAAAATAGGCGATATAGCTGAAACAGAAGGACATCACCCAGATCTACATTTTGGTTGGGGATATGCAAAAGTTAAAATATTTACTCATGCTATAAAAGGGTTGGCAGAAAGTGATTTTATTTTAGCAGCTAAAATTGACCAGATTAATTAATGATTAAAGTGCCTGATATTTGTAAAAATCATTTTTGCTTTTACCTTATCAGCTGCATTAATTACTTCTTGGTCACGAATTGATCCACCAGGCTGCACAATCGTTCTGACTCCTGCATTTGTTAATAATTTAACTCCATCTGCAAATGGAAAAAAAGCATCTGATGCAACGATTGAATTTTTAATTTTTTTTGGTTGAAAAAGCTTTGCTTTTTGTATGGCTATTTTACAACTATCTAATCGGCTAGGCTGTCCAGCGCCTATACCAATTGTAGAAAAGTTATTAGTCAAAACAATAGCATTAGATTTTACAAACTTAGAAATATTAAATGCAAATTCCATTTCTTTGATTTCTTTTACTGAAGGTTTATTTTTTGTAACAACTTTAAGAATTTTTTTATTAAAAATAGATTTATCTTTGTCTTGTAATAAGAAAGAACCATCAAAATTTTTAATTGTTGTATGATTTTTTGGTTTATATTTTGAAATGTCTATTACTCTTAAATTTTTCTTTTTTTTAAGTATTTGCAAGGCATCTTTATCAAATCCTCTTGCTAAAATGACTTCTAAAAAATTTTTATTTATTTCTTGAGCTATGTTTTTGTTAATTTTATAATTACAAGCAATTACCCCACCAAAAGCACTTACAGGATCACAAGCATAAGCATTTTTAAAGGAATGAAGAGGGCTTTTATTAATAGAAACGCCACATGGGTTTGCATGTTTTATAATCACTGTTCCTGAAATTTTTTTAAAGGAAGACAGGATTTCTAGAGAAGCAAAAATATCATTATAGTTGTTATAACTGAGTTCTTTGCCGTTAAGTTGCTGAAGGCCCAGTTCTTTGTCATTGTAATCACTTATGTAGATTGAACTTTTTTGATGTGGGTTTTCTCCATATCTAAGTTCTTTAAATCTCCTTCCAAATATTGTTTTTCTCTCAGGAAACTTGATATTTAGTTTTTTGTTAAACCAATTAGCTATCATGGCATCATAATACGCTGTTAAACCAAAGGCTTTACTGGACATGTATTCTCTAAAATTTAGAGAGGTTTTACCTTTATTTTTTTCAATTTCATTAATTAGATCAGCATAATCGCTTTTATTCGTTACAATTAAAACATTTTTAAAATTTTTAGCTGCAGCCCTGACCATTGTTGGTCCACCAATGTCAATATTTTCAATAATCTCTTTATTATTTTTTGAGTTTAAAACAATTTTTTGAAATGGATAAAAATTTACAATAATTAAATCTAATGACGGAAATTTCTGTTTCGTCATTTCTTTTGCATGTTTTTTATTTGTACGATCATGAAGTATGCCAGCGTGAATTTTAGGGTGTAAGGTTTTAACTCTGCCATCTAACATTTCTTTAAAGCCAGTATAGGTAGATACTTCAGTGCAAGGATAGCCTAATTGTTTTATCGTATTATAGGTTCCACCTGAGCTAATTATTTTAACTTTGTATTTATTTAAAGTTTTAAGAACATTTGATAAATCAGTTTTATCTGAAACAGAAATTAAAGCTGTTTTTATTTTTTGCTTCATTTTAATTATTTTTCAATAGTTCCCATTTAATGTTTTTGTTCTCATTTTTTGCTAAAGTCCCAGAAATCGTTATACAAAAATTATTAACTATTTGATTTCTTCCTAAAAATATACTTTTTTCTAAGCTTAAATTTTCACCATTAGCCTTAAAAATTAACGATTTATTTTTTTCAATTTGAATAAGGATTGAATTTTTACCCATAGTTTGAACAGCTGTAATTCCTGGGTAAAGATGGAATCTAATATTATAAATATTTTCTTGATTTGAGGGCAATCCGTTTACAGTTAGCTTGTCTTCACCTGTTAAATTATTATTTTTTTTATCTATTTGTATTAATCTTTCGTGAATATAATTAAATTTTTTTTCATAACCGTTGTGTTTAGCTGAAATTTTTATGAAATTATTTTCATCTTCATATTTATTATCGTAAACTTTAAAAGAAGAAGTAATTGCAGAGCCAAAGGCCTTACTAATGATATTATTACTTTCGAATTTTACAATAGAGGTTTCATTTAACGTTAATGTTGATTGAGCCGAAGTTAATCTGCTTATTAATTCAATTTTAGAAGATATTTTATTTCCATAACCACAGTTTGTAATAATTTTTTTATTTTCTATAAAATATTCAAATGCAAGAGGCCCAGATTGATAGTTATTAGAAAATGTTTTTTTTGGTGGAGAACCCGCATCAAAAAAAAGTAAGTTTTTTTTCCCTCTGGCAACATAAATATCTGCAATTTTATTCTTTTCCTGTTTAGGATGATAATCTAAACCTTTAAGATACTCTATGTAGCCATCTGTTTTGAATTCACTAGCGCCATTAAATAAAGGATTTTTATTTGTAGGTGTTTTAAGTGAGAATACACAATCGACTAATTTTTCCACTATATCGTCCAGGTAATCAGGAATATATTCCTGAGCATCTTTGCAACATTCTTTAATCAAAATTAAAAATTTTGAACATTGAACTAAATCATAGATATTTCTATTTTTAGGGCTCCCATCATTATTGAAGAAATCTTCTACAATATTTTTTAGTAATTTAAGCCCAAGCTCGAAGTTAGTATTATATTCTTTAAACACTAATCCAGACAATATTATCGCAGATATAATTTCAATTTTTTTACTAGGGTCATTTTCATAGTTAATATTCTTTTTTAAATGATTAACTTGAGAAATGATCGAGTTAAAAAACTTTTCTTTAAAGGGCTTATCAGCGTGATTAAGTATTATATCCGCATTTAGAATCCATGCTAGAACTCGTTTACTTATTATTAAGTTTTGCCAATTTTTGTTGTTAAATTTATTATTTTTTGCAACCCAACTAGCAATAATTTTTTGAATAGTTTCACCATCATTTTTTCTATTGATGAGGTTTAGCCAAAAAAAACTGTTTAAATCTTTTTCTTCTTTTTCATCTTTATAATCATACCAAAATTTTTCAGGATCAATTTTTGATAGTCTGTACGTAAAAATCTTTTGATTAATAAATGAAGAAAGCAAGTAAGGATTAGGATAAAAATAAAATTGTTCTGGAGTCTTAGCTTTTAAAGAGTTGTTATAAAAGCTTGTAGAAAAATATAATTGCTTAAAAAAACGTAAGCAAATAATCCTTAATGCTAATAAGTTAAAGTAGCCCGCCTTGAGGTTAAGCATTAATTTGTTCTAAGTAACTGAATATTTTTTTGGAGGTTGCCACCGTTTTCTTTAAACACGGTTGAGCCAGAAACTAGGATGTTTGCGCCAAAATCTTTTGCTTTTTTACTATTATCAAAATTAATACCGCCATCAATTTCAATATCTACTTTTAGTTTTTTTTGATCTACAATCTCTCTAAGTGACTTCATTTTGTCTAAAACTTCAGGCATAAATTTTTGGCCACCAAATCCAGGATTTACACTCATAATTAAAATTAAATCTATCTCATTTAAATAGTTTTCGATTAAACTTATTGGAGACAAGGGCTTAAGCGATACGCCAACTTTTTTCCCATGACTTCTAATTAACTTTATTGTTTTAGAAATATCTTCTGTTGCCTCGGGATGAAAAGTGATGATATCTGCTCCTGCTTCAGCAAAATCTTTTATAAAGGGATCAACCGGCGCTATCATTAAGTGCACGTCAAAAGTTAATTTTGTGACTGGTCTTAGTCTTTTTATAACCTCAGGTCCTATAGTTATATTTGGTACGAAATGACCATCCATAACATCAATATGAATATAATCAGCTCCCGCTTTTTCTAACGATACGATTTCTTCTCCTAATTTGCTAAAATCAGCAGATAAAATACTTGGAGAAATTTTGATTGGAGCACTCATTACTACTTATATATTTTAATTTTCGATCTTGTCAAAAAGTGATTTAGTTAAATAGTGTATAAATTGTTCTAGCAAAATCGCTTTCAAGTGGAAAAGAGAGCATTCCCATAACAGAATAACCTAATAAATAAGGCATCAAATAAAATCTAAATAAGTAAAAAAACCAAGCCACATATAATGGTATGATTGGAGCAGCCAAGAAAGATGGTGTTATAAATCTAAATAAATTAATGAATGGTTGAGTAATTTTGACAAACATTCTCATGAAAAAAAATGCTGAGTCTTCTCTTTGGAAAATATTCATTGCAGACCTGCCAATAAGTGTCCACATAATCATTCCTAAGAAATAGTCTAATATAATTATCCAAGTTGCCATAAGTCAAAGTATCATTTTTTGAGATAAAAAAAAGGGGCGAATAAATCGCCCCTTTAATTTTTTAAATTAAAATGTTTTAGTGTTGTCTAGATATAACAGGTTTCCCTGAAGGTACTCGACAATCATCTACCATTTTTTGAGTAGCGGCATCTGGCGCTTTCGTCATTAATGAAACAACAACCATAGCTATTAAGCTTACAGATGCACCAATGATTCCAAATCTTAAGTGGTCAATTTGCAACCAAGGTGTGTTGTTCATAAACGCCGGTGCTACGTAAACAAGGTAAGCAGTTCCTGATGCTAATCCTAATAGGATACCAGCAATTGCTCCTTCTCTTGTAGCTCTCTTCCACCATACACCAAGTACAAGTGGGAAGAATAAACCAGACATTGCAAAGTCAAATGCCCATGCAACAGCTCCTAAGATACCGGTTAGTCTCATAGATGCGATGTAAGCACCAAGAGCACCAATAACAACTAGAAGCACACGCGCGGCAAGTAATCTTTTTCTAACATCCGCTTTTGGATCAATGATTTTGTAGTAAATATCATGTGATAAAGCGTTTGCTATCGCAAGAATTAATCCGTCCGCAGTTGACATCGCAGCAGCCATACCACCCGCAGCAACTAACCCTGAAATTACATAAGGTAAGCCTGCTACTTCTGGCGTTGCTAATACAACAACGTCACCTCGCATGAACCATTCATTTAATTGCAATATACCATCATTGTTAAAGTCAGCTATGTAAGCTTGTTTAACTGCAATCCAATTTCTAACCCATTCTATGTTCTGAACATCAGAAATAGATTTACCAATAATTCCAGTTGGTAGATTTGGATCTATCAACGAAATTTTTGATAATGTAGCTAACATTGGAGCTGATGAATAAAGCAAGAAAATAAAGAATAGCGACCATGCTACTGATTTTCTAGCTGATTTAACAGAAGGAGTTGTAAAGTATCTCATAAGAATATGAGGTAACGATGCAGTTCCCACCATCATACAAATCGCAAGCGAAATGTATTTCCAAGCTGATCCAGCTGGCACAGCAGAGTGTGCTGTACTAATTGAAGCTAAACCTCCTGGAACGCCAGCAGCTTTAACAGCGTCGGCACTATTCTTCACTAAACCATATTGAGCTTCAAGTTCAGCAATACGCGCAACTTCTGCTCCTAATTGTAGATGTGGAAATACTCCATATCCAAATTTGTTACTAATCCAGAATACTGGAAGTAGATAAGCAATAATTAACACGATATACTGAGCTACTTGAGTCCAAGTTACAGCTCTCATTCCTCCAAGCATTGAACACATTAAGATACTTAATAAACCAATCCAAACACCTTGTTCGAATGGTATGCCTAAGAATCTTGATGCAATTGTACCTGTAGCATTAATTTGTGCAGTCACGTAAGTAAATGAAGCTATTACTAAAACTAATACCGCACAGAAACGAACAAAGTTTCCGCCGTATCTTGTTCCAATAAAGTCAGGCACCGTGTAACAACCAAACTTTCTAAGGTATGGAGCTAGTAAAGCTGCAACAAGCACGTATCCGCCTGTCCAACCTACTAAGAAAGCCATATAGATGTAACCACCGAAGTAAATCCCACCTGCCATCGCAACGAAAGAAGCACCAGACATCCAATCGGCTGCTGTTGCCATTCCGTTAAATACAGTTGGAACTTCTCGTCCAGCTACATAATAAGCATCTACTTGTACGGTTCTTGATAACCAGCCAATCAAGGCATAGATTAAAACTGTAAAAGCTAAGAATAACTGTCCAATTGTTTTGGCACTTACTCCTGAAGACTCAAGAATAGCCATCAATAAGATGAATACTATGAATCCTCCTGTATACAGACCGTAGATTTTTGGAAGGTTTTGAATAAATCCGCCTTTAAGCATTAATCATCCTCCCTTTCTCCGAAACCAAATTCTTCATCGATATCTTCTTGTTTACCTGACATCCAGAATATCAATATGATGAAAGCCAAAAGCGAACCTTGAGCCGTCATATAATATGCTAGAGGATATCCAAGAAAACTTGCTGAGTTTAAGCTTTCACCAAACATAAACACAACTATCGAAAAGAAAAACCAAATTGCCAATGTTACTATCATATGGCTCTTTGTCTTCTCAAAATGAGCATCTTTATTACTCATATGTTTCCCCCTTTTATTAACGTTTGTTAATTAACTTGTTAACTATGGCAAAGATCATACTCATCTAAAAATGAATTAAAAGTTAAAAAAAGCCAAAAAAACCTATAATAATCTTGATATATTAATTAAATAATTGAAAGAACAACTTGAAATTGAACATCCAGGCAATTTTAGAAAGTATTAAAAAAGGCGTACAAGACATCGTAGATCAAGTACTTGCTTCTTTTAAAATAAGTAAAAAAATTACATCTCTTCAATCTGAGGATCAAATAAAGCTTTTTATTCAACAAAGATCCGCCTACGTTACTCAAACAACACTTTACGGTTATTTAAAAACTCGAATAGGCACAAGGTATCTATCTATGTTTGAAGACAAAGTGTTTTCAGAGTCCATTGATATAGCAAAATGGAATATTTACGTAACAGCTTTAGCTGATTGTACACTTTACGTGCATTCTTACTTGGTTGCAAAAAAAGGTTTAAAGGAAAACAGTGCAGAAAAAATTTTTAACGAAATCATTGAGGATGAAAAAAAGAATGGTCTTAATGAAAAACTAGCTAATGAAACAAAAATAGAATTTGCTCAAAGATTACGAGAAGTGAATTGGCAAAGTTATTATGCAGAAGATCCATTTATAAAAAGTGGTTATGCTCTTTACCGATGGTCACCCATTGCGGATGAGCTTAAAGTGCTTGATAAAGAAATCGTATTAAATTCAATAATGTTAAAATGGAATTTAGTTAAGAATGAATTTTTAGAATTAACTGATAAGTTTGAAAATATTTAATTTCTATTTTTTCTATTCTCAACTAGAGAACTTACTACACTTGGATCTGCTAGCGTTGTCGTATCCCCTAGATCTTCATGTTGATTAGCCGCAATCTTTCTTAAAATTCTTCTCATAATTTTTCCAGATCTAGTTTTAGGAAGTCCTGGTGCAAATTGAATGATATCCGGCGTTGCTAATGGACCAATTTGTTTTCTTACCCATAGCTTTAGATCTCTTTCAAGATCGCCACTTGGTTGTTCGCCAGCTTTTAGAGTTACATAACAATAAAGAGCATTACCTTTGATATCGTGAGGGAAACCTACGACCGCAGCTTCTGCTACTTTAGGATGAGCCACAAAAGCACTTTCTATTTCTGCTGTTCCCAAATTATGTCCTGATACAATAATAACGTCATCTACTCGTCCCGTAATCCAATAGTAACCATCTTTATCTCTTCGCGCACCATCACCAGTAAAGTATTTTCCATCATATTGAGAAAAATATGTGTCTATAAATCTTTGGTGATCACCATAAACAGTTCGCATTTGTCCAGGCCAAGAAGCGGCTAAACATAATTTACCTTCCCCTTCACCTTTAATTGGTTTTCCTTTTTCATCGATAATTTCTGGTTTAATTCCATAAAAAGGTTTTGTTGCAGAACCAGGTTTTAAATCTATAGCCCCTGGTTGTGCTGAAATTAAAATTCCACCTGTCTCAGTTTGCCACCAAGTGTCGACGATCGGACATCTTGAGTCACCAACTACTTTATAATACCACATCCAGGCTTCTGGGTTGATTGGCTCACCGACCGTGCCTAATAATTTTAAAGATTTTCGGCTCGTAGATTTAACAAAAGAGTCTCCTTCTTTCATTAAAGCTCGAATTGCAGTTGGAGCAGTATAAAAAATATTAACTTTGTATTTATCAATAACCTGCCACCATCTTGAACTATCAGGATAATTTGGAATTCCTTCAAACATTATAGTAGTCGCAGCATTAGATAATGGTCCGTATATAATATAGCTATGACCTGTGACCCATCCAATATCAGCTGTGCACCAGTAAACATCTTTTGGTTTGTAATCAAAAATATATTGGTGTGTCATTGATGCATAAACCATGTAGCCCCCAGTAGTATGCATTACTCCTTTAGGTTTGCCTGTTGAACCAGAAGTATAAAGAATAAATAATGGGTCTTCAGCATCCATAACTTCAGGATCACATTTTGTAGAAGCAGAGCTCATTAACTTGTCATAAGAAACATCTCTGTCATCATGCCAATTAACTTCACCGCCCGTATGTTTAATCACTAAACATTTTTTTACGTTAGGACATTGTTCAAGCGCCTCATCAGCTATTTTTTTAAGTGGTATTGTTTTTCCACCTCTTAAACCTTCATCTGCCGTTATTAGGAATTCTGAATCACAGTTATTAATTCTCGTAGCTATTGAGTCAGCAGAAAAACCTCCAAAAATGATTGAGTGAACCGCACCAATTCTTGCGCATGCCAGCATTACATAAGCCAGCTGAGGTATCATTGTTAAATATATGGTAACCTTATCTCCTTTTTTAACCCCAATGCTTTTAAGTACATTCGCTGCTTTACAAACATTTTTATGTAAGTCCCTGTAAGAAATTTCTTGAGAATTTTTTGGATCATCACCAACCCAAATGATAGCTGTTTTTTTTCCGTATTTTTTTAAGTGACGGTCGATACAATTTGCTGAAGCGTTAAGTTTACCATCATAAAACCACTTAATTTTAACATCTGTTTTACTGTATTTAACGTCTTTAATTTTTTTGTAAGGTTTTATCCAAGTAATTCTTTTTCCTTCTTTTTTCCAAAAATCATCATTTTTTTTTATCGAATGATTATATTTTTTTGTGTAAGTATTTTTATTTACATACGCTTTAGCAGCCCATTGCTTTGGAACTTTAAAGATTAATTCTTCTTCGTGATTATTTTTAGTAGAAGACTTTGGTTGTTTAAGTTTAATCTTCTTTTTTTTAGTTTTTTTTGTGCTTTTTTTCTTTTTTTTGGGCATAGCTCTAAAAAATTTTATTTTAAATCTTACTCATCTTATTTATTATTTTCCAGCTTTTTAAGTCAATTGGCATAACTGATAATCTACTTTGTTTAATAAGAGGCAAATGGCTTATTTCTTTTGTGTTTTTTATCATTTCAAGGCTAATGGGCTTTTTTAATTTTTCTTTAAATTTAATTTGCACTGCAACAAATCGACCTTTTTTATCTGTTTTATCTGGAAAGGCAGTTTTGATGACCTCAACAATTCCAACAATCTCTTTACCAATATTAGAGTGATAAAAAAAACATAAATCACCTTTTTGCATTTTTTTTAAATTATTTGCTGCCTGATAGTTTCTAACGCCATCCCAAGTTGCACCCTCAGCACCTGACTTAATTTGCTGATCAATTGACCACACATCAGGCTCAGACTTTACTAACCAATAATTTCTTTTCATTATAAACTCATAACATAATTGAAAAATGTTTTAAAAGAATTACAATCTGATATGCTTATTAAACAATGAATAAAAAAAGATTAACAGCAAAAGATTTTGATCAAAGAATTTTAGAACTTTATGATCATTACGCTCATGGCAAAATTACTAAAAGAGATTTTTTAAAAAGCATTGGTAAATATACTGCTACAGGAGTAACTGCTTTAAGTGTTTTTAACAGTCTAATTCCAAATTATGCTTACGCCGAGCAAGTAAGTTTTAACGATCCAGATATTAAAGCAAATTATATTAGTTATAAAAGTGAAAATGGTAATGGAGAAATAAAAGGTTATTTTGTAAAACCTGCAGCCGCAAAAGATAAAACGCCTGCAGTTTTGGTGGTTCATGAAAATAGAGGTTTGAATCCATACATTAAAGATGTCGCTCGTAGAATTGCAAAAGCAGGATTCATTGCTCTTGCTCCGGATGGATTAAGTTCACTAGGAGGGTATCCAGGAAACGATTCAGATGGAAAAGATATGCAAAGCAAGATTGATAACAAAAAACTTTTAAATGACTTTTTTAATGGTTTTGAATTTTTACATGATCATGCCGAAGTTGCAAAAGTTGGAGCTGTAGGATTTTGTTATGGAGGAGGAGTTTGTAATGCTTTAGCTGTTGCTTATCCTGAACTTTCAGCGTCGGTTCCTTTTTATGGCAGCCAAGCCAAAGCCGAAGATGTGCCAAGAATTAAAGCTCCGCTTTTATTACATTATGCAGAACTAGATGAAAGAATAAATAAAGGCTGGCCTGATTATGAAGCTGCCTTGAAGGCCAACAAGAAAGTTTACACTGCACATATTTACAAGGGATGTAATCATGGTTTTCACAACGACTCTACGCCAAGGTATGACAAAACTAATGCTGACTTAGCATGGAAAAGAACAATTGAATTTTTTGAAAAGAATTTAGCTTAATTTTTTTATTTCAGCTTGTGCTGCAGTTAATCTAGCAATTGGAACCCTAAAAGGTGAACAGGAAACATAGTTAAGACCAACTTTAGAGCAAAACTCAATACTTTTTGGATCTCCACCATGCTCTCCACAAATTCCAAGTTTGAGATTTTTATTATTTTGTCTGCCTTTAGATGAGGCAATTTTTATTAATTCTCCAACACCGTTTTGATCAAGGCTAACAAAAGGATCAACCTCAAAAATTTTATTATTAATATAATCATTTAAAAATTTTCCAGAATCATCTCTGCTAATTCCATATGTTGTTTGAGTTAAATCATTTGTTCCAAAACTAAAAAAATCAGCAAATTTAGATATCTCACTTGCTTGAAGGGCGGCTCTTGGTAATTCGATCATTGTCCCTACGATATAATCTAACTTAGTTTTATGCTTAGCTTCGATTTTTTTTGCTGTTCGATCAACTAATGCTCTTAAAATTTTTAATTCAATATCTGTAGAGATAAGTGGAATCATAATTTCAGCTATGGCAGATTTAGTTTTTTCTCTTTTACATTCTACCAAGGCTTCAAATATCGCCTCACATTGCATTTCGTAAATTTCTGGAAATGATATTCCAAGCCTACACCCTCTATGACCTAACATCGGATTTTGTTCATGAAGTTCTTCTGTTCTATCTTTAATCTCCTTGTGATCCATACCTAGAGAGTTAGCTACTTCCTCTATTTCTTTATCAGTCTTAGGCAAAAATTCATGCAATGGTGGATCAAGCAATCTAATCGTTACAGGTAAGCCATTCATAACTTTAAAAATTTTTTTAAAATCATTTTTTTGATGAGGGAGTAATTTCGCTAATGCTTTATTTCTATCTTCTTTTGATTTAGATAAAATCATTTCACGAACAGAAAGTATTCTTTCTTGATCAAAAAACATATGTTCCGTTCGACAAAGCCCGATACCTTCTGCTCCAAATTCCCTAGCTACCTTTGAGTCTTTTTCTGTTTCAGCGTTAGTTCTAATATTTAATTTTCTAAATTGATCTGACCAACTCATTACCGTTGAGAAATATCCTGATATTTTTGGTTGAACTGTAGGTACCGTTCCTAAAATAACCTCACCACTTGTTCCATCTATTGTAATAGTCTCGCCTTCTTTGACTATTACATTTCCTGCTTTGAATTGTTTTGCTTTATAATCAATTGTGATTTCACTCGAGCCAGAAACACAAGGTCTTCCCATGCCTCTAGCCACAACAGCGGCATGACTTGTCATCCCGCCTCGCGCAGTTAAAATTCCTTTAGCAGCATGCATACCGTGAATATCTTCTGGTGATGTTTCTACTCTAACCAATATTGTATTTTGCATCATTCCATTAAGTCTTTCTGCTTCCTCCGCTGTAAAAACCACTTTGCCAGAAGCTGCACCAGGCGATGCAGGAAGTCCTTTGGCAATTATTTTTTTCTCAACAGTTTTATCTAAAGTTGGATGAAGTAAAGTATCTAAGGAGTTTGGATCAATTCTTAAAAGAGCTTCTTTCTTTGAAATTAATTTTTCTTTTGTCATATCAACAGCAATTTTAATTGCAGCTTCCGCTGTCCTCTTCCCAGATCTTGTCTGTAGAATCCACAGTTTTTTATTTTCAACAGTAAACTCAACATCTTGCATGTCTTTGTAATGTTTTTCTAATTTGAATAATGTATTTTTTAAATCGCGATAAACATTTGGCATTGTCTCTTCCATAGACAACTCTTTTGCACCTGATGCTTTTTTTGCTCTTACTGTAATGTGTTGTGGAGTTCTGGTTCCTGCAACAACATCTTCACCTTGAGCATTAATCAAATACTCGCCAAAAAAATTTTTTTCACCTGTAGAAGGATTTCTAGTGAAGACCACACCAGTTGAACAATCATTACCCATGTTACCAAAAACCATCGATTGAACATTAACAGCTGTGCCCCAGTGGTCAGGAATTTGATTTAATTTTCTGTATGTTTTAGCCCTTTGACTTTCCCAAGATAAAAATACGGCACTTATAGCTCCAATTAATTGATCCTGAACATTTTGCGGAAAATCTTTTTTTGTTTTCTTTTTTACAACATCTTTAAATCTGCCAATCAATTCATCCCAATCTTCTTCATCAAGTTCTGTATCTAATAAAACACCCTTATTTAATTTTTGGTTATCAATCATATCTTCAAATAAATGCCCCTCAATATTTAAAACTACGTTGCTATACATTTGAATAAACCTTCGGTAACTATCTTTAGCAAATCGTTCGTTAGATGTTTTTTTTCCTAAGGCCATAACTGTTTTGTCATTAAGCCCAAGGTTTAAAATGGTATCCATCATACCCGGCATTGAAATTCTTGCACCTGATCTTACCGATACTAAGAGAGGATTTTTTAAATCTCCAAATTTTTTTCCTGTTAATTTTTCAATATTTTTAAGCTCAACGTTAATTTTTTTTATAAGTTGATTGGGAAGTTTTTTTTTATTTTTATAAAAAAGATCACAAACTTCTGTTGAAATAATAAAACCAGGAGGAACTGGTAAACCAAGCCTTCCCATTTCAGCTAAGTTTGCACCTTTTCCGCCTAAAATATTTTTAGGATTTTTAATTTTTTGAATTTTTTTGTCTTTAAAGCTAAAAATTAAATTGTTCAAATAAACCTCTTTGATTTATTAGATCCTTGTAACAAATAAGAGCTTAAAAATATATGCAACATAATCGACCAAAAATTTTTTGCTGAATGAATTTACAATTAAAAATTGTAAAATTTGAAGATTTTATAATTTTACGCCAGGGCCTTTTAAGTATTTAGCATCAGGGTCTAAAGGCCATCTAGATCTTGCGGCAAAATCTAACTTATCAATTAATTTTTTTTTGAATTTTTTAATTCCAGCCCAGGCAATCATTGCTGCATTATCTCCACAAAATTTTATATCTGGGAACAATGGATTAAAATTCATCTCCTCACAAACTTGAGATAATGTTTTTCTTATAGATTGATTAGCAGCTACTCCACCCGCAACAATGAATGGGATATTTTTTTCTAATGAAGTTTTACTTCTAAACTGTTTCATTGCTTCTTTCGTTTTCTTTTTTAAAATTTGATTAATCGTATATTGAAAAGAAGCAGCTAGGTTATATTTTAATTGAATGTCATTATTTATATTTTTTGACTCTCTTAAAACTGCAGTTTTCAATCCAGCAAATGAAAGATTACAACCAGCCTTATTAATGATGGGCTCTGGTAATTTATAATACTTTTCATCACCTAATTTTGCGTATTTTTCCACATTGGGCCCGCCCGGATAACCCAGGTCTAACATTTTTGCGGTCTTATCAAACGCTTCACCCAAAGCATCATCTATGGTTGTACCAAGTTGCTCATATTTATTTACATCATGCACAATTAAATATTGTGAGTGACCGCCAGAAATTAGTAACAGTAGATAAGGAAAAGTGAGATTGTGTTCCAAGCCTGGGCTTAAAGCATGTCCTTCTAGATGATTAACTGCAACGAAAGGTTTTTTTGAAAAAGCAGCAATTGATTTTCCCACATTAAGCCCAACGGTTAAACATACAATTAAACCAGGACCTGCTGTTGCAGCAATGCCATCTAATTCCTCAATATTTTTTTTACTTTCAGTTAAAGCTTTTTTGATTATGAAATCTATATTTTCAATGTGTGCTCGAGCTGCTAACTCTGGAACAACTCCACCAAATTTTTCATGTTCTTTTATTTGACTCGAAACGATATTGGACAGAATATTTGCTGATCCATCTTCATTTTCTTGAATTACAGCTGCAGCTGTCTCGTCGCAACTTGTTTCAATACCTAAAAATGTAATATTTTTTTTCATAAATTTCTGAACACAATATAAGAATAGTATAAAATAAAAGCTTAAAATATATAAATTAATAATGAAAAAAATAGTAATTGGTGCCAGAGGAAGCAAACTTTCTTTAGCTTATGCTAATAGAGTCAAAGATCTTCTCTTAAACAATGAGAATAATTTATCTGCTGAAAGCATAGTGATAAAAACTATCAAAACTTCAGGAGACATATTTCATGACAAAAAACTTTCTGAGATAGGTGGAAAAAATTTATTTTGTAAAGAGATCGAAGAATGCTTACTTAAAAATGAAATAGATATCGCGGTGCATTCTTTAAAGGATATGGCTTCAGAAGAAATTGATACTTTGCATATTGGAGCATACATAGAAAGAAATGACCCCAGAGACGCTTTTATAAGTTTAAAATTTAATCATATTGATGAATTAAAACAAGGTGTTGTAGGATCAAGTTCAAGACGTAGAGATTTGCAATTAAAACTATTAAATAAAAACATTTTAGTTAAAAACATAAGAGGCAATGTTGATACCAGAATCCAAAAATTAAAAGATGGATTATATGATGGGATCATTTTAGCTTTAGCGGGAATTAATTCTTTAAATCTACAAAATAATGTTAAACAAATTTTTTCTACAGATGAAATGATACCTGCAGTTGGCCAAGGTATTATTGCTGTACAGTGTAAAAAAGAAAGTTCAGAAATTATTAATCTACTTAAAAAAATTGATCATCTACCTACAAGATTATGTGCTGTTGCTGAGCGAAGTTTATTAAAAACTATTGGAGGAGATTGCGATACAGCCGTTGGGGGATTGGCCATAATTGAAAATAATTCTTTAATATTACATGCCCAACTTTTTTCTGATGATGGAAAAGAAGTATTTAATTTTAAGTCATCCAGCCAACAAGATCAAAGTGAAAGCCTTGGTAAAACTGTAGGTTTAGAAATTTTAAAAAAAGCAGGAAATCATTTTAAAAAAAATTAATGAATATTTTAATTACCAGACCCTTGATTGACACGGAAGATTTGATGCAAAAATTATTTTCAACAGATCATAAAATTTTTCATTTACCTACATTAAAAATTTCATCAAATCACATGGATCCTGTAAATTCAGACGAGTTTGATGCATTTATATTTACAAGTGCTAACGCGATTAAAAATTTACAATTAAAAAATAATAATAAAAAAATTCATTGTTTTTGTGTGGGCTCAATCACTGAAAAAATTGCAAGGCAAAATGGATTTGTTAATACTTATTCTGCAGGCGGAACTGTTAATGCGTTAAAAAATCTAATTTTAGTTTCAGATAAATTAAAAAAAAATTCTAAAATTGCATATTTTTGTGGCGATCATATTTCTTTTGATCTTGAAGCTGAGTTAAGCAAAGAAGGATACAAATTAAAAAAAATTATTAATTATCGTTCTGAAATGATTACTGAAATTAATCAAGAAAACAAAAAGCTATTAGAGCAATTTCCTCCGGATTTGATTTATATTTATTCAGCAAGAAGCGCAGAAAGCTTTATAGGCTTGGCAAAAAATTATAATTTGATCCCGTTAATGACACATTCTACTATTATGTGTATAAGTGAAAAAGTAGCAAAAATATTTAAGTCGCTAGGATGGAAAAAAATAGAAATTTTTAATCCTGGGGACGAAATGGCAAAATTATAAACAATAATTAAATGAACGTTTTTGAAAATTTTAAAAATCTATTTTTAGAAGTTTGGAAGAGTGGTGTTTCCGGAATAAATATTTCTGAAATTATAATTGCCTTAATAATTTTTACATTTTTTCTTTTTCTAAGAGGCGTATTTGCTAAATTCATTGTTAAAAGATTAGAAAATTTTGTTTTAAAATCATCAAATAAATTTGATAACTCACTTGTCAATTCAATGGAAGGACCTGCTAAGTTCTTTCCCATCGTTATAGGTTTTTTTGTTGCCACAAGTTACGTAAGTGTTGAGAGTAATGCGATAGATACAATCAATAGATCTTTAATTACAATCTTAATTTTTTGGACCTTTCATCAAGCTGTGGGCCCTTTTTCCGTAGTCATAAAATCAATTGAAGGATTACTTTCAAAGGATTTAATTAATTGGATTATTAACGCAATTAAAGTTTTAATTTTAATATTAGGTTTAGCTGCTGTTTTAGAACTTTGGGGAATAAAAATTGGTCCTATCATTGCCGGGCTCGGTTTATTTGGTGTTGCCGTGGCTTTAGGAGCTCAAGATTTATTTAAGAACTTAATATCTGGTATTTTGGTTTTAATTGAAAAAAGATTTCAAGTTGGTGATTGGATTTTTGTTGAAGGCGTTATTGAAGGCACGGTCGAACGCATTGGATTTAGATCAACAGTGGTTCGACGTTTTGATAAATCACTCGCTACTATTCCCAATTTTCAATTTGCAGAAAACGCAGTTATAAATAATTCTTTAATTACAAACAGAAGAGTCAATTGGGTTATCGGATTAGAGTATAGAACTACAGCAGACCAGCTCAAATTAATCAAAGATCAGATTGAAAATTATATAAAAAACAATAAAGATTTTGTGGTTTCCGAAGATACTTTATTATCAGTTAAAATTGAACAATTTGCAGCAAGCTCAATTGATATAAGGTTAATTTGTTTTACTAAGACTGCAGAATATCTTGAGTGGATGAAAGTAAAAGATGCTTTAGCCATTGAGATCAAAAATATAGTAGAAAAAAACAATGCATCCTTTGCATTCCCAAGCACTTCCATTTATGTGGAGAAAAATTAATGAATTCACTTTTAATTTTGTTCAATCAAATTGTGCAACTTTATATTTGGGTTTTAATTATTAATGCGATTGCTAGTTGGCTTGTGGCTTTTAATGTAATCAATGTAAGTAATCGATTTGTTTACTCAATTTTAGAAATCTCATATAAATTAACAGATCCTCCATTAAGATTTATCAGAAATTATATACCAAACTTAGGATCTATAGATATTTCACCAGTTATATTAATTCTAGGATTAGTATTTCTTAGAAATTTTATTAATGAGATATTTTATAAAATTGCATTTTGATGATGATTATTGATGGAAAAAAAGAAGCAGCATTATTAAGGGAAGAAATAAAGAAAGAGATTTTACTATTAAAAGAAAAGACTAAAAAAGTCCCTGGCCTAAGTGTTATCTTGATTGGCGATTATGCTCCAAGCCAAATTTATGTAAAGAATAAGGAAAAAAATTCAAAAGAGGTTGGAATTAATTCTGAAGTTATAAAATATCCTAAAGACATCACTGAGCAGGAAGTTTTAAATAAGATTAAAGAATTAAATAATAACCCTGAAGTCTCAGGCATTTTAGTTCAATTACCTCTGCCTAAACATATTAATAAAGAAAAAATAATTAATGCCATTCATCCTAAAAAAGATGTTGATGGTTTTAATCCTATAAATGTTGGAAATTTAGCTTCAGGATATGACGCTATAATTCCCTGCACTCCTCTTGGCTGTCTGCATTTAATAAAAAAAATTGAAAAAAATCTATCAGGAAAACATGCTGTGATTATTGGACGTTCAAATTTAAATGGAAAACCTATGGCACAACTTTTATTAAGGGAAAATTGTACAGTTACTATCGTCCATTCAAAGACAAAAGATTTGAAAGCAGAATGTCAAAAAGCAGACATTTTAGTTGCTGCAGTGGGTAAGGCTAATTTAGTAAAAGGTGACTGGGTAAAAAAAGATTCAATTATTATTGATGTTGGAATTAATAAAGTTGAAGAAAAAATTGTTGGAGATGTTGACTTTGAGTCAGTAAAAGAAAAAGTTAAAGCTATTACACCAGTCCCAGGCGGAGTTGGTCCTATGACGATTGCTTGTTTGTTAAAAAATACTTTAGAGTGTTTTAAAGCTCGTTAGATCTTTGATTGTCTATTTTTAAATATTTGCTGTTTCTAAATTTAATTACAACTGTTGCAATCGCGACAACTAATATAGCAACGGCTATATAGATTAAGTTTGAAGGATCCTGATCCTTATCTTGAAGAATAATATATCGAGCAAGTGCAGTAATAGCTATTACAAGAGGGTATGTAACTCTAATCGCTCTAGTTTCCCAATACGATCTAGCTAAACCCATAACCTCAATATAGATAAACATAAGTAATAAATCAGCCAACGCAATATATCTGGCATCAAACATAACTTTTATTTCGATGAAGAATGCAATCATTGTAGAAGCCAATACAACGAGCACTGCGCCTAGCTGGATGTTTCTAATTAATGCATTCATAAAAAAACTATATCAGTTTTTTAAGCTTTGTTTAATTGTTTTGCGTGGAATTTTATAAATCTCTCAACTTTTGATTTATTAAATGTTTTATTTTCCTCAAAAGACACTTTTTTCATCGAATAAGCTTTACTTGCCGTAACTCTCGACATTATAGTTACATTTCCTTTGTAGATTTTTAGTTTTACTGATCCATTAACTTTATTTTTATTTTTATCGACAATCTTTTGAAGATTAATTCTTTTTTTTGAAAACCAATATCCATTGTAAACAAGCTCTGCATACAAAGGCATGATCCTTTCTTTTTCATGCATTGTTTTCTTGTCTAGAGTAACGGATTCCATAGCTCTATGAGCCTTATAAAGAATTGTTCCTCCTGGCGTTTCATAAACACCTCTAGATTTTATGCCAATGAATCTGTTTTCAACTAGATCAACTCTTCCTACTCCATTTTTTCCAGCAATCTGATTTAATTTTTCCAGTAAGGCTGCAGGGCTAAGTTTTTTTCCATTGATCGTTATTGGCTCGCTATTTTTAAAACCAATTTTAACCATAGTTGCTTTGTTTGGAGCTTTTTCTGGAGAAATAGTTCTCTGAAAAATAAATTCAGGTGCTGAGTTTTTTGGATCTTCCAAAGCTTTTCCTTCAGTAGAGGTATGAAAAAGATTGTCGTCTACTGAAAAAGGTGGAGCACCTTTTTTATCTTTAGGTATTGGTATGTTATTTTTTTCAGCATACTTAATTAAATCTGTTCTTGATGCTAAATCCCATTCTCTCCATGGCGCTATAACTTTTATTTTTTTTCCAAAAAAAGCATAGCCTAATTCAAATCGAACTTGATCATTTCCTTTACCTGTTGCACCGTGCGAAACAGCATAGGCACCATATTTTTTAGCAATTTCAATTTGTCTTTTAGCAATTAATGGTCTTGCTATAGATGTTCCTAAAAGATAAGTGCCTTCGTACAAAGCATGTGCCCTCAACATTGGAAAGACATAATCTTTTACAAAAACATTCTTTAAATCTTCAATAATAATTTTTTTAACACCAAGCCTTTTCGCATTTCTTATTATTTTTTTTCTATCAATGACTTGTCCAATATCTGAAGTGTAAGCAATTACTTCAGCTTTGTAATTTTCTTGTAACCATCTTAATATTATCGAAGTATCAAGACCTCCCGAATAGGCTAGAACAATTTTTTTCATGTATTAACTGCAGCTTTTCTTTGCTGCTTCGTATGCTTTTGTAAAGCCCATCATTGAGTAATGGTCTGTAGTTTGTGAGCCCTTAGGTTCATTCGCAATAACCATAATATTTGAAGCTTTTTTCATTAAATTAATAAATTTTTTTTCATCTTTTTCGTCAGAAATCCAAGCAAAATTTTCTTTCGAAAAAAAAGAGTACTCATTTTTACCTGATTTTGCATTTACTGAAGAGGCCTTATAGGTATGTCCACTCGTTACACTAACTTCGTCATTGATATTTTCGTTAGGTCTAAATGTTACAAATAATCTAGAAGGTTCTCTATTAAAATTCTTTGGTGATCTTTCTTTTGGTTCTGATTGAGCAAAACAAATCTTTCCTTGTTCGGTACTAGCTGTAAAAACTTCCCAGTCTTTAAATTTACCTTTCGAAACAGGATTGGCAGCGGCTATGTTAAATATTAATTGTAAGAAAATTACAAAAGTAAAAATTTTTTTGAATTTCATTTTAAAATTTTTATACTAAATTTAATTAATTTCAATGATAACGGTATTATGGCGTTGGATTAGGATTATTAGCGTGAATTAAATTTATCTTTTCAATAATTTTATTATCTAATTCTATATCTACACTACCTATGTTTTCTTTAAGCTGCTCCATTGTTGTTGCCCCAATAATATTACTTGTCATAAAGGGTCTGGAGTTAACAAAAGCAAGTGACATTTGCGTTAAGGTTAGACCATTTTCTTTTGCTAAATTATAATAATCTTCCACAGCTCTTTTTGCGTTCTCTTCTCTATATCTAACCCAGAAGTCTTTATACAAACCAACTCTAGAGTCTTTTGGCATTTGATTATTTCTATATTTTCCAGACAGATATCCAATCGCCAGTGGAGAGTAGGCTAATAAACCCACATTCTCCCTACATGAAATTTCAGACATACCAATATCATAAGCTCGGTTAAGCAAGTTGTAAGGATTTTGCACAGAAACAACTCTAGGTAAATTAAGTTTACTAGAAATCTCTAAAAATTTAGAAAAACCCCAAGGTGTTTCATTAGATAATCCTATGTAACGAATTTTTCCTTGGTCTACGAATTTTTTTAGACCTTGAAGGACTGACTCAATGTCATTCCATTTATTCTCTTTGGTGTCATGAGCATAGTCACGTTTTCCAAAAAAATTGGTATTTCTCTCCGGCCAATGTAATTGATAAAGATCAATGTAATCTGTTTGGAGTCTTTTTAAACTTCCCTCAATCGCAAGAGCCATATTTTTTTCAGTGTAGTTTCCACCTCCACCTCTTATCCAACTAGGACCAGGACCGACCATTTTTGTAGCTAAGATAATCTTTTCTCTTTTCTTTGTTTTTTTAAACCAGTTACCAATAATAGTCTCTGTTGAGCCCTGCGTTTCCTCCCGTGGTGGAACCGAGTAAACTTCAGCCGTATCAAAAAAATTTACACCTTTATCAAAAGCGTAATCCATTTGTTCGAAACCTTGAGCCTCAGTATTTTGCTCGCCCATATTCATAGTTCCAAGACAAATTAAACTTACATCAATGTCTGTGTGACCAAGTTTTTTAAATTTCATAGAACTTAATTACTTTAATTATTAAAAACTTCAAAGAGTTATTTCAAATTATGGAGCTGGGTTAGGATTGTTTTGATGAACTTTATTAATGTCATTTATAATTTCCTTGGATAATTCTATGTCTATACTTTCAATATTTTCTTTAAGCTGTTCAATCGTAGTTGCTCCAATGATATTGCTTGTAACGAATGGTCTAGTATTTACGAAAGCTAAAGATAAATGGGTTAAAGACATTTTGTATTTTTCGGCAATTTTGAAATATTCATCAACTGCCTTGTATCCATTTTCTTTTCTGTATCTTCCCCATATATCTGCGTAGAGACCCATTCTAGATTTTTTGGGCATTTGATTATTTCTATATTTTCCAGTTAGGTACCCAAAAGCCAGAGGTGAGTAAGCTAACAAGCCAACATTTTCTCTACAAGAAATTTCTGCCATTCCAATCTCATAAGTTCTGTTTAATAAACTATATGGATTTTGCACTGAAACAATTTTTGGCAAATTAGAAATTTTTGCAATTTCTAAAAATTTAGAAAAACCCCAAGGTGTCTCGTTAGATATTCCAATGTGTCTTATTTTACCTTGCTTGACATATTTTTCCAAAATTCTCAAAACCGATTCTAAGTCGTGCCAATTTTTTTCATCAGGATTATGATCGTAATCTAGTTTGCCAAAAAAGTTTGTGTTTCTTTCAGGCCAATGTAATTGATAGAGATCAATGTAATCTGTTTGAAGTCTTTTTAAACTATCGTGCAATGCTGCTTCAATTCCTTTCTCGTGATATTCGTTTCCACCACCTCGTATCCATTTCCATCCTGGACCTGCAATTTTTGATGCTAAAATAATTTTATCTCTGTTTTTTTTTTGATTAAACCAATTACCAATAATCACCTCAGTTTTTCCATAAGAATGATCCATTGGTGGAGTAGCGTATAGCTCGGCAGTATCAAAAAAATTGATGCCTTTTTCCAAGGCATAATCCATTTGTGCAAATCCGTCTTCTTGAGAATTTTGCTGCCCCCATGTCATTGTGCCAAGACATATTTGACTTACGTTTAGATCAGTATTTGCAATTTTTTTATATTTCATAATTTTTTTTTGAATATGGGTTATTAGATTAGATAAGCTCTATTGAAAAGTAGTAAAAAAACACTATATTGTAGTTATGGTATTTAACAAACAAACAACAGCAGCAAAATCATCAGTATCTGAAGCTATACTAGACCAAGGTCTAAGAGCTTACATGTTAAAAGTATATAATTACATGTCATCAGGTGTGCTACTGACTGGATTTATTGCTTTATTATTTTTCAAACTTTCTGTTGTAACAGGAACTTCAGGAGAGATTTTAGGTTTAACATCATTTGGAAATGCTGTTTATGCATCTGCACTTCAATGGGTATTTATGTTAGCTCCTTTAGGAATTGTTTTTTATATGAGTTTTAACATTGCAAAGATGACAGCAGCTAAAGCTCAAACAACTTTTTGGATTTTTGCAGCTTTGATGGGAGCATCACTTTCATCAATATTTTTAGTTTACACGGGAACTAGCATAACAAGAGTATTCTTTATTACCTCAGCAACTTTTGGTGCAATGAGTATTTATGGATATACGACTAATAGAGATCTTACAAAATTTGGCTCTTTCTTAATGATGGGATTAATAGGAATAATTATTGCCTCTATCGTTAATATATTTTTGAAGTCATCTATGATGTATTTTGTAATTTCAATTTTAGGCGTTTTGATCTTCGTTGGGTTAACTGCTTATGATACTCAAAAAATTAAAAATATGTATCTAGAAAGTGATAGCGGCGAAGTTGTTGGAAAAAAAGCTGTAATGGGTGCTTTAACGCTTTATTTAGATTTCATTAATTTATTTATAATGCTTCTTAGACTTTTTGGTCAAAGAAGATAATTATTTTACAGAGCGTAAATTATTCCACTTAACTTTTTCAATTAAACTTAAAAGATTGCTAGATTTTTCTAGAATAAATCCATTTCTATCTTTTATATAAAATTTTTCATTATAACTTTTTGGTTTTAAATTTTTTAATATTCTTAAAATTGGTCTTTCCGAAGCTCTTTGGTAAACATCAAATGATATTTCTTTTGGTCCAATCGAAACTCCATAGTCTTTCCAAGATCCATTAGCAACCATTTGTCCGTATAAATTAAGAATAGTTTGAAGTTCTTTTTTTACAAAAAAGATTTCTTTTTCTTCATTATTATTAGGTACATTATTAACTACTAACTTCAAATTTCTCATAATTTATATTTATTAATTAAAGGTATTTGAAAAGCGGTAAACACAAAAGTTAAAGGTAAGATTCCCCAAACCTTAAAATTAACCCAAACAATTTCCGTTTGAGTTCTCCAAACAAGTTCATTTAGCAAAGCTAAAAAAATGAAAAAAATTATCCATCTATAATTGAGTTTATCCCAACCTATTTCATTCATTTGTATTGCATTATTGAAAAAAAACTTAAGGAAGTTTTGATTTAGGAATACTTTTCCAAAAATTAAAACAATTGCAAAGATAATGTTGATTATAGTTGGCTTCATATAAAGAAATACGGGATTATTAAAATAAAGCGTTAGCCCACCAAAAATTGATATAATTATTCCACCAATCAAAGGAAGATAAGGTATTTTTTTTTCAACTATATAACTTATTAAAACTGCTATTAGAGTTGCGATAATGAGTGGAGGAATAGCTATGCTTAAATTATTCCCACTCTTATAATATACTGTAAAGAAAATTAATAAGGGCCCAAAGTCAGTGATAAATTTTAATAAGGACTTATTCACACTAAATCTTTAGCATAAAACTATTTTTAAATAAATTTATATATTGATTTTTAGATAAAAGTTACTATCTTTAAATCAATGGCTGCAAACGTTGCAAAGTTTTCAATCGGAACAATCGTTAAGCATAAACATTTTGATTTTCGTGGAGTGATTTACGATGTGGATTTTGAATTTAATAATTCAGAAGAGTGGTATCAATCTATACCAAAAGATGTGAGACCTCGAAAAGACCAACCTTTTTATCATTTGCTTGCTGAGAGTAATGACGTGACTTATGAAGCCTATGTCTCTGAGCAAAACCTTCTTATAGATAAATCTAAACAGCCGGTTAAGCATCCCTTAATTGATGAAATATTTGTAGGCAAAAAAGGCTCTAATTATCTAAAGCTTTCGAACTAAAAAATCTTCTTTCGCCACAAATCCAACAATATTAGATCAAATCTAAAACATAGAGTCTTACTAACTTTGTAATTGTTAATGCCTAATTGAGAATAATTTTACCTCTTTAACTCCCTCATTTCTC